>Ga0079216_10000263_pt1 | contig 11981 bp, 2 predicted proteins | sample NCAS100_FD_77008 | JGI IMG/M metagenome (GOLD analysis project Ga0079216, IMG submission 77008) | Agricultural soil microbial communities from Utah to study Nitrogen management - NC AS100 | ecosystem: Environmental > Terrestrial > Soil > Agricultural land | place: USA: North Logan, Utah...
ATCGGATGCGCTTCAGTGTTGAAGATGACCTGCTTAAAATTCAACGTCCGGGGCGGCGAGAAGAGCAGGTAGTAGTACTTAAAAGTTTCAGCAAAGAGAAAGCTCTGCATTGAATCCGATTTCTCTTTGGTGACGACGCTCTTTAATGCCGCATATCCCGCATCAGTCCGGCAGTGTTTAACGAAATCACGAAACATCGATTCACCCATTGCCAGGTACTTCGGATCGCGCGTGTACTGATGCAAATAATAAGTGGATTCAACGATCTCAGGCCGCAGCGGATAGCCGGCGTGCTTGACGGTCATCGTCTTGTAATCGAGCTCTTCCGGTTCGATGCCATGCAGGTTCCACATCCTGAACGAAGACGCCTGCAGTAGCTGCGCCCGCTTTACGTCGCCTGACAGCGCAAGCACGGCAGGAAAGAATGCGTCGAGTGCGCCGTAAGTCGGCGAGGTACGTTTGCCGGTGGTCATGTCTGCGTGGCCATACCAGAGCTCGTATTTCATTCGCCGGCTGACTCCGCGATCGAAGTCGTCCGCCAGGTATTTATTGACCGCCACAATGCTCTCGTCCCACATACGCTTGCAGTCCTGATCGCCGAACAGCAACCAACACTTCAAAAGGTATTCGTAGTAGCTGTCGATCTCTGCACTGATGTGGCTGTCAGTGTTGGTCCACTGGCCAGTCTCCACGTTAATGCGAGTGCCGACCAGACCAATTGGTGAACGGCGCTTGTAAACTTCAACGAGCGCTCGCTTAGCTTTGCCGTAGAAGATGGGACGCTTCGTTAATTTCGCGAGCGTGCCGAATTCGATTAGCAAGGTTCCGGCTTCGGCTGGATTAGTTACCTCGCCGCGCACTTTGCCGGTCTTCAGGTTTACGTAGCGATACGGAATTCCGGTTGGTGAATCGAATACCGGAAGCAACCGGTTTCCCAAATCCTCTGCCAGCCTCAAAAGACGCTGGTCCCCGGTCATCTGGTAACCGGAAAGCAGTCCGCCCAGCAGCCGGATAGTGACCTCGAAATTCTGAACAGATATGTCTTTGTCGAAGGAGAGATTCTCAACGATGTACTTGCGCGTTGCGTCAGCTTCGTCGTTGAGGCCCATGATGATCATGGTGTCGAGCGCGTCGACGGGTGTCATCAGCAATGGTTGTGCATACCAATCGTGGTGCGTCTTTGATAGCGGCTTCAGATCATCATGACCCCAGGCGTATTTCTTGTACCCGTTCCATGCATGCAGAAACTCGGCACGCACTTGTGCAGCAAGTTGACGCCGGGACTGCTGCGGAAAGACGGGCGTGGAAACCACGAGCAGGAGCAGCAGTGCCGTGAAGTGTTTTCTAATCATTGGTATCGATATTGACACTCAAGCCTTTGGAGTGCGGCGGCCCGACGCCGCTTTGTTAGCTTTTCATTCCGCGAAATTAGCTTCAGTGAGAGGAAAAACTAACAAAGCGGCGTCGGGCCGCCGCACTCCAAAGGCTAGCCGCCATTCGGTCAGGCTCGTCTGATGGAATGGAAATATTAACATCGACGAATAGCCGGCGCTGCAACTGCACGTGTTCAAGGCCGAAGCCGTGTTACGCGGCGACACTGCAGCCGTGGCAAAGTCCTGTTGGTTATTGTTCAGATCCTGGCAACCACCAAGATCGCGCTGTGCGGATGTAGTGTTGTTTCCAGCACCCGGAGCATTGTCCGCTGTTGAAGCGCCTTCGCGACAGTTGGCAGTGGTTCCATATCCCACGAAATCAATGATGGTTGGACCAGAAGGACATCCAACAGCGGATAACGCAATCATGCTGTTTACCAACGCCACTTTGCCGGCTCCTGCCGCCATATTGATCGAACCCGTTGCGTCAGGTGTTGGTAAAGCAATTCCAGTTGCTCCACCAGCTTGTCGAACCAGGAAATACTGGCCCGGCTGTAACATCACGTTGGGAAGTCCGGTGACTGCAAAACTACCGGTCGTGGAGGTCGCGGCTGAGTACTGGACCGACACTCCATTCAGACTTACCGCCGTGTTTCCCCTGTTAAAAATCTCGATAAAGTCGTTAGTGTACGTCGCGCTGGCGTTTCCACCTCCGCCGTATATCTGACTGATAACCAATTTAATACCATCTTCATCGGTGATTGCGCCCTGACCCTGTCCATCAAGGATCGTTGCGTTGGTGGCGTTGCTGATGTTTACAAAAAAGGTCTCGCAGACCGCTTCATTCTTCGTGTCGCCATTTACCGTGACCTGGAACGTGTAGGTCGTAAGACCTTCGAGAATAGTTTGACCGGTCAGACTTTGCGCCACGTAATCGTTGTCCCCGGTCGCTGGGTTGTCATCCTGTGCAGTTCCGTCGGCAGTGCCGATGTCAAAAGTGATTCCTCCAGTCGGGGCGGGCAGCGACGACGTCACAGTAAAGGTAAAGATGGTCGCTCCTGAGTTGCCTTCGTGGGCTGTAACGTCGTCGATTGTGAGCGCCGGGCTGTCGTCATTTTGGATTGTGCCCTGGCCTTGCGCGTCGCTAACGATTGCGCCGGTGACATTGTTGACCTTAACGAAAAACGTTTCATTGGGTTCGATGTTCACGTCGCCGTTGACTGTCACATTGAAAATAAAATCCTGACTCCCCGCCGGAATAGTTTGACCCGTCAGTTTCTGAGCAACGTAGTCGTTGTCTTCGGCAGGCGAATCGCCGTCTTGAGCGGTCCCGTCTCCGGTCGCAATGTCGAAGGTAACGCCGCCGGTTAGTGCAGGCGCCGACAGGTGCACTGTGAATGCGAAGACAGTAGTTCCCGCGTTGCCTTCATTGCCCTCATTGATTGACACGTCGTTGATCGCCAGCGCGGGCGGTTCATCGTTGTCGGTGATCGTACCGCGGCCCTGGTTGTCGAGGAGTGCAGCGTTTGAAGCGTTTGCAAGATTGACGAAGAACACTTCGTTTGGCTCGTCGAGTGTATCGCCCTTCACGTCTACCGTGACGGTCTTCGTCGTCTCACCGGGATTGAATACCAACTGCGTAGCAGATAGCGCATTGTAATCGTCAGGAGCGCTGGCGGTGCCTTCTTCAGTGCTGTATTCGACGTCGACGACAGAACCTGTGGCGCCATGAAGCGTAACAGTAAATGTGGCTGCAATTGTGCCGCTGTCCGTTTCAGTAACAGTAACGTCATTGATCGACAAGTCGACAGTCTCTCCATGGCAAATGTTGGCGGGGAAACTGTTATTTCGCGGCGACGGCTCGTGCAGGAAGAAGTCCAACGCGTTGTCATTGGTATCCACGCAGCCTCCGCCTTTTCTGACATCCGCATTCGTCGCGCTCGGCGCTGGAGTCGGGCTCGTTCCTTCAAAACAATCCGGCGTTGCTCCATATCCGACCAGGTCATGAACCGTTGGACCAATCGAGCAACCGCTGCCGGTTAGCGCGGTCGTGCTACTGACTAAAGCGACTTTTCCTGCTGTGGCAGCCAACGCGATCGATCCGGTTGCGTCCGCCGCCGGTAAAGGTTCGCCATTAACACCGCCCGCTTCATGGATCAGGAAGTATTTACCGGGCGTCAACAGGCAAGCGCCAGTTGGACAAAGCGGTGTGACCTGCCATGTGGTTCCGGTAGCTGATGTGTATTGCACCGACCAACCAGCGAGATCCACGGTCGACGTTCCGCGATTGAATATCTCGACGAAGTCGTTTCGCAGTGTTGCGCCTGCGTTACCACCCGCGCCATATAACTGGCTGATTACCACCAGGGGCGTGTCATCATTCTGAATACTTCCGAGACCCTGGCTGTCACTAACCGTGGCGTCGGCGACGTTCGAAATATCAACGAAGAAAGTCTCATTAGTTTCGACCAGGGTATCGCCGTTTACTGTGACGTTGAACGTGTACTGCGTTTGATTGAATGCGATGGTTTGTCTTGTCAAACTTCTCGCTACGTAGTCGCTGTCTTCACTGGATGGATTATCGTCCTGTGCTGTCCCGTCCGCGGTAGCGATATCGAATGTAATTCCGCCCGAGGGCGCGGGAAGCGTCGAGGTAACCGTGAATGTAAAAGTCGTTGTGCCGCTGTGGGTCTCGGCTGCCGTTACGTCCGTGATGCTAAGAGCTGGGCTGTCGTCGTTTTGGATGGTGCCGAGTGCCTGAGTGTCTGCGACGAAGGCGCCGGAAACATTTGAGACATTCACGACGAAGGTTTCATTCGTTTCAATATTCTTGTCCCCGTTGACTGTTACACCGAACGTATAAGTTGATTGGCCGGTGGGAATAACCTGCGCCGTCTCATTTCGCCCAACATAATCATCGTCCTTAGCCGTGTTGTCCGCAGTTGCGATATCAAACGTTACCGGCGCCGGCGCATTGGCTGAAAGGCTGACTGTGAAGGTAAACACGTTGGTGCCTGAATCGCCTTCCGCCAGACTGACATCATTAATGGACAACGCCGGTATGTCATCGTTTTGAATTGTTCCCTGAGCCAAGCCATCGGCGACTGTCGCGCCTGAGACATTCGTCACGTTAACGAAGAATGTTTCGTCAGCTTCTATCGTTGTGTCGCCATTAATGGTCACAGCGAAGGCAAATGTTTGCCGGCTGGCTGGGATTCTCTGGTTGGTCAGGGACTTTGCCACATAGTCACCGTCTTCGCTGGCCGCGGGATTGTTGTCGTGCGCGCTTCCGTCCGCTGTAGCGATATCGAATGAGACATCAGCACCCTGCACCGGCGTTGACAGGCTTACGGTAAAGGTGGCCAACGTTGTTCCTCCATTGCCTTCTGCAATCACGAGGTCGTTGACCGTCAGCGTCGGTATCACACCAGGCGTGCAGTTGTTGAAAGGTGATGCTGCGTTACGAGGGAAGGGAGCGATCACGAAGAAGTCAGCCGCGTTGTTATTGGTATCAACACAGCCGCCGGCAATGCGGAAGTCAGCGATAGTAGCGCCTGGCGCGGTGGCTGGACCACTGCCTTCGAAACAGCTGGCAGTGCTTCCGTAGCCAACCAGATCAGCAATGCTTGCGCTCGATGGACAGCTGCCCGAAAGAGCTGCATTGCTGGAAACGAGAGCGACCTTGCCTGCCGTCGCGGCCATACTGATAGAACCGGTAGCATTAGGCGATGGTAACGAGGCTCCATTCGCGCCCGCAGAGTTCTGCTGGACCAGATAGTACTGGCCGGGTTGGAGCAGGCCGGATAGGTTCGTCATGGACCATGTACCGGTGCCTGTGGCTCCGAGGTATTGCACTGACCAACCACTTAGATCGACGGTGGTAGTTCCGCGATTGAACACTTCGATAAAGTCGTGGGTAAACTGCGCGCCAGAATTTCCGCCGCCGCTATAGAGTTGACTAATCACCAGCACCGCAGTGTCGTCGTTCTGAATCGTGCCTTCGCCCTGTGGGTCGGCCACTGTTGCTCCCCTAACGTTGGTCACGTTCACGAAGAACGACTCGTCTGGTTCAACCAGCACGTCGCCGTTCACGATCACATCAAACGTGTATCTACTGTTGCCCGCCGGAATAGTTTGACCAGTCAAACCCTTCGCCACATAGTCGCCGCTTGCTGAAATCGCTGTGTGATCGTAAGTCGCGATATCGAACGTCACTCCGGCGCCGGAAGCAGGAGAGGACAAACTGACTGTGACCGTGAACGTTCTGCTGCCGGAATCTCCTTCAGGGACCGTGACGTTGTTGATGGATAGTACCGGGGCTGGAGCTAGCACGTTGGTGACAACCGTTGACGAATTATTGGCTGTGTTCGAATCAGCGACGTTTGATGTAGCCGCCGCGGTGTTTGTAATCGTAGTTCCCGGCGCTCCATTAGCAGTGGTCACCAGTGTGATTGTTTCCGAGGCACCAGCAGCCAGAGAGGTAAACTGAATTATCCGGTTATTACTCGAGCCGTCACAGACACCCGTTCCGGTTGAGCTGCATGAAACAAAGGCCACTGAGTCTGGCAGGTTGTCAGTGACCACCACGTCTTGCGCAACGGCCACACCGTGGTTGGTTACGACCATCGTGTATGTGATGTTAGAACCGTTGGTGACAGGATCCGGTGAACCGCTTTTGCTAAGCGACAGGTCCGCCGCCGCTGTGTTTAGACAGGACGACGACGAATTCTGCGGATTCCCCGGCGCAGTTAATAAGAAGTCGGCCGCGTTGTTGTTGGTATCAACTCCATTTCCGAAAGTTCCGCCCGGCTTTCGTTCATAACTCTGATTCGCAGTGCCGGAAAGCGGCGTTAGCGCCGTGCCTTTCTTAAATGCCGAGCCGGCACTCATGCCAACCGCGTCTATCACTCTCGTTCCATTGGAACCGGTAATGGCGATCCCGCCATCGTCGGTTAGTCCGCTGTTATAGGTTTGGTCTGGTACGACCGGGCCGCTGTAGCCGGAGCTCGAACCATTCGAAATCAGGTAGTGACAACCAGGGCCCAGGTTAGTGCCCGCAGTGATGGTCACGCGGTCGCTGATTGTTCCGCTGCTATTAGACCCGCGAATCCTGAGTCCACCGATTGGAAGTGTGGACGTTGTGGGATTGTAGATTTCGATAAATTCGTCAGCGGCGCCTGCTGGTCCACGAGTTCGGAATTCACTGATTAATAGCTGTCCGATGCCCGGCTCGACGGTTAGTGCGGCGAGACCACTGGTCACCGTCGCTGAGCCATGCGTCGCTGCGGCTGTGATGGTGGACGAACCGGCGGCGCGTGCTGTTACGGTTGCGGTCGCGGCGCCGGTGCCCAGCATTGGATTCACAAGATCTACCGTGGCGACTGTCGAATTGTTCGAAGCAAAGTTGATAGTCACACCGCCGAAGTCCTGGCCGAATTGATCCTTTGCCTGTGCGATAAACTGTTGTGTCTCCCCGACTCCTATAGTTGCTGTCGACGGCGTGATGGTGAAACTGGTTAACACAGAAGGCGGTTGTGTGACTGTAAGCGTTGCCGGCGATGACTGAACGCCGCGACCCGTTGTAAGAATTCGCGCAGTGCCCGGGGTAACACCAGTAGCGTTTCCGTCCTGATCAATCGTGGCAACTCCTGTGTTGTCTGATTCCCAGAAGAAAATCACGCCGGTTATTTCGTTGTTAGAAAGATCCAGGGCGCGCGCGGTGAATTGTTGTTGCTGACCCTGTTCGACCGAGGCGAATGCCGGCACCACATCGACGCGCGCGATTGCCGGCGTGCACGAGTTGAATGGTGCACCCGTTAACTGTCTGCCTGGACTAAATGCGCGCGCACTATTAGTGGCAGTCGAGTGCAGCGCAAAGAGGCCGGTTATGTCGGGCGAGCGCGTTAACGACTGGTTCTCGCCGGCATCCAAACCCGTGGAGCCGCCGTAGGCCATGAAAGTGACGATGTCCCCAGACGCATTTCGCAACGTGATCAGACCGGAAGTGTTGTTGAGGCTCAATCCTCCCGTAGACGCAGTAAGGATTTGCGAATCACCAAAGACCGGGTTCAATGAATCCGGATTCCCGCCACTAAACACGACGATCGCGGTGCACGACTGGAGAATCGTGCCTGCAGCAAAACGATGGCGAAGCACATCTGAAGCTCCGCGTGTGAATAGTTGGTAACCGCTGAGATCAATGTCCTTCGGTGTGCTGTTGAAGAGTTCGATGAACTCATCCTGACTCGCGTTTCGCGTACCGTCGTGATTTGCGTCACCATCGCTGTCCTCCGGTGGATCGGCCAGGAACTCATTGATGACGATGTCACGTGCGGTGTCGCCGCTGAATGTGACCGTTACCGGATTGCCGTCACGTCCCTCAGCTTGCACTTCGAGGTCGACGGTTGCGGCACCCCTTAGGTCACCCGGTACCAGGACGTGAACCTCATCAAGACCCGGCAACGTCGAAGACTCAACGATCGATTCCACTTTAAACGGGCGTCCACTTGCGCTGACGGTTACATTCAGACCATTGCGCACACCCGTAATGAAAACGATCAGACGCAGGTTGCCAGTCGTTGGATCAAATGGTCCTTCCTGCAGGGCATCGGCGTTTAGAATCACACCTTCGCCCAAACCATCGCCACTAATTGTAAAAATACCTGGCGCGGCTGGAAGTGTTTGAATGTTACCGCGACTTTGAAAACCGTCGGAATTTGTCACTACCACCTCGGCTGCGCCGAGTTCAGTTTGTGCAGGCACCAGGAAATTGACCTGCGACGGTGAGACAAAAAAGATTTGAGCCGGCCGGCCGTTGACGGTGACTGTCGTGCCGCCCACCATTCGCGGAAATGAACCGTTCGGTTGCTGCTGCGACTGTTGATTGGAGAAGGCGAGCGCGCTTCCGCGAGCGACTGCGATGCTGTCCGGGGCGACAGCTTCGCTGGTTGCGGGCTCATGCCCGAATGACGCGCCGTTAAGAATCGTCAGCGTTCCGGCTGCAGGACGCGGTGGAGTTGAGGTGGCATAAATTTCAGAATTGTTCGCGCCGGCGACGTTGTTCACGCCCGTAAGTACGCGCGGAAAGTTGAAGGCTACTACCGACCCGTCGTCGTTCATCGACGACAACACTTCGGCGGTTGCATTCGATGGACCACTAGTGATGCGGCCAAACGTCGACGAAGGAATGTCGAAACTGTATAAGTCGACGCTGCCGTCAGAATTGCCGAGAAAAGTGCGCCGGGTTGCAAACGCGATCCGTGATCCATCGCCGCTGATTGTTGGGTGCAGAGGGATGTCGGCAGCGCGCGAACCCAGCGTGGTGATTTGGCGCGTTTGGCTGTTGCGGCCGTCGAAGAGAAAAACCTGAGTCGAGTTGGTGGTGGTCTCAGCCGACCAAACAACGCGCGATCCGTCGTCGCTGATGGCGCGGCCATAAGTTAACTGGAGACTCGGAGCGTTAGTAGCAAGTACTCGCACTGTCGGCGGACCAACTCGATTTTGTAACACCAGATCGCGATTGGTGCTCGCCGTTAGACCAGTGTCACGAATGTAAGCCACATTCCCGCCGTTGCCGCTGATCTTTGCGTCGATAAAGCCAACGGTTCCGGTTGACGACGTTAGCTGGGTAAAGGTGGAAGTTGAATTGTCGAAAACAAATATCTCGAGATTGCCGTCGCTGTTTTGGCTGGCGAGATTTCTGTTCGAAGAAAATGCGATGAAACCACCGTCGTCCGAAATTGATGGCAGGAAGTTTCCGTGGACTGAACGCGATGAGATGTCAGCAGGCGTCGTGTTTGTTATCTGCCGAAGAGTTCCGTCGTATAGAAATATTTCTGAGTTTCCGTCAGCGTTTGTGCCAAGGGGATTAGCGGATGAAGCAAACGCGATTCTTGATCCATCCTGAGAAACTGCGGGAGCGGGCGCGCGGCCGGCAGCGAGTTGCACCAATTCGGTGGGGCTAACATTAACGTTCGCCCGAATCGCGCGAAAGTTATCCGGACCACCTGCCCCGGTCATATCTTCAGTGGATTCAAACGCGACTATCCTTCCATCGCCGCTAATTGATGGATTGAGATTGATAGCTGCTTCAGGTGTATTGGTGATGCGTCGCAGCGGCGATTGGGTGCTCGCAGTTTGCCAAAGCATAGGACAGACCAAGGCTGCAACGAGGATCAGGAGCAGGAATCGTCTAACAGTAAGCACGTATCTCCACCTTATTAGGATCGCTAAGACTTTGAGCGGGTGAGTAACGGCCGACGATCGGGTGAGGTCGAACTCGGCGGGTTCGTAACGCAAACTGTTAGTTTGCGACCGCGTTGGAAGTCATTCAACCTTCTCGCAAGCTGACAGTTTGCGTTACAAAAAGATTGGACCCACTTGCGGCAGTGAAACGAATAACGAATCAGATGTCTGATAGAATAAAACAACGCAGAAGACAAGACTGTAGGTATGAAGCAGTAGATACCACTTTAGCCAGAGTTCTGGTAAAGAGGGACGTATGAAGATTCTCGTCAGCGGTTCACATGGTTTGGTAGGAACAGCGCTGATCAAGTCGCTGGAGCCCGATGGTCATGAAATCTATCGTTTAGTCCGGCATTATCCCGAATCTCCGGATCAGATTGAGTGGAGCCCCGAACGCTACAGCATCGCGTTGTCGTTGATTGAAGGTTTTGATTCGGTGGTGCATCTCGCCGGTGAAAGCATCGCCGAAGGACGTTGGACCGGCGAAAAGAAGAAAAAGATTCGTGAGAGCCGCACGAGGGGAACGAAACTGCTGGCAGATGCGCTCGGCAACTTAACTAGTCCGCCGCGCGTGCTTCTTTCCGCATCAGCAATCGGGTATTACGGGGATCGTGATGAACAAGTGCTGACCGAATCGAGCGCGCCCGGCAACGATTTTCTTTCCGAGGTCTGCGTTGAATGGGAGAACGCGACTTCTCATGCAACGGCGATGGGTGTTCGCGTAATGAATGCGCGCTTCGGGATCATCCTCGATAAAGAGGGCGGGGCATTGAAGAAGATGTTGCCACCATTTCGCATGGGCATCGGTGGCAGGATTGGCAGTGGAAAACAGTGGATGAGTTGGATTGCGTTAGATGACGTTGTCGCCGGCTTGAAGTTGGCGCTGACGAATGAATCGCTGGCTGGTCCGGTGAATTTCGTAGCACCTAATCCAGTTCGCAACGCAGAGTTCACAAAAACCCTGGGCCACGCGTTGTCACGACCAACGTTTTTGCCGATTCCGGAGTTTGGCGTGCGTTTAGCGTTTGGTGAGATGGCCGATGCGTTGTTGTTGTCGAGCCAGCGAGTGGAGCCGAAGAAGCTGAAGGATGCAGGTTACGAATTTAAGTATCCGAACCTGGACGGTGCGCTGAAACACGTATTGAAGCGATAAGGTCAGTACCACCAGTCATGTTTGAGTGTCTCAGGGTCAGGAAGGGTAGCTTGCTCCCGCTGATTGAGTGCCGTCCAAGCAGGGCGGGAGCAAGCTACCCTTCCTGACCCTGAGCTATTCAATCTTGGCGGGTAAAAGTCATCTCATACCCTCGTTATGCAGCTGGGTGGGACTGAACTTTCGCGGCAGCAAGTTCAGGTAACGCGCCGAACACTTCCAGCGCGTACTTCACATTCCCGAACGGGGCCGACACCTGCACGCCGTGGATGATGTCGCGTACCTCATTCAACGACTCGCCCGCAATCTTTAATCCTTCGTCACGTCCGGCTTCTTTACTAATAGCCGAAGCCGCTCTCATGCGGTCCATAATCGATGGCGTCACACGCACGCCGGGAACTTCGTTGTGCAAAAACTCTGCATTGCGATAGGAGACGAGCGGCCAGATTCCCGCAACGATCGGGATCTTCACGTGTTCGATCCGTTTGATGAAGTCACGCAACTGGTCCGTATCAAACACAGGCTGTGTGATCGCATACTGAGCTCCTGCTTCAACCTTGTATTCGAAACGTCGAATCTCTTCGTCAAGATTAATTGCGCCCGGGTTTACACCCACACCAATACAAAATGCAGTCGGTTCTCCAATCGGGTTGTTACCAAGATCGAGTCCGTGGTTCAGTTTGTTCACCATGTTCGTGAGACCGATGGCGTCAATATCAAACACGGCCGTCGCGTCAGGATAAGGCCCCATCTTTGGCGGGTCGCCAGTGATCAGTAATAAATTTCGAATACCCAGAGCGGCGGCGCCAAGCAGGTCAGACATCATCCCCAGCAAATTCCGATCGCGACAGCAATAGTGCAATACGGATTCAATACCGATCTGCTGTTCAACCAGCACGGCCGTCGCGAGCGCGCTCATGCGCGACTGCGCACGCGCGCCGTCAGGAATGTTCACCCCGTCGACACCCGCGTCCTTGAGAAGCCGGATTGAATCGAGTGTTTTCTGTGCGTCGACGCCTTTCGGCGGCAACACCTCAACGGACGTTACAAACTCACCCTGCACGATCTTTCGCGACCACTTCGACCGCAACTCCGGCGGCATTATTTTGATATCAGCCGGAGTGATTTCCGTAACATGCGCCAGGGCGCCTGACGAGAGCACAACTTTTTGCGCGCGCGGAGAAGCGGCGCGGACCGCATCCGAGATCAACTTG
>Ga0079216_10000266_pt1 | contig 11907 bp, 7 predicted proteins | sample NCAS100_FD_77008 | JGI IMG/M metagenome (GOLD analysis project Ga0079216, IMG submission 77008) | Agricultural soil microbial communities from Utah to study Nitrogen management - NC AS100 | ecosystem: Environmental > Terrestrial > Soil > Agricultural land | place: USA: North Logan, Utah...
CGTCAGCGCGCAGGACAAGGTTCGAATGGGCTTGAGCTCAGTGAGCGGGCTACATGCTGCAGTTTGGGTTGCCGAGCAGAAAGGACTCTTCCGCAAGCATGGTATCGAAGCGGAAGTCATCGTGACCGGCCAGGGCGGCACCGCGGGCATCAGCGCGTTGCTCGCCAACGACATTCAGATGGTCGCTTCCGCAGGCGATGTTCTGGTTGCGGCGGCATTGCGCGGCGGGGATACCGTGATGGTCGCGAGTGTCGTCAACAAAGGTTTGCAGCGACTGGTGACAAAACCCGATATTAAAACGCCGGCCGATCTCAAGGGCAAGCGAGTCGGCGTCACGCGCATCGGCGCAGTTTCTCATTCCGTTCTTCTCATGATGCTGCAGCGCTGGAAGATGACTGTGAACGACGTTCAGGTCATGCAGCTAGGCTCGTCGCCGAGCATGTTGGCGAGCCTCGACAAAGGGGGTATCGAGGGAGCGGTGGTGACCATCCCCTCGATGTTTGTCGCCGAAGATCGCGGTTACCGAGTGCTGCTCGATATGGCGGATACGGACATCTACTATCTGCACACGATGATCGCGACGACGCGCCAATACGTCAAGAGCAATCGTGACAAGGTGTTGCGATTCCTGAGAGGGTATGTCGAAGGGATTGCGTTTGTGAAGCAAAACAAGAAGGAGAGCTTGGACATCGTCAAGAAAAAGCTCCGCATCGGCCCCGAGCAGGAACGAAACCTTGAACTATCCCTCGATTTATTGATCACGAAATACTACGAGAACGTTCCATATCCCTCTCTGCGCGGAGTCGAAACCGTGCTCGGCTTTGTCGAAAAGGATCATCCGAAAGCCAAGACGGCCGACCCGAAATCCTTCGTCGATGATAGCTTGCTGCGCGAGATCGAGCAGAGCGGATTGGTGAAGAAACTCTACGAACGCTAAAGGATCCAGCTGCGACAAACGCGAAGGCGACGGCGTCTTGCAATAGATCAACGGCGCCCGTTACGATGTCACTAATACGGGCTGGCGTGCTACTTAAACTTACCTTTCGCGTAGAATTTTGTACCGAGATCATCGTTTGTGATCATCCTAAGGCCGCCTTCGGGTTGCGCGATGCCTATCATGCCTTTTTCCTCATAGTCGTTTTCTCCTGCGTAAAAAAGGTCGCTAGTGAGCACCGGCGTTCTTTTTCGGATGTTTCTTGGAATGTTTCGGTCATGAAATCTGATTAACACCCTGGTAAAAATTCGACTTGGTTGTTGTTCATTCCTTTCCGCCAGCGAAAGTTTCCGTCGGGTTCGACGGAAGGACTCTTTATCACTGCTATGGCATGGAAACTGCTCAGTTTGCACCGAAATAGACAAAATGAGTCGCACCGTAACGGCTGACAACAATGCAACCGCATTGATGGATCATGGTGGCTGCTAAAAACGTTCGAAATCTAAATGGGTTAGCGGTGGCGACAGGCGGTTGTCTCGCAATGATCAGCAAGCGACGGGCTAACTTACCCGCTAGGCGTGTGAACAAAACTCGTCCGTCGGTGCGGTGCACACAAGAACGCCTCCTCGTTAAGACCGACTTGCCACATACCGTGGTGGAACGGGCGTCCTCCGATTGCACTGGCCGGGGCGCGGGAATTGGATTGAGGCTAACCTGGCTGAAAGAAAGATCTTAATCGTTGATGACAATCCGGTAAACCTGAAGCTTATTCGTATTTTGCTCGTCGGAGAAGGATATGACGTTCATACCCTCGTGATTAAAAATTTATGCCTGATGTTAAGATGCCGAATGCAGGCGGGATGTTAGCGTCTCCGATGAAAGTATTGGTAGTCGAGGACAATCCGATCTCGCGAAAACTTACACGCGTTGCGCTGGAGGCCGATGGATTTACCGTGGCTGAAGCGCAGGATGGCCAGTCGGCGGTCGCCAGCGTGCGGCGCGATCTCCCCGATCTGATACTGCAAGATATTCTCTTGCCGGACATCGACGGTTTTGATCTCGTTGGCCGCCTGCACGGCCTTCCCGGCGCGGAAAAAATTCCGATATTGGCTCTCACCGGTCTGATTGCTAAAGGCGATGAAGCCAAGCTACCGCGAGCGAATTTTGCCGATTACTTGTTCAAGCCGGTAGAACCTTCGTTCCTAGTTAGCACCGTGCGCGCCCATCTGGCGGCCAGCAAGACGTCCGTTAACATGCCGGGACACGGCAGAGTTGTGCTTGCCGTCGACGATGATCCTAAACAGCTCAAACTGCTGGCGACTTACCTGGCCAATCTTGGGTTCGGTGTCACAACCGCAAACGACGGGGCGGAGGCGCTTGCTAAGGCTGAGACGGCCTTTCCCGATGCGGTCATGTCCGATGTATTGATGCCCCGGCTCGATGGTTTCGAGCTCTGTTTGGCGATTCGAAAACACCGGCGGCTTAGCAAAATCCCTGTTGTGTTGCTGACGAATAATTATGGAGATGCCGCAGACAAGCGGTTGGCCTCGGACATCGGCGCCAACGCGCTCGTGATGCGCACACCGGATTGCAAAGACGCCGTGGAGGCCCTGCTCGCCAGCCTGGACCGTCCCGCGCCGTCTGCGGCGCCTAGTGACGATACGTTCGAGGCCGGGCATCGAGAAAGCTTGTTGCGCCAGCTCAATCGCCAAGCAAGACTGAGTGTCGACCTGGCGCGCCGTTGCGCCGCACAGAGCGCGCAAATTTCCGTGCTCGCCAGCGCGGCGCAAAATTTCTTACGCTCCGATCAAAACATTGATAGTTTGTTGTCCGAAATTCTCGCTCACTACCTTGCCGTAATCGGTTTTTCGCGTGGCGCGGTATATTTAGGAAATCAAGGATCCGGCCTGAAGTTGTCGGCTCAGATCGGATTTCCCCCGGCCGCTGAAGCCGCTTTGGCCGACTTTTTCAATTCGACTTCGCTGCTCCACGAAGCCATGGCGAAGGCGGAGCCCATAGTTTTCAGTTCCCCGTCGAATGAAGAGCGCTATCAAACTCTCTTAAACGAGGCGTCGGTGCGCTCGGTGCTGATCGCTCCACTCGCTTTCGATGAACGTTCGCTTGGCGTCATTGCGTTATTTTCCGACACGAGAGGGTTGTACCCGGAATGGATCAATTTTTCTAAATTGATCAATGGCCAGATCAGCCAATCCGTGGCGCTCTGGCAAACCATCTCGCAATTGAAATATTTGGCTGCTTACGATCCATTAACCGCCCTGCCGAATCGCTCGCGATTGATCGAACGGGCGCGAGAAGTTCTCGGCGGTCACGGCCATGCGGCCGGCATAGCACTCCTGCGGGTAAACATCGACAGGTTCGAGGAGATCAACAATGCTCTTAGTTATCAAAAGGGCGATGAGTTGCTGCGCCAATTTTCACGGCGGTTGGGCGGCGCGGTAAGCGGCGCCGACATGCTTGCGCGTTTAGACGCTGACGAGTTCGGTGTCCTGTATGTCGGCAACGGAGTTGATCGCGACGCTCCTGAGTGCGCCCGTTCCATCATCAATAGATTGGAAGCTCCTTTCATCATCGATAGTCTGCCGTTGGACATTCACGCGAGTATCGGCATGGCTCGGGCTCCTGAAGACGCGGGCAACGCCGAAGACCTGCTGCGGCGCGCCGATATGGCCATGCGCGCTGCCAAGCGGTCGGCCGCCGGCTTCGTAGCCTACACTGCGGCCATCGACCAGTATGAGCCACACCGCCTGACGTTGATGGGAGAGCTCAGCCATGCCATCGACCATAATCATCTTGCGCTTTTTTACCAACCTAAAGTGAGTTTCAAGACCAATCGAATCGTCGGTGTGGAAGCGCTCCTGCGATGGATGCATCCGGAGCGTGGTCTGATTGCACCGGACCAGTTCATCCCGCTAGCCGAGAAGACCGGCGCAATCCAACGTCTCACTCAATGGGTGATCAAAAGCGCAATACGGCAATCCATTATTTGGCGTCGGGCGGGTCATCAGTTCAACGTCTCGCTCAATCTTTCGGTGCGCAATTTGCTGGAGCCGGCATTTCCAAACCGGCTGCTCGCCATACTCGATGACGAAGGCGCGTCGGCTGAAGGTGTCACGATGGAAATCACCGAAAGCGCGTTGATGGCCGACCCGGCGAAGGCGAGAAACGTGCTCATTTTTCTGAGCCAGCATGGGATTCGCTTTTCCATCGACGACTTCGGCACAGGCTATTCCTCGCTCGCCTATTTGAAACATCTGCCGGTCAGCGAAATTAAAATCGACAAAATTTTCGTTTCCAAGCTCTTGGCCGACGCCGACAATACCACGATCGTCCGGTCGACCATCGACCTCGGTCATAACCTGGCACTCTCCGTGACGGCGGAAGGCGTCGAGGATCAAGAGACTTGGGACAGTCTGGGCAACCTCGGTTGCGATGAAGCCCAAGGTTATTTCATGAGCAAGCCGCTGCCCGTCGATCAGTTAAATCGCTGGCTGAGCGAGTCGAAGTGGGGATTGAAGCCAACCGATAGTCACGGCGCAACGACCTGACTGTCGAACAAATCGCATCATTGCCGACCCGCGCCGGCATAACGCCATTCTCTTCGAAGTAAGCGTCTGCATTCCCATTTGAGCCACCCGGAATCGCTCTGGAAGAGCGTCCTTTGAGGGTTATTGGGCGGCAAGTCTTTCGGCGAATTTTCAATCTGCACCGTCTTTCAATTTTCCGATAACGAACTTCTGCCGCCTCTCATGTACCTGGCGCTTCGCGACGGCATGATCTATGTGCATTCAGAGCGCTCCAGAATTCGCTCTTCGCTTGACAAGCGGTTCTAGGGTCAAATAAGGTCAACACAAAATTCGAAGGAGGTAATGAACTGTGGCAGCAACCTTATGGAAAGATTACAAGACGGTCAAAGTCGAAAAGGAAGATGGGATTACGTGGTGTATTCTCAATCGGCCCGAGAAGCGCAACGCGATGAACCCGCAACTTCACTACGATATGCTCGAAGCGCTCACAGAATTGGAAGTTGATAAGGACACCAAAGTGCTGGTGATCACCGGGGCCGGCCCGAGTTGGTGCGCGGGCCAGGACTTGCGGGAGTATTTTCGCGGCACAGACAACAATCCCCTCGAACGGCGCAAGGCGAGTTGGGCGTCGCAGGAGTGGCGTTGGCGGCGGCTCTTCTATTTTCCCAAGCCGACGATCGCGATGGTCAATGGGTTTTGTTTTGGCGGCGCGTTCACCCCGCTCATCGCCTGCGATTTTGCGATCGCCGCCGAAGATGCGACATTCGGCTTGAGCGAAGTGAACTGGGGTATTTTCCCCGGTGGATTGGTAAGCCGTGTTTTGGCCGACGCCATGTGCTACCGCGATGCCATGTGGTACATCATGACCGGCGATCCGTTCGATGGCAAAAAGGCCGCCGAAATGAAGCTGATCAACTACGCCGTGCCGAAAGAAAAATTGCGCGCGGAGACGATCGAGCTGGCGCAGAAACTGATGAAGAAAAATCCGGCGGTCCTGCGCGCGGCGAAGGAAGTGTACAAGTATTGCCGCACCATGGATTATGGCCAGGCGGAAGATTACATGGGCGCGAAAGGCACGGCGCTTCGTCTCACCGACCCGGAGAAGGGGCGCGAAACCGGCATGGAACAGTTTCTCGACAAGAAAAGCTACCGTCCAGGCCTGGGCGAGTACAACCGGGACGCGAAATAGAGTTCAAGGTTTAAAGGTTCAAAGTTGGTTGCGGATTTTGGGTTGACGGTCTTCCCGTCGATCCAAAATCTGCAGTCCTAAAAACGGAGCGAAAGTGGATTTCAATTTACCCGAGGAGCTTCAATTATTAAAAGAAACGGTTCGCAAGTTCGTCGACCGCGAGCTGATACCGCTCGAGCGCGAGTGCCGTCCCGAGGGCGAAGATATGCCCGAGCAGTACATCAAGCCGCTGCAAGAAAAGGCCAAGGCGATTGGCCTCTGGCTGCTCGATGTGCCGGAGGAGTACGGCGGCGCCGGCCTCGACCTGATGAGCCGGTGCGTGATCATGGAAGAGGTGGCGCGCACGGTGGCGATTCCATTTCGCTACGCGCCGATCTTCGGCCCGGAAGTCCGGCCGGTGCTGTTTCATTGCAACGAAGAACAGAAACCGCGCTTTCTTCTTCCCGTCATTCGCGGCGAGAAGAGAATTTGCTTCGCGCAGACCGAACCCGATGCCGGCAGCGATCCGTCGGGGATGAAAACGCGCGCGGTGCGCGACGGCGATCATTACATCATTAACGGAACCAAGCGGTTCATCACCGCGGCCAAGAACGCAGACTATGCGCAAGTCATTGCGGTCACCGATCCGCAGAAGGGCGCGCGCGGCGGCGTGAGCTGTTTCGTCGTCGACATGAAGGCGCCGGGAGTAACGCTCGAACGATTGTGGCCAACCATGATGGGCGATACGCCCGGGCAAATCCTCTTTGAAAATGTCCGGGTTCCCGCGGCCGATATGATCGGCAAGGAAGGCGAAGGATTTTCCATCGCCCAAGGCTGGATTCAGGAAGGACGCATCCGCGGGCATGGGGCGCGTCCCGTCGGCATTGCGTCGCGCGCCCTGGACATGATGATCGAGTATGCCAAAGTCCGTACCACTTTCGGACGGCCCCTGGCGGATCGGCAGGCGATTCAGTTCATGATTGCCGACTCGGCGATGGAACTGCACGCTTGCCGCTTGATGGTCTACGAGTGCGCCTGGCGCCACGACCGCGGTGAAGATATTCGCCAGCTTTCTTACATGACTAAGATTCAGTGTGCCGAGATGGCGAGCCGCGTGGTCGACCGCTCGATTCAGGTGCACGGCGGTTTGGGGCTCATGCGCGAGTTGCCGCTGGAGTGGTGGTACCGTCAGGTGCGCAGCATCCGCATCACCGAGGGCACGCCGGAAGTTTTGCGCTGGCGGCTAGCGCAGCACATTATCAAGAATCATAAGGGTTAACGGTCGCGGTATGACTGATGCGGTTCGTGGCCAACGATTTCTTTCCTTTAGAATACGGACAACGGGAGTATTGGAGTGTTGGAATAATGGAGTAATGCATTTAGGACCCAGCACTCCACTATTCCAATACTCCATCACTCGATTCCGCTTAGTATCCAAATGAGCGACACCGCAGACTCTACGCAACTCCTACCCGGCTATCGCGTTCTCGATCTGACCTCTTCTATCGGGGCGCTTTGCGGCAAGTTGCTGGGCGACTTGGGCATGGACGTCATCAAAGTCGAACCGCCGGAGGGCGAGGCGATGCGCAGTGAGCCGCCGTTCGCCAGGGGCCATGCGCATCGCGAGGGGAGTTTACGGTTCGCGTATCTCAACGCCGGCAAGCGCAGCGTCACCTTGGACGTTGCGAAATCGAGCGGCAAGAAACTTCTGCTCGACTTAATTGAGCGAACGGACGTCGTCGTCGAAGATTTCGCGCCGGGTTATCTAGCGAGCTTGGGCCTGAGTTATGAAGTTTTGCTCGAAAGGCAAAACAAATTGATTTTGGTTTCTGTCAGCGGCTTCGGCCAGGACGGTCCTTACGCGAATTACAAGACCGCGGATCTGATCGGCAACGCCATGGGCGGTCTGCTCTACATCAGCGGCGATCCGAAGATGACGCCGTGCAACCCGCCCGAAACCCAATCGTTCTACTACGCGAGTCTCTTTGCCTCGTACGGAGTCATGCTGGCGCTGTGGCAGCGCGAGACCCGCGGCATCGGCGCCTGGATCGACGCTTCGGTGCAAGCGAGCATGGCGCTGCACGAGCACGTGGCATTCAACTATTCGGCCGAAGGCCGGGTGATGAAACGCGCCGGCAGCCAGCACCAGCACAATGCGCCAGCCAATCTATTCCGGTGCAAAAACGGTTGGATTTCGCTCTTTGTCACGCAGACGCACTGGCCGCTTCTGCTGAAGGTTTGGCCGGATCACGATCCGTCGCTCGACGATCCGAAGTGGATCAATAGCAATCTGCGCCGGCAGCACGCCGATTACATCAACGCCCAGGTGACTGCTTTTACGTCGCGGTTCCTCAAGGAAGATCTTGCGGAGTTGATGCAGAAAAACGGTATCCCCGGATTGCCGGTCAATTCACCGTCGGATTTTATGAAGGATCCGCATATTCAAGCACGCGGCTTTTTCGCCAATGTGAATCATCCGGTGCTCGGTACTTTCGCTCAACCCGGCAGCCCGTTTATGATCGACGGGCAACGTTCCGCGCCGTCACCGGCGCCGCTCTTGGGACAACATAACGACGACGTTCTATGCGGCGAACTTGGCTTGAGCGCGAACGAGTTGGCAGTACTGGCGGCGGAAAAAGTGATCTGAAAAAAACTTCAAAATTAAAAAGGCAAAATTAAAAACAGAGGAATCTGTCCGGTGTGACTTCGATCTGATGTTTGAATTTTCAACTTTCAATTTTTAATTTGATGTCTCCCAGCCAAATTCTCAAAGGCGTTCGCATTCTCGCTTTTACGACAGGGTACGCCGGCCCGTACGCCGGGCGCTTGCTCGCCGGCTACGGCGCCGAGGTGATCAAGATCGAATCGAAGAAGGGCGGGCTCGATACCTTTCGTCACTACGGCCAGCACAAGGACATCGACGCGGCGCCGCGGTTCATCGAGTGCAACCTCGGCGTCCGATCGTTTGCCGTCAATCTCAAACATCCGACCGGCGCCAAGCTGGTCCGAGAACTGGCGAGCAAGTCGGATGCGATTCTGCAGAATTTCCGGCCTAGGGTATTGGATAAACTCGGTTTGGGCGATGATGAGCTGAGAAAATTCAATTCCAAGCTTGTGATTGTAAAGCTGCCCGGCTTCGGCTCGGAAGGACCGAAAAGCGGCTATGGGACCTGGGGATTTAATCTCACGGCTTTTTCGGGGATGACCTATCTTTGGAATCACCCGGAGCAGGATCGCCCCATCGGCAGTCAAGGCGTCTACCCGGATCATTTAGGCTTCGTCATGGGGCCGACCCTTTTGGTCGGAGCGCTGTTGAATAGCCGGCGCGCGGGCAAGGGTGTGACCATCGATCTGGCGCAGATCGAAGGGACGGCTTACACGCTCGGCGCCACCTATCTTGAAACATCCGTCAACGGCGACGATCCGCAACCGAAGGGAAATCATTACGTCCAGGCAGCGCCGCACGGTTGTTTTCCCTGCCAGGGGGATGATCGATGGTGTGCGATTTCTGCGCGTGACGATGTGGAATGGCGCGCACTTTGCGGCGTTATCGGCCGGGCGGAACTGCTGAGCGACGCGCGCTTCAACGATCTTCAGGCACGCCTTGCACACAGCGCTGAGCTTGACGCCATAGTTCAAGAATGGACCCAGGCGCGGCCGGCGGAAGAGGTGATGACCCGGCTGCAAGCCGCCGGCGTGCCGGCGGGTGTGGTGCAAACCGGCGCCGACTTATTGAAAGACCCGCAACTACGCCACCGCGACTATTTCGCGCCTTTTTCCGAGTCGCTGATCGGACCGTTTGAAATTCCCCGCGCCGGTATCACGTTTCGCGGCGCCGCCGAAGATCCGCTTCTTCTGCCGAATCGGTTCGGCGCCGACAACGATTCCATCCTCGGCGAGATTCTCGGCTACGATGAGGCGACTATCGAGAGCTGGCGCCGGGAAGAAATTCTCACGTAGCTCATCGCGATCTGACGATCCATCGTGGAGGGAATGCGTATGATGGCAAGAAGATTTTTCGTCGTACTCCTGTCAGTTGTTTTGCTTCATGCTCCGCTCGGATTCGCTCAGGAGCGAGTCAAGCTGCGCGTCAGTTCCGCTACCAAGACGTTGGGATACGGCCCGCTCTGGGTGGCGTCCAAGATGGGATTCTTTGATCGCCAGGGACTCGATGTCGAACTCGTGGTCATTCGCGCTTCCGACGTGGGCATTCAGGCGTTGGCGGGCGGGTCGCTGGAAATCGCCGGCAGCGCTTCCGACGCGCCGATCGCGGCGATCGAGAAAGGGCTCGATCTGGTGATCGTCGGCGGCATCATCAATGGTCTCAGCCAGTCGATCATGGCCGCCAAAAAATTTAAAACCTACGGGGACCTGAGCGGCGCGACGTTCGGCGCCATCAGCCTCACGTCCGGCGTGACCTTCGCGTTGCGCCAAGTCCTGAAAGGCAAAGGGCTCGAGTACCCACGCGACTACAAGCTGCTGGTCATCGGCGGTACGCCGCAGACTTATGCGGCGCTGGTCGCCGGGCAGATCGACGCTGCGGCGCTGTCGTTGCCGGTGAACTACGCCGCGGAGGAGCAGGGCTTCAACGAGATCGGCCGGTTCGTCGACGTGATCCCGAATTATCAACTCGCGGCGCTTTCGACCAAGCGCTCCTGGGCCGAGAAGAATCGACCGGTGATGGTGCGGGTGATGAAAGCGATGGCGCAAACTATGCGCTGGATGCATCAGAACAAAGAAGCGGCGGCGGATTTTCTCGCCAAGGAGATGAAGCTCAAGCCGGAACACGCGCGGCGCGGCTGGGAATTTTACACCGCGACGCGCACATGGCATCCCGACGGCGACATAAACCTGGACGGGCTTCAGATCGTGACGCAAATCTATTGGGAACAGACTCAATCAAAAGGGCCCGTGCCGAAGGCGACGAAGTACATCGATCAAAGTTACCTGCGCGAAGCGCTCAAGGAATTGGGCGGGCGGTGAGCCTTTTGGATCGGGTTCACCGCAACGCCCTAGCGCTGTGGAGCCGCAACCAAAACCGGGAGTATCTCCCGCAAAGCATGTCCTGAGCAATGTCGAAGGGACGCAAAGCCGCAAAGGACATTGTCATTTCGACCGCAGGAGAATTCTTTCTTAAATCCGTTACTTTCGGTTGGATAACAGCTTCGGGCCATTCAAAGGAGGGTGGGAATTTTGACTAAGCTAGTCCTGAGTGTGATCGCAGCGATTGTCGGTTTCAGCATCGGCGCATCGGCTGCCCGGGCGAACAGCCACGATTTCTACAGCGGCAAAACTATTCGCGTGATCGTCGGCTATGCGCCGGGCGGCGGCTACGACTTTTATGCCCGCTTGCTGGCGCGCTACATGGGTAAGTATATTTCCGGAAATCCCGCGTTCATCGTCGAGAACATGCCGGGCGCCGGCAGCCTGGCGTCGGCCAATTATATTTACAAACTCGTCAAGCCCGACGGGCTGACCCTCGGCCACTTCAGCGGTTCCTTGTTTCCGTTGCAGGCCATGGGGCAGAAAGAGATTGCTTTCAACGCGGCCAGATTCGAACACGTCGGCGGTGTGGCCAAAGTCGAAATCGCTTGCGGCTTTTCCAAGTCGGGCGGTATCGACAGCGTCGAAAAGTGGATGGCCCAGAAGACCGCGCCACGCATGCCGGGAACGGCGCCGGGAACGGGCGGGCACGATACTTCTCGGTTGCTACACGCAACTCTCGGCCTCCCAATGCAACTGGTGCTCGGCTACAAAAGCACCGGTGAAATGCGTCTCGCCATGGAGCGGGGTGAGGTGCATGGGATCTGCAATGGGTGGGAAACGTTTCGCTCGCTGTGGAAGAAATCGATCGAGAGCGGCGACATGATCATGGTTTTACAGGCGCTGCCCAAGCCGCACCCCGACTTGCCGAAAGTGCCGCTGGCGATCGACTACGCGAAGACCGACGAGGCTCGGCAGTTGATCCAGCTCGGCGCTCATGACGTTTCCGCTATTGCCCGACCGTTTGTCTTGCCTCCCGGTACGCCGAAGGATCGCGTGCAGATCATGCGCAAGGCTTTTACCGCGACAATGAGCGATCCGGCATTTCTCGCCGATGCAGAGAGAGCCAATCTCGACATCAGCCCGCTTGCCGGCGAAGAGTTGGAAAAGACCGTCCTTGGAATTCTCAAAACGCCGCCGGCGCTGTTGGCCAAGCTGAAGCAAATTATCGCGCCGCAGTAAGTCGGCCGACGGCGTTCCAAAGGTTCCAGTCGTTC
>Ga0079216_10000267_pt1 | contig 11904 bp, 12 predicted proteins | sample NCAS100_FD_77008 | JGI IMG/M metagenome (GOLD analysis project Ga0079216, IMG submission 77008) | Agricultural soil microbial communities from Utah to study Nitrogen management - NC AS100 | ecosystem: Environmental > Terrestrial > Soil > Agricultural land | place: USA: North Logan, Utah...
ACTGCCATCGGGAGTCGCCCTCGAGCAGCCAGCGGTTTCGAAGCTGGGCCTCCTCGGGCGGAATCACCCTGTCGCCCGACTTCCCGCGGTAGAAGAGCCAGAACACCGTAGTGAGCGTGTCTCCTCTCCAGGTCCCTACTACGTCGCGCACCGCGACAGAATCGAGGTGGATGTCGTGGAGCGAGTTCTTGAGCCAGGTGGCGCGGGGAATGGGTGGGAGCGTGGTGTCGAGGCCGAGGAGCACGAAATCCGGAGAGAGAAAGCGCGCGAGCGTCAGGGAGTCTCGCTGCAGCAGGGCCACGGCAATCGTCTGCTCGAGTCGTGACGGCTCGTCGGGGATGGGATGCGGGAGCCCGACACCGCTGCCGCCGCAGGCCGAACACATGGTGAGCAGACTGACAGCGGCAGCTACGCCTCGCACGGCTTCTTTCCTCGGTTAGGCCTCCTGCCCGGCGCCGGCGCGCTCGAGCTCGGGGGACGGATAGTACGAGAATACCACAGTTCCGTCCCGAATGAGATCGATCACCCGGGGAGCGGCGACCGCGCTGAGAGCCGGACATCCCTGGCTCCGGCCCAGCCGGCCGATCGAGCCGACGATGCCCTCATTCACGTAGTCGGCGCCGTGGATGACGATCGCCCGCGCGAGGGCCTTGTCGTTGAGTCCCTCGTCGAGTCCGTGCAGCCGAAGCGAAAGTCCGTGCTTTCCCTGGTACGTCTGACCCGTGACGAACGTCCCGAGGCTGGATTGATTGCTCCCGGACCGATTCGAAAAGGCCCGAGCGACGTCGTCGCCGGTATTTCGACCGTGGGCCACCAACTCATGCTCGAGCACCTCAGCGCGCTCGATATCGAGCACCCAGAGTCGCCGCTGGCGCGAGAGGAGGCTGTAATCGATGACAGTGAGAAGCTTGCTCGACGTACGACCCTCGGCCGTCGCGCGCGCGTGGGCCGCGAGCGCGAGATCGAGGACCTCGCTCCGCAGCCCTGCGGCAGCGGCGACGGTCTCCAGAGCGGTTGCCGACGTGGTATCGCGTGACACGGCCGGTTCCGCCGTCGTGACGTCCGGAAGCCGGCGCGCTCCCGCAAGCGGAGCGGAGGGGATCAGCGTGACGAGGACGCAGACTGCCGCAACCGTCCGGATGATGTGACGTCGTACCATTGGCCTCTCTTGGGCTTGAAGCGGTTCAGTTGACGACCCAGGAGAGGCTAACCAATCCGGTCGCCGTGACGCAACGTTACAAGAACCGCGAAACTGCCCAGAGGGTTCCGTAGCCCAGAGCGACCCCCGCGAGTAGTGTCCAGACTCGCCGGCGCATGAGGCCCCTGGCCGCCTCGGGGCTGAGCCGGCCCTCCTGGACGGCGGCCCGCTCGGAACGCGTCAGCAGCATGTGTGTCCTCCAAGTTGTTGTGACCTCGCCAGTTATGATAGGCGTGCCGCAGGGAACTGTGCACCTTCACCGGAGTGACGATAGCGGTGCTCACGATCGAACGGCTGGCCCAGATTCGCGACGCATTTCCGCGCCTTGCAACAGGGGTGGATGGCTGGCTGCTGTTCGATTTCCGCGGCCTCAATCCCGTGATGGCCGCAGTCGTGGGACCCGAGGTGGCAGGCTCTCGGCGGGCGTACGTGTACATCCCGCAGGACGGGCTGCCCGCGGCGGTGGTGCACGCCGTCGATGCCGAGCTCTGGCGGGGGTGGCCCGTCGAGTGGCCCAAAATGGTCTGGGTTCGGCGCGAAGCGCTTCGCCCCGCACTCGCCTCCCTGGTGGGCGGGCGCACCGTAGCGATGGAGTACTCCCCCGAGGGGGCTGTTCCCTATGGTGACTACGTACCGGCGGGCGCCCTGGAACTGGTGCGGGCGGCCGGCGCGACTCCAGTCTCTTCGGCCGAGCTGGTCACCCGTTGCTGCTCGGTCTGGTCGCCGGACGAGCTGGCCAGCCACCGCCGTAGCGCAGCGGCTCTGTCGGAGATCGCGCGATCGGCGTTCAATCATGTGGGCGCTCGGGCCCGGGGCGATCGTCCGGTGATGGAGCACGAACTCACCGCGTGGGTGCTGGAGCGCTTGGAGCGTGCCGGACTCGAGACCGAGTCATCGCCGAGCGTGTCGTTCGGGGCGAATGCCGCCCGGCCTCATTACGAGCCCACGGAAAGCGAATCGCTTCCGATGGTGCCGGGGGCGCTTCTCCTGCTCGATTTGTGGGCGTACGAGCCCGGAGGCATCTACGCGGACCAGACGTGGATGGCGTCGATCGGCAGCCCAGCCGCGCACGCCGTGCAGATCTGGGAGGTGGTCCGCTCGGCGCGGGATGCTGCGCTCGACCTGTTGCGTTCGCGGCTGGAGGGCGGCGAGGCGGTGTCCGGCGCGGAGGCCGACCGGGCGGCCCGCGACGTCATCGATGCAGCCGGCTTCGGCGACCGCATCGTCGCCCGTACCGGGCACTCGATCGATCGCATGGGAATTCATGGCTTCGGCCCCACGATCGACGACACCGAGAGCTTCGACGCCCGACAGATCATTCCCGGAGTCGGCTTTTCCGTCGAGCCCGGCATCTACATTCCCGGTGAAATCGGCGTTCGAAGCGAAGTGAACGCGCATGCGGCGGAGTGGGGGCTGGAGGTTACGCCCGGGGATTATCAGCGGGAGTTGATGGTAGTTTAGAGGCCGCGACCCGCGCGACCCTCGCGACCCGCCGACTCTCTCCTACACCAGCACTCCAGCTTCAACCAACCTCCGCTCCCCAACCTGCTGCCGCCACATCGCGGCGTAGAGACCTCCGCGCTCGAGGAGCTCGGCGTGGCGGCCCGATTCGACGATGCTGCCGCGTTCGAGGACGTGAATGCGGTCGGCATGCATGATCGTCGACAGGCGGTGCGCAATGAGTACCGTGATCACGTCCCGGCCCGCCGCGACGTCGCGCATGGTGCGTGCGATCTCCTCCTCGGTGAGCGAGTCGAGCGCCGAGGTCGCCTCGTCGAAGACGAGCAGGTGGGGCTGGCGGAGGAGCGCCCGGGCGATCGCCAGCCGCTGCTTCTCTCCGCCCGAGACCTTGACGCCCCCCTCGCCGATGAGCGTGTCGAGACCGCGATCAGCACGGGCGAGCAGGCTGTCGGCCGCTGCCTTCCGGAGGACGTCCAGGCACTCGGCGTCGGTCGCGGTGGGGCGCACGAACAGGAGATTCTCGCGGATGGTGCCCGAGAACAGCTGTGCATCCTGGGTCACCAGCCCGATGTCCTCGCGAAGGTCGTCGAGATCGACATCGTGGTGTGGATGTCCGTTGTAGAGGATCCGGCCGGCGGCCGGGAGATAGAGACCGACGAGCAGCTTGACCAGGGTGGATTTTCCGGCGCCCGACGGCCCGACGAATGCTGCCGTTTCCCCGCGGGATACCTCGAACGAGATGTCGCGGAGCGCGGGCGCCGTCGCCGACTGGTGCTTGAATCCGACCTTGTCGAACGCGAGCGTGTGGAGCGCACCCACCCTGACCGGAGCCGTCGGCCGCGGGGCGAGCGGCATCGCGAGGATCGCCTCGAAGTTGGCGAGCGACGCCTCGGTCTCACGGTAGATGTTGATGACGTTTCCCATCTCCTGCAGCGGCCCGAAGATGAAGAACGAGTAGATCATCAGGGAAAAGAACTGCCCGACGGTAATCTGCTGCGCATAGATCAGGTATAGCATGAAAAACAGGATCGAGGTTCGCAGGAAATTCACGACGGTGCCCTGAATGAACGCGAGACTGCGGAGATAGCGCACCTTCTTGAGCTCGAGCTTGAGGATGCGATCGGTGGTCGCGTTGAGCCGTCCAACCTCCTGATCCGCCAGTCCGAGACTCTTCACCAGCTCGATGTTCCGGAGCGACTCGGTGGTGGCGCCGGCGAGTGCGGTGGTCTCGGCGACGATGACCTTCTGCACCGTCTTCACCCGCCGGCTCAGGGCGGAGCTGACCGCGAAGAGCAGCGGAATCGTGATGAGGAATGCCGGCGCCACCGCCCAGTGGACGTTGAAGGCGTAGATCATGACGAACACGACACCGACGAGCGTGGTGAACATGACGTTGATCGCCGCGGAGATGAAGCGCTCCACGTCGGTCCGCACCTTCTGCAGCTTGCCGAGCGTCTCCCCGCTGCGCTGGTCTTCGAAGGTCGCATAGGGCAGCTGCAGTGAATGGCGGATGCCGTCGGCGTACAGCCGTGCTCCCAGCCGCTGAACGATCACGTTGACGACGTAGTCCTGAAAGTTCTTCGCGACCCGCGACACGAACGCCACGCCGACCGCGGCGGCGAGGAGGACACTCACTCCGCGAAAGAACTCGCCGGTCGTGTATTCCTGATACCGCGTGGCGTACTCGTCGATGACGTGCCGGAAGATCAGCGGGTCGAGCAGCGAGAAGACCTGGTTCGTAGTGGCGAGGACGAGGGCGAGCACGACCAGCCAGCGGAACTGCCGGAGATAGGACCAGAGGAGGCGCATAGGTGCCTGATCTTAGCCGGGGGTAGTGACCTCTGTCACGGCGACGTGGTCCGGGAAACGGAATCGTAACGCACACCTTCGGCCCGGAGCGGGACATGCGCGCATGGATGGCGGGACTCGTACTGGTGGTGGGCGTCGGCGCCTGTGAGGATCGCGACCGCGATCGCGATGCATCGGACACCGGCACGCGCTCGGCGGCCGACACCGTCGTCACCGAGCGGGAGGTCCAGGACACGACGATCATTCGCCACGACACTACCGTCTCGACGGACACGGTCCGGAAGGCGGGTGGGACCGTTGGCGAGGTGGATACCGTACGCGACGATTGAGGAGGGTACCTGCATGTTCGGACTTGGACGCAATACGCCACGCTATTCGCGCGGCGCCACCGGCAATTCTTCGAAGCTGCGCGGCGCGCTGCTCGCCGGAGCCGGACTGCTCGCCTATCGCTGGTGGCAGAACCGGAAGCACTCGGAAACCGGCGGCAACCGCGCCGGAAACGGCTCGACCGGGTGGTCCGAGCGCGCGGGCAGCTGGTCGGAACGGGCCGATACCTCGCGCGCGCAGCAGAGCGGGTTCGCGGCCGGCGGGACCACCCCCGGCGGCTCGGCGTTCTAGCGGACGTCAGCGCTCCGCCAGCCGGCGCTCAACCAGAGTGAGGCCGGCGGAGCGCTCGTCGAGCGCCTCGTAGTCGCGCCGGAATCTTCCCAGAAAGGCGTCATACGCCTCGCGCGAGGTCCAGCGATCTACGGTGAGGTAGTGGCCTTGGCGCGCGACGTCGCTGAACAGCACCGTCTCCTCGAACGCGGGAGAGCGGCGAAAGAGCCGGACCCACTCACCCGAAGCGCCGTAGAACGCTTCGAACGCGGGCCGGCTCTCTTCATCTACCTCGTACTCCCAGACCGCTTCGTACATCGACTACTCCTCGTATTCGTCCGACCCCTGCACCCAGAGAAACGACTGAATGTCGATCTGGTCTCGCGGCCGCAGGTCGGCGAGATCCTTCCGGACTCGGGCCGCGAGCGCGAGCACCTCGGCGTATCCGGCGCCGCTCGGTCGCGACCGATACTCGAAATCGGCGCCGTACTCGGCAGCGGCTCGGCGTGTGACCATCGGCTTGAGGAAGAAATGGCGGCGCGGCTCCGCGATGAACCCGAAGACGGTTGCGAGAGGCCAGGTCAGCACCCGGGTCTGCTTCCGCGGTAGCCCGGCGAGCACCTGACACCACCGGTCGAAGCGGTCGATCGTCCCGCCGGGTCCATGGAGGAGGTCATCGAGCCCCCGCACGAACCGCCGGGCGCCGTCCCGGCTTCGGACGGCGTCGCGCAGTGCCATCTTCTCGAACGAAAAGAGCAGGTTCGTGCGTGACTCGATCCGTACCGCGCGCGCCGCGACCTCGCCCCAGGCCTCACCGGCCATGAGTGCGGGCCAGGCATCACCGCCGAGCGACACTATCCACGCCTCATGGGCCGACCACTTGTAGTCGCGCTCCCAGTCAAGATACGTCTCGTCATGGAAGCCGCCGGGAAAGAATCGCAGAAACTTTCGTCGGCAGCGTTCCGGTCCAGCACGAGTCTCTCGGGCCACGGTCCCTCCACGGTCGTCCTGCGTCCAGCCGCTCCTCGCGTTGCGAAATCCCCCGCAAGGTGGCGCGGCCGCCGATGTGGATACCCTGTTGATAGTCTATCTACCTAAGCCACAATGACTTGATGCTCGACTTGGCCGGTCTGCGGCGGGGCATGGCTCCTGCTCCCCGGAGGGGTCTCGATGCGACACGACCTCGGACCCGCCCCCGCCACCACTCCCGGTTCTCCCGGGGAAGGTCCACTCGTGCCGCTCCTCGGCGCCGACGCCGAGGCCGACGCCGTCACCCTGGACACCTGGCACCAGGCACTCTCGAGCACCCTCGCGGGCGACATTCCGCACGATCTCTTCGGCTTCTGGCTCTATCCCCCGGGCGGCAGTGCGATTCTCCTCGGGCCTCCTGAGCTTGCCGCCGATCGGCTCGCGGTGCCCGAGCCACCGGCGGTGAGCCGTGAACAGATCGCGCTTCTCGAAGAAATCGTCCGTGATGCGGGCTACCGCTCCACCATCGTGACCGTCGCGTCATACGAGGGTGCAGACGTCGGGCTCCTCCTCTTCGGCGCGCTCACGGAAGGCGTGCACGGCGTGCGCGAACGCGTCGCGGCCCAGCTCGCCGCCGACGCGGTCGGGCCGTCGCTCGCGCGGCTGGCCCGTCGCTGGCGTCCCGACGGCTCGGTGCCGGCGCTGCCGGAGCCGGCGGAGCTGGCGGAGACCGCGGGCCTGCTCGCCGACGTGTGCGCGAACGCCGCGAATCCGCGCGAGCTCGCGCGCGGCGTCTCGCAGGTGCTCCGGCCTCTCCTCCCGCATCGACGGATCGAGCTGCTGGTGCCGGGCTCATCCGCCGAGCAGTGGTATCGCCTCGGCGAGCATCCGGGCGGACCGCTCTGGGGGGATCCCGATCTGGTCATTCGCGGAGGCAGCGAGCTGGCTCGCTTCGCGGTACCCGAGGGGGACCCGCTGCTACTCTCGGGCGGGCCCGGCGAACCCGGACTCCTCCCGGAGCTGAACGGAAGCGCGCCCAATCGCTCGGTCGTCGGGGTCCGGCTGGCGATGTCGGGCCGCACCGTGGGCGCGTTGCTGCTGGCGACGACGGAGGAACGGCGGTACTCGGAGGACGATGCGACGCTGCTGTCGCGCCTGGGGCCGATCCTCGCGCCGCGCGTGGACGGCTTCGTGATGGCGGGGCACCTGCAGGTGCTCCGCAGTCACGTGGCGCTCCAGCGCTCCGCGCCCTCGCGCATCGCGCGCGTGCTGGAGTCGCTCGCCACCGTGGCCGATGCGGCGGAGGCGACCCGGCGCGCGCAGTCGGAGGCCGCGGGGATCATCATGTTCGATGAGATGTGGTTCGCGCTCACGCTCGGCGACCCGACGCGCGTGGCCATGTTCGCGCCAGGCGAGCGGCGGCCGCTACCTGACCTGCCGCAGACCACCTCGGGTGATACGCCGCTCGGCCGCGTGCTGCGCGGCGAGGCCCCGCGCGCGCTCACGGACGCCGACGATCGGACCGAGCTGATCGTGCCGCTCCGCGTGGCAGGGCGGATCGTCGGCGCGATGCTCCTCGTCGCGCACCAGGAAGGAATGTTCGGCGGGGCCGATGAGGAGACGGCACGGCAGATCGCGGACGCGCTTGCTCCCCACCTCGAGCTCATGCGACGCGATGCCGTCGCGCCACCAATCGTCCCAGGCTGGAAGCGGGCGCCGAAGGTCTGAGTCACCGCCGGCTTGCGGGCACCGCGCCGGTGCGATACGGTACGAGAGCAGCACTGCTGCTCCAGGAGGTGCCCATGTCGCAGCTACGCGTCTTTCCCATCACCGCACTGACCTTCGCCGCTCTGGCCGCCTGCAGCGAGCCCGCCGACCCCGGTGAGAACATCCCGCCCGGATCCCAGACCGCATCGATGCGCATGGAAGCCACGATCGACGGCCGGCTGCTCGAAGCCACCGTGCACGAGGGCTTCGCATCGTCCGGCATCGAAGTGAACAAGGGCGGCATCCAGCTCAGCGCCGCCTTCAGGGGCAGCAACGGCGACGCTCACGCGCCGGTCACCGGGTCTCCGAAGTTCCGGCTCGACGTGATGGGCTCACCGACCGGCGCGCCGCTTCCCGCCCGCGTGGAGTTCACCCGCTACGACCCTTTCAGCGGCGCGCTGTACTGGATCGCCCCGGGGCAGCGGGTCGAGCTATGGCTCGGGCTGTATCACGTGACCGAGGACCACTATGACTTCGGACCGTTCCCGGTCCTAGTCGAGCGCCGGAGTCATGAATCGGAGTCGGATTTGCAGTTGTGATCCGAAGGCCCCAGAAACTGTCTCTGATTTGCAGCGATGCCAGCCCAGCCTCATCGATCCGACGGACCGAAACTGCTGCTGACGCGAAAAATTACATTCCGGCCGGGGTCCAGCGCGTAGGTCTTGTAGCGGCTGAGAAAGTTGGTGTAGCTCCGGTCTAAGAGGTTCCTGACCTGGACGTCGAATCCCACGGTACGACCCGCCACGTCGATCGAGAAGCCGGCGCCAGCATGCGTCAAGGTGTAGCCGGGCGGCACGAAGTCGAGCGGGTCGGCGTCGAGCTGGCGGGCGTTGGTTTCGCCCTCGACGGAGATGTACGGGCCGGCGACGACGCCGATCGCCTCTCCCTCGAGGCGCACGGAGTAGGTCAGCCGGAGCGGCGGGATGAACGGGAGCGGCACGTCGAGGTCGGTGTTCTGGCCCCGCACGTAGTCCGCCGTACCGCGGAAGTGCAGCGCTGCCAGGGGATGATACTCGGCGACCGCCTCGAGGCCGTACAGCCGCGCGTTGCCCTGGGTGTAATCGAAGATCTCGAAGCCCGACTCCGGGTCCTCGACGCCGGTGGGGCGGGGATATATGTAGTCGGTGACGAAGTTGACGAAGCCGCCGACCTCCGCGCTCACCCGGGCGGACTGCACGCGGACGGCGACGTCGGTGTTGAGGCTGGTCTCATTCGCGAGTGCGGGGTCGCCCCGCTCGAAGCGCGCGGTGCCCTCGTGGACGCCGCGTGAGAACAGCTCGAATGTGGACGGCGCCCTGAAGCCGCGCCCGACATTCACCACGAGCGCCGTCTGCTCCGACGTGTGGAAGAGGAGCCCGACACTTCCGCTGACTGCGCTATAGGTGCGCACCTGAGCGTCCACGCCCAGCGCGCCGTTCGCCGAAACGTCCAGATTCCGGTAGTCGAATCGCGCGCCGAGCGAGAGCGACACCCGCCCAAGCTCGAGCTGCTCGGACGCGAACGCACCCACGTTGTAGGTGCGGCTTTCCGGGATCAGCGTCTCCTCGCCGAAGTTGTCGAAAGTGGTCCGGAGCGCCGTCACGCCGACGATGCCATCGAGCGGGCCGATGGGCGTATGGTGCAGGCGCACATCGGTCGTCAGCGTCCGCGACAGCAGGCCCAGCGCAACCTCGTCGGCCGAATCCTCCTCGAATTCCCGGCGGCGATTCTGCTCGTACCCGGCGTCGATGTCGAAGTGCGCGCCGGCAGCCGGCAGGCTCATCTCGAGGTGGAGGCGGTCCTCGCCGATGCGCTGGAACGGCGTGGCGCCGGCCTCTTCGGCCGGGTCCTCGTGAAGCTCGAGCCGCTGGTTCAGCCGCGCATACGTGAAATGCGCCGAGCCCCAGGAGCCGCGGAGTCCGGCGGATGCATTCCCCCCCACCGTCTCCATCCCGCTGTTGAAGAGGGCGCCGGCCGGCGTATGGATATTGCCGGCGGAGCGTCCCGTGGCCGAGGCGCGGAATCCGAAGCCCCCTCTCGCGCCCTCTACCGCGAGGGTTCCCTCGGGCATCCGGGGGTTCGTCGCAAACGCGGTGTGCAGGCGGCCCCGAACGAACGGATCCTTCCCTACCGCATCGGGGAGGTCGCGGTCGACCACGTTGATGACGCCGCCAAGCGCGTCGGAGCCGTACAGCACGCTTGCGGGACCACGGATGACCTCGATCCGCTCCACATCGGCAGTCTCGACGTTGGGTCCGTGCTCGTCACCCCACTGCTGCGTCTCGAGGCGCTGCCCGTCGGCGAGCACCAGGACCCGGTTCGAAGAGAGCCCACGGATGACCGGCTTGCCGATGCCGGTGCCGGTCCCGATGCTCCGCACCCCGGGCAGAACACTGGCGGTTTCTCCGAGCGACGGTGCGGCCGTGGTTCCGAGCTCCCCCGCCGTCAACACCGACGTCGGTTGCGGTGAGTTGAGCGCCGTGGTGGCGAGCGGCGACGCCGTCACCTGGACGTCGGGCAGTTCGATGAACGAGGCGCGGAGGACGACGTCCTGAACGAGGTCCGCATCGGCGAGGCGGATGCGGATCACCTGCGGAGCGTATCCGATGCGCGCGATCGAAAGCCCATACGTGCCCCGTGCCAGGCCGCTGAACAGGTAGCGCCCATCGGCGTCGCTCGTGGTGGACCGATTCGCCTCGACGAGGGTGATGCGTGCGCCGGCGATGGGTGATCCATCGGTCGCGGTGATGCGACCTGAGATGGCGGCAATCGGCGCGGACAGGGTCAGCGCCAGCAGCAATGAATACATGGCCTCTCCGGGATTGTGCGGCGACGCAGCGCGACGCCGCGGTGTCCGCGATCGACTGGAGCGCGAGATCAGGCCGGAGAGGGCGGTGGTGCTCGGGGAAGCGCGGGGGACGGGCCGGTGACGAGCGTGGGGCGCGTGATATGGAGCCCGGTGTCGCGGACCACGGAGAGCGGGGTGCCGGGCACGCGGGTAGCCTGCCGCCGGGCGCCGGCCAGTACCGGGAGGGCGGTGCCGAGCGTGCAGCGCTCGGAGTGCGTCTCCCCGAGGTCGCATCCGTGCAGCTGGGTCCCCGAGCGCCGAACGCCTCCGAGATGGTGGAGGGCGGCGTCGAGCAGAGGAAGCCCGCTGCCCCCGCCGGCGAGGAGCACGGCCAGGAGCAGGAGGTTTGCGCGACGCAGACGCGACCGGGGCATGCCGAACAATACTGCGCCGGGACTCATGCGGAGAGAGCGGGCGCGAGCGTCGTACGGCGGACGGGACCGTCCACCGGGAGAATGAACCAGAAGGTGCTGCCCCGGCCCGGAATCGAATCCACGCCGATCGCGCCCCCGTGAAGCTCGACGAAGCTCTTGCAGAGGGCCAGCCCGAGGCCGGTTCCCTGCTGCTGGCGGGTGGACGAGCTGTCGACCTGACTGAACTCCCGGAAGAGCTTGGGGCGGTCGCGATTGTGGATGCCGATGCCGGAATCCGCGACGGCGATCCAGACCGCATCGCGAGTGGTGAGCCTGGGCTCGTCGCCGGCGCGGTCGGCGGGCATCGGGATCGGCGTCATGGTGCGCACCGCCGACACCGTGATGGCGCCACCCTCCGGGGTGAACTTGGACGCATTGGAGAGCAGGTTGAACATCACCTGTCTCACGCGGATGCCGTCGGCGACGATGGTGAGCTCCGACTCGTCGTCCATCTGCACCGTGCACTCCTGCCGCTTCTCGGCGCGCAGACTTGCCGTATCCGCCACGGCGCCGAGCACGGCCTGGCGGATGTCGGTCGGACCGAGCGCGAGCGACATGCGCCCCGCTTCGATCTTCGAGAGATCGAGCACGCTGTTGATGAGGCCGAGCAGATGGCGCCCGTTCCGGAGGATCGACTCCAGAAAGTCGCGCTGCACCTCGTTCACCGGCCCGATCTCCTCGGTGAGCAGGAGGTCGCTGAACCCGTTGATGGCATTGAGCGGCGTGCGCAGCTCGTGGCTCATGTTGGCCAGGAACTCACTCTTGAGCTGCGTGGCCCGTACCAGCTCGCGGTTCTTCGCTGCGAGCGCGGCTTCGTTCTGCCGGCTCGCTTCGAGGCCGGCGGCCCGGTCGAGGCCGGCAAT
>Ga0079216_10000271_pt1 | contig 11757 bp, 9 predicted proteins | sample NCAS100_FD_77008 | JGI IMG/M metagenome (GOLD analysis project Ga0079216, IMG submission 77008) | Agricultural soil microbial communities from Utah to study Nitrogen management - NC AS100 | ecosystem: Environmental > Terrestrial > Soil > Agricultural land | place: USA: North Logan, Utah...
CGGACTCGCTCGCCCACGCGCGGAAGCTCACCGCGTGGTTCTTCTCAGGCCAGGCTGACAGCGTTCACGCCTACATGGCGGTCAACGACTCAGGGAAGAAGGTCTCGACCGACGAGATTCGCGCGACGCTCGAGCGCATGACCGGTCGCGCCGGGGCGGAGACGAAAGTCGTCGAGGAGAAGTTCGTGAAGCGGAACGGAAGCACCCAGTACTGGCGTATTGGCGAGTGGAGCGAATTCACCGATGAGCCGGTCGTCTTTCGCTGGGCGTTCAACAAGTCCGGCAGGATCGTCGGCATCGGCTTCAACCCGCTCAGCAAGGCCCCGCCGATCGACCCGAACTAGCGGTTACTGCTGCGCCGGCGGAGATGGGACCGCGCGTGCCGCCTCCGTCCGCGCCAGCGCAATGAGTGAATCGCGAGCCGCGGGCCCGATCACCCGGCCCCGCGATACGACGGCATGGACCCGACGGACGTTGCTGATGTCCGCGAGGGGATCGCCGTCGAGCACGACGAGTTCGGCCGCCTTTCCCGCCTCGATCGTTCCCAGCGAATCGCTGAGCCCCAGATACTCCGCCGGGCCCACCGTGGCGGCCGCGAGAACGGCCGCCGGTGGCAGGCCTGCTTCCGCGAGGAGCACCATTTCGTCGTGCACGCTCGAGCCGGCGTACACGTAGGGCTCGTCGCTCGCGTCGGTTCCGACGAGCATGCGCACTCCGGCACGGTGCATCGTGCCGACGAGCGCGGTTTCCCGGCGATGCAGCTCCTCGTCGAACTCGAGCCTCGAGACGGCCCGGGCCGCCGATCTCGCCGCGTCGGCCTCCCACCGCGCCGCGAGCGCCGACGGGACGAATGCCCGGCGTGGATCCCTGCGCATCGCCGTGTCCCGCACCATGACGTGACCGCGCCCGACCACCAGCGTCGGGACCTGCCACGTGCCGCGGGAGACGAAGCGCTGGAACAGCGCAGCGCACACCCCGGCATCATACCCCTCGAGTGCGAGTCGCAGCAGGCGGCGCTCCATCGCCTGGATCGAATCGGCGCGGACACCCGCGCGCGACGCCTGGCGCATCGAGTCCCGAAGCTCCACTGCCCCCCTCACGCAGCTCGGATAGATGCCGCTCAGGTGCTCGATGCTGCGCTGGCCGGCGTCCGCGGCCTCTATCGGCGTGATGGAGCCGGGAACGTGTCCGGCAAAGGGAATCCCCAGCTCTCGTGCCCGCGTGGCGATGGCCGCGTACACATCGCGCGGCAGCCGGACGTAGACCTTGAGAAAATCGAAGCCCAGGGCGCGCATCGAATCGACCACTGTGCGCGCCTCGTCCGGCGACCGGATGCCGAGCCCGTGCTTCCAGGCCGGAGGGGAGCCGTCGAGCATCGGGCTCGACCAGACGATGCGCGGCCCCGCGGCGGGGTTGCGCCGGAGCTCGCTCCGCCAGTAGAGCAGCGTGTCGAGATAGCTCCCCATCTCCCGGACACCCGTGACTCCATGAGCGAGGAACAGCGGCCAGAAGTATCGGGCCCTGCCCTCGCGGGACGTGTGTACGTGCATGTCCCAGAGTCCGGGAATGACGTACCTGCCCCGTCCATCCACCGTCGGCGTCCCTGCCGGGATCGTGGTCGCGGCGTCGGGCCCTACCAGCGCGATCCTCCCATCCTGAATGAGGATCGTGTGCCCAGGCTTCGGGGCCGCGCCGGTCATGTCGATGACAGTCGCTCCCACGATGGCCACAGTGCCCGGCGCCGTTCCGCCCGCCGGCGTTCCGCCCCCCGGCGTTCCGCCGGTCGGCGCAGCCGGAGCGCAGCCCAGCGCGAGCATCAGGGCGATTCGCCGCATACGTAACCTCCTCATCATTTGGTCGAGCGCCCGCGCACGATTCCCTCGCCGCGGCGGGACGCTTCCAGGAATCGTTCGGCAACGGATCGTATGTCGCGCGCCGAGACGGCGCGATAGCGCTCACCCGCGTCGCTCAGCTCGGACAGACCTTCGCCGGTGAGCCAGGCCTCGAGCGTCTCGTACAGAACGACGGCTCCGCTCTGCCGGCGCACCTCGGTCTGGCCGGCGAGATAGTTGACCGCCTGCGCGAGCTCCGCTGGTGTGACCTCCTCCGACGCAAACCGGGCCAGCTCCCGAAGCATTTCCTCCCGCGCTTCGCCCTCCCGGTCGGGCGACGTCGCGATATACGTGAGCCACGCGCCCGCCGCCGCACGCTGCCACGCCTGCGCGAACACCGTGTACGCCAGCGAGCGCCGGTCTCGAAGCGCCTCGAACAATCGCCCGCCCAATCCGCTCGCGACGGCCGCGAGCACCTCGGCGGCATGGCGCTGCGACTCCCGGCGGGACGGACCGGAGAACGCCATCGCGATCGCCGTCTGCGCCTTGTCGCGCTCGACCACACGCACGCGCGTCTCGTCCACCGGCCACGGCTCGGGTGTCGGCCGCGGTCGGGCAGCTCGTGCGGGAAGGGTGCGAAAGACCCCGGCGAGCTGCGTGGCGGCTCGCTCCGGATCCAGCTCCCCCACCGCGATGACGGTCGGACGCCCCCCGAGCACGTGGTCCTGATGCCAGCGGCGCACGTGAGCAGCACTGAGGCGCGACACCGATTCCGGCGTTCCGCCCACGGGGAGCCCGTAGCCCCGGTCACCGAAGGCAGCGCCGAACGCAAGCTGGAATGGATATCGGAACATGTCGTCCGCCGCCTGCTCCGCTTCGGACACGAGCACGCGGCGCTCGCTCGCAACCGATTCGTCATCGAGGGCGGGCTCGGTGAATACCAGGCGGAGGAGCTCGGCGGCCTCCGCCAGCTCATCGGCGACGACGGTCGTCGCGTACCCGACCCAGTCGACGGCGGCGGAGGTGGCCAGGGTTCCACCGAGCCGCTCGAATGCGAAGGCGAGTGAGGCCGAGTCCATTCCGCCCGCGCCGCGTGCAGCCGCACGCAGGGTAAGGGCTCCGAGCCCGGCCTCGTGCACCGCTTCGAAGGCGAGGCGCGGCACATACACGCCGATCATGACGAGCGGCACCCCGGGTTTCCGCCTGACCAGGATGTCGGCGCCGTCGGTGGCTGCATGGTGGACATCGGCGGTCACTGAACTCGGCACTCGCCGAGCGGATGCCGGCGCGACCGTCCGGCGCGGCGGCGGAGCGAGCGGCGTCAGCGCGGTGACGGCGAAGGCTGCCGCGAGCGATTCGGCAGTGAGATCGCGGCCGCGCCCGTGCGGGAGATACGCAACGGCCGATACCGAGTCCGGGGCGAGCCACCGGGCGGTCGCTTCACGAACGACACCTGGCGTCGCCGCCTGGATCGCGGCGTATTCGTCGTCCAGGACGTGAAGCCCGCCGAGCGACTCTGCCATGGCAAGCGCGGCGGCGCGCCCATCCATCGATTCCATCCGGCGTGCCCAGCGCGTCTCGAGCAGCCGGCGCGCGCGCTCCACGTCGGCGTCGGCGGGGCCAAGCAGGGCCAGCCGGGACACCGCCTCCGCCATTCCCGCCACCGCCTCGGGCAGCCGCTCGGGATCGAGGTCCGCCCCGAGCGTGAACAGGCCGAGCTCGGTCGGCGCGTAGAAATGGGCCCCGACCGACGTCACGATGCCCGTCTGACGGAGCGTCCGATGGAGCCAGCTTCCGCGACCGGACGCCAACACGGCCGCGGCGACATCGAGAGCGGTCGCGTCGGGGTCGAGTGGACCGACGGCGCGCCAGCCGATCGCGAGCTCGGCCTGCGCGACGTCGCCCCGGAGCGTGCGCGCACGCACTTCGGTTCTCGGCGGCTCGTCCGGGGAGGGATCCAGGGCCGCCGGCCGGTCGACCCACGCGGCGTATCGCGCCTCGGCGAGGCGCACAGCGACGTCGGGATTCACGTCACCTACGATCGCCATGATGGTCCGCGAGGGCACGTATCGCGACTCGTAGTAGCCTGCAACGTCTGCGCGGCGAAACGTCGCGAGTTGCGTTTCATGGCCGATGCGCCAGCGGCGGATCCGGTGCCTGTCGTACATAACTTCATGGAGGACCTCGTGCGTCACCGACGAGGGGGTGTCGAGCTTCCGGCGTGCCTCCTGAATGATGACCTGCAACTCGCGCGCGAGCTCCGCCTCCTCGAGCACCGAGTTCCGGAGCGCATCGCTCTGAATGTCGAGCGCTGCCGCGAGCTCGCGCGCGGGCAGCACGACGTAGTAGGCGGTGTGGTCGTACGAGGTATGCGCGTTGAGGTAGCCGCCCGCCGCCTTCGTGGCGCGTGCGATCTCTCCCACCCCGCGTGTGGGCGTTCCCTTGAAGAACATGTGCTCGAGTACATGCGAGATCCCGAGCCAGCGATCGGGCTCGTCGAAGAATCCCGCGCGTACATGCGTGATCACTGCGACGACCGGCGCCGATGCGTCCCGCTGAACCAGGATCGTGAGACCGTTCGGCAGGACCCTCCGCTCCACGCCGGCGGTCCAGGTCCGTGCGGTCACGCTCTCCCGCCGGAGCCCAGCGGACGCCAGCGCAGGACGGCCAGTGCGGCGAGCACGAGTCCCACGCCCCAGCCGAGGGCGGCCCAGAGGTCCGATCCGGCGGGGACCGGCCGCTCGATCGAGGCGACGTGATAAGGAGGAAGTATCGCGTACACCAGCCGGCCCACCGCTCCAAGTCCGGCACCCGACCGCTGAATGAAGTGCAGCACGACTTCCGTGCCGTAGAGCAGCGCGGCGAGGAGCCAGTCGCGGCGCGTCAACGTGGACAGGAGAAAGACCGTGCCGCCGAGGAGGAGGTAGAGCAGCCCCGCCTTCGCGAGGTGGTCACCGCTCACCCGTATAGCGCCGGAGCGCGTCGCGATCGCGAGACTCACCGCCGGAACGTACGCGAGTACGGCCGCACCTGCGATGATCCAGCGCTGGAGATAGAAGAGGGGTGGGCTGACCGGCCGCGAGAACCACGATCGGTAATACCCACGCGAAAGGTCGCTGCTCACGAGTCCCGCCGTGGCGACGAGCACGAGCGGCAGGAGAGTCTGCCGGAGGAGCTGCGTCGCGATCGTACGCGAAGTGGCGGCCGTGACCGTGAACTCGACACGGCTCATCCCGAAGACGGTGAGCGCCACGATGCCGGCCATGATGAGACCGAGACTCAGCACGACGTCGCGCGTCATCCACCCGGAATACCGAAGCGGCAGGGAGCTCACCTTCATTCCGCGCCCCCCACGGCAGCGCGGAATTCGGATTCGAGCCGGCTCTGCTCCGGAAGGAATGCGCGGACCGCGCCACCCGAGGCGAGCAGCGCCGACAGCGCGCGGTTGAGCTCCGCCAGATCGCCTCGCACGAGCCATTCGTCGGGGCGGCCCGCCACGGCAACGGCGCCCGGGAACGCTGCCGCCACGCCATCGGTTCGCGTTGCGAGGATGAGCCGGTAAGTCACCGTGCTGCTGTCCTCCGGTCCGGCGCTGCCCACGATCCGCTGCAACCGGCCCTGATTGAGGATGGCCACCCGGTCGGCGAGGCGTTCGAGCTCGTCGAGGTTGTGGGAGGCGATCAGGATGACGCGGTCGGGCCGCCGCATCTCGCGCACGATGTCGCGGAACCGCTGCATGTACACGGGGTCGAGACCGTGGGTCGGCTCGTCGAGAATGACGAGGTCCCGCTCGGCCAGCAGCGCCTGGGCGATGCCGAGCCGTTGGAGGTTTCCCTTGGAGAGCTGTCGCACCTGCTTCCGGCGATGCTCCGCGAGGCCCAGCATGTCGACGGCGCGCTCGATTCGGGCGGGACGTTCGGCGGTCGGAATACCCTCGAGCACCGAGAAGCGGCGCAGGGCGGCATCCAGGGACCAGCGCGGCGGAGTCGCGATGAGCTCGGTGAGATACGAGACGCCGTTGGCCTCGACGTAGGCGCGCGGCGCCGCATTCGCAACACGGACCGACCCCGCAGTCGGGTCGAGGAAGCCGACCAGCAGAGAGATGAGGGTCGACTTCCCCGCTCCGTTCGGCCCCGCAACGCCGAAGACCTCACCCTCGGAATGGACAGGGTGAGGTCTTCGAGTGCGTGCACCTCACGGCCGCGCAGCAGCGAGCGATAGCGCTTTCCGACGCCCGCCAGCTCGATCACTGCAGAATCCGCAGCACGCCCGCCTCGGCGCTGCCACGGATGAACGCCTCCGCACTCGTGAGCGGTATGACGATTCCGGTTTCCGTCTGGCCCCGCCGAGCGTGGCGCGCCATGTAGTCCTGCAGCGACGATTGCTCCACGTCCTCGGCTTCCTTCATCTGGACGAGAATCTCCTCCCAGCTGCCGCGGAACGTGAGCCCGGCAAGCGTTGCGACCTGGTGCGTCGCCTCCGCGATCCCGTGCTTCTTCTGCATCGCGTGCAGCTCCGTGAGCAGCGTTCCGAACAGCTCGAGCTGCGCGGGGTCCCGCGAGGTGCCGTCCGGTTGCTGCGCCTCGACTTCGGCGAGCAGCAGATCGACCATTTCCGGCTCGCCGGCGACCTCGTCGAGCCGCCCGAACCAGGGCGCCAGCTCGGGGTCGTCGTCGGGAAGGCGGTAGAAGCTCTTCTTGAGCTCGATGAGTCGCCACACCGCGAGCTCATCGTAGTGGTCGTCGGGCTGCGTGCGCTCGAGGTGGTGCAGCGCCGCTTCGCTCTCCCCGCGATCGTAGAGCAGGTTCGCGAGATAGATCCGCGCCTCGGCGTAGCTGGCGTCGATCTCGAGGGCGCGGCGCAGCCAGTAGAGCGCGTCACCGTCACGGCTCAACCGGTGGGCCGTGTAGCCGAGCGATGCGGCTGCGTCCGGTGAATCGGGATGCGCCTGGACGGCCAGATCGAAGAACCGCTCCGCTGGCGCGACGAGGCCCTCGCGGAAGAGCGCGCGGCCCACCTGGAGCATCAGGTCGTGGTCGTCCTGAAACCCGAGCTGCAGGATGCGCTCGAATGCCCGGAAGGCTCCGGCGCGCTGGCCCAGCTTGAGGAGCGTCTCCCCCATGCCCGCGAGGCCGTCTTCATGATCGGGATCGAGCGTGAGCGCCGTCTCGAACCCGCGCCGCGCCCAGGCGTAATCCTCGCGCGCGAGGTACGCATACGCGGTGCCGACGTGGAGCTCGACCGAATTGGGGTAGAGGGAGAGACCTTCCTTCAGAACGCCGAGAGCGTCGTCGTACTTCCCTTCGTTATAGAGCTGGTGGGCCTGTTCGTCGAATTCTTCGGAGCTTCGGAACGCATCCGGCATCAACCGGACCTCCGGAGAGGAAGGTGTTTCCTAAGGTATGGAAATGCGCGAGGCGCAGCAAGCACTTACTCGGCGTCCATGAACGGGTAACGGTAGTCCTTCGGCGGATCGAAGGTCTCCTTGATGCTCCGGGGCGAGATCCAGCGCATGAGATTGAGGATCGAGCCCGCCTTGTCGTTTGTTCCGCTCGCACGGCCCCCGCCGAACGGCTGCTGGCCGACGACGGCGCCCGTGGGCTTGTCGTTCACATAGAAGTTTCCGGCCGCGTTTCGAAGCGCGGCCATCGCCTCGACGACGGCGGTGCGATCCTGCGCGAACACTGCGCCGGTGAGCGCGTACGGGCTCGTGGCGTCGACGAGCGCAAGGGTGTCGCTCCAGTCGCGGTCCGGGTACGCATAGACCGTCAGCACCGGCCCGAAGATCTCGTCGCACATGAGCCGATAGCCCGGGTCCTCCACCTGGATCAGCGTCGGCTCGATGAACCACCCTTCCGAGTCGTCCGCTCCGCCGCCCGCCACGACCGTCACCCCGGCATCCCGGCGCGCAGAATCGAGGTACGAGGAAATCTTCGTGAAGGCCTTCTGGTCGATCACGGCGCCCATGAAGTTCCGGAAGTCCTGCACGTCGCCCATCCGGATGGTCCCCATCATCTCCTTCATGCGATCGCGCACCCGGGGCCAGAGCGACTTCGGCACGTAGGCGCGCGACGCGGCGCTGCACTTCTGGCCCTGGTACTCGAACGCCCCCCGTACCAGAGCGACCGAGAGTGCCTCGGCATCGGCGCTGGGGTGCGCGAGCACGAAATCCTTCCCACCCGTCTCGCCCACGAGTCGCGGATAGCTCCGGTAGCGGGGCAGGTTCTCGCCGACGGTGCGCCAGAGGGACTGGAAGACGGGGGTGGACCCGGTGAAGTGGATGCCCGCGAGGTTCGGGTCCGAGAGCACGGCGTTCGAGATGTCGGCCGCCGGCCCCGGCAGGAAGTTGATGACGCCCGGCGGAAGACCGGCCTCACGCAGGAGATCGAACACGAACCAGTTGCTGAGCGTGGCGCTCGCCGCGGGCTTCCAGACGACGGTGTTGCCGAGCAGGGCCGGGGCGGTCGGCAGGTTTCCGCCGATTGCCGTGAAGTTGAAGGGCGTGATCGCGTAGACGAACCCTTCGAGCGGCCGATGGTCGAGCCGGTTCCACATGCCCGGCGAGCTCTCCGGCTGCTCGTGGTAGAGCCGGTCGGCAAAATGGACGTTGAAGCGCAGGAAGTCGATGAGCTCGCAGGCGCTGTCGATCTCCGCCTGAAACGCCGTCTTGCTCTGCCCGAGCATCGTCGCCGCGTTGACGCGCGCCCGCCATGACCCGGCGAGCAGGTCGGCGGCTTTCAGGAAGACCGCAGCACGATCCTCGAATCGCCAGCTCGCCCACTCCCGCTGCGCCTCGACTGCCGCAGCGATCGCCTTCCTGATCGCATCGCCGTCGGCCTGATGCACGCGCGCGAGGACGTGCCGGTGCCGGTGCGGGACGACGACGTTCTGCGTCCTGCCGGAGCGAAGCTCCTCGCCGCCGGCCACGACGGGGATGTCGGCCTCTTCGCCGCCGACGCTCGCGAGCGCCTGCTTCAGCGTGTCGCGCGGCGGCGTGCCCGGCGCGTAGGAAAGCACGGGCTCGTTGCGCGGGGCCGGGATGTTGGAGGTGCCACTCATGACATTCGTCCGTTCGTCGGGATTCGCGGAGCGGAAAGGTAGGGTCCAGCACGGGCGACGGGTAGGCTCGTCAGCGATATGGTGTAACGCCCGTGGCCTTGAACGCGGCGAAGACAGGCATCCCGACCCTGAGCCCGAGCGCGGCGACAGCCTCCGCGGTGACCTCGGCGACGAGAGGCGGCTCGGTGTCGAGGGCCACGCGAACCCGCTCGCCCGCCGGCGGCTCGGGACTGATCTCCGCGACCGCGCCCCGGAAGACGTTTCGCGCACTGCCTGACGGCGCATCGAGCGCGACGACGATGTCCCGCGGGTCCACGGTCGCGAGGACCTCCGCGTCGCCGCCGGGATCGACCGCCGCAATCGTCCCCGACTCGGTGCGGATCTCCACGAGCCCCGCGCCATCCCGCCGCCCGATGGTCCCGCGGAAGCAGTTGATGCCGAGGAACCGCGCCACCACCGGCGAGCGTGGCCGGCGGAGCAGCTCCGCCGCCGTACCCTCCTGGATGATGCGTCCGCGCTCCAGTACCGCTATTCGCTCCCCGATCGCGAGCGCCTCCAGGGGGCTGTGGGTGACGCACACCGTCGTAACCTGATCCTCCGCGACGAGCGCGCGAAGCAGCCGCCGCATCGCCTGGCGGGTCGACGGGTCGAGCGCGCCGAACGGCTCGTCGAGAAGGAGGAGCCGCGGCCGGAGCACCAGCGCGCGCGCCAGCGCGACGCGCTGCTGCTCGCCGCCCGAGAGGTGCGCCGGGCGGCGCGCGGCCGCATCCCCGAGTCCGACGCGCGCCAGGGCGGCGGCCGCCTGGCTTCGCGCTCCGCGTGCGGCGACTCCGCTCGCGCGGAGTCCGAAGGCGATGTTCTCGAGCGCGCTGAGATGCGGGAAGACCGCATAATCCTGCGCGACCCAGCCGAGCGGCCGCCGTTCGACCGGCACGTGCATCCCGACGGCGGTGTCGGCCCAGACCTCGCCGTCCACCTCGACGCGGCCCGCGTCGGGCTGCTCGAGCCCGGCGATCAGCCGGAGCAGGGTCGTCTTTCCGGAGCCGCTCTCCCCCACCAGAGCCAGCACCATCCCGCGCTCTACCTCGAGCGTCGCATCGAGCGCGAGCGGGCCGATCCGCCTAGAGACGTGGGCGCGAAGCACCGGCTGGTCCCGCGTGAAGCGGCGAGGCGCGGACCGCGAGCAGCACCGCGAACGACACGGCGAGAAGCAGTACCGCAAGCGCCACCGCGGCGTCGAGATCCGTCTCCAGCGCGAAGTACACCGCGAGCGGCATGGTCTGGGTTCGGCCGGGCAGGTTTCCCGCCAGCGTGATCGTCGCCCCGAATTCGCCGAGGGCCCTCGCCCATCCCATGGCCGCGCCTGCGGCGAGCGACGGGAGCGCCAGCGGAAGCGTGACCCGAATGGTCCGATGCCACGGCGAAGCCCGCAGCGTGGCTGCGGCCTCGAGGTACCGCAGATCGATGGCGCGAAGTCCGGACGTGGCGGCCGTTATGAAGAAGGGCAGCGCCACGAACGTCTGCGCCACGATGACCGCGAGGGTCGTGAACGGAACGGTCACGCCGAACTGGCTGAGGGTGCCGCCCAGCAGGCCTGCCCGGCCGAAGGCGAGCAGCAGTCCCAGGCCGGCGACGGTCGGCGGCAGCACCATGGGCAGCGTGATGAGCGTTTCGAGCAGCGCCTTCCCGCGGAACCTGCGCCCGGCCAGAAGCACGGCCGTGGGCGCGCCGACGGTCACGACGAGAAGAAGCGAGACGAGGCTCGTGATGGCGCTGAGTCGAAGCGCCTGGAGCGTCCGCTCCTCGGCGAGACTCGCGATGAGGGCGCCGGGACTGGTATGGAGGACGAGCGCGACGACGGGAAGCACGAGAAGCGCGACGGTCACACCGGCGGCGACGGCGCCGGCCACGCGCAGCGCGATTCGGAGGGGCGTCAACGCGAGGCTGGGGGCACGCTCAGAAATCCGTAGCGCTCGAGGATGGCCTGGCCCTCAGCGCCGCGAACCAGCGCGATGAACCCGCGTGCCGCGGCCGTGTCGCGCGCTGCCTTGACGACCGCGATGTGGTACTCGACGTCGACGTTGAATGGATCGGGGATCGCCACGACGCGGACGGCGGTGTCACCCGGCGCCACGTCGGACCCGTAGACGATCCCCGCGTCGGCCTCGCCGAGCCGCACCTTGGCGAGGACCGACCGCGCGTTGTCTTCGAGCGACACCGCGCCCTCCTCGGCCCGGGCCGCGAAGTCCGGTCCGAACCCGGGAGCGGCACTCAGTTTTCGCAGCGACTCGCGGGCGTACCGGCCCAGCGGCACCTCGGGCGCAGCGAGCACGAGCTTGAGGCCGGGGCTCGCGAGGTTGACGAGCTGCATGGTCTCGAGCTCGGGCCGCCTCGCGAAGATGACGACCAGCCGGTTCCGCGCGAAGACCTCCGGCTCCTCGACGAGGCCACGCTCCACCGCGAAGCGCATCCAGCGCTCGTCGGGCGACGCGAAGACGTCGCCCTCGGCGCCCTGCGCGAGCTGGCGCGCGAGCTGCTGCGAGCCGGCGGAGTTGAATCGGACGCCGAGATCGGGGGTCCGGCGCTCAAGCACCTCGCCGAGCGAATCGAAGGCAGTGACGAGCGATGCGGCGGCGAAAACGGTGAGCACGCGATCCGAGTCCAGCGGCGCCTGCTCCCGGCTGCACGCGGTGAGCAGCACGGCGCCTGCGATGCACCAGACTGGCGGCGGCATCATGATTGAAGCTAACATCCAGCCGACTCGAACCTCAGGAACGACGATGAACCGGGCCCTCGGCTCCGTCGCGCTCGTGCTGGTGCTCGCCGGCTGTCCCACCTACGACGAATATCCGAAGCTGAGCGACCA
>Ga0079216_10000273_pt1 | contig 11746 bp, 12 predicted proteins | sample NCAS100_FD_77008 | JGI IMG/M metagenome (GOLD analysis project Ga0079216, IMG submission 77008) | Agricultural soil microbial communities from Utah to study Nitrogen management - NC AS100 | ecosystem: Environmental > Terrestrial > Soil > Agricultural land | place: USA: North Logan, Utah...
GCCAGGTTAGATAACCGCCGCAAAATGTTGCCACGAGTCGGCTGCCGCTCGGCTGGTTGGTCTGAGGCGAGCAAAGTGACTTGTTCCTCGGGGAAACCGGCATACCGGATTAGCGCATTTGCAAGTGTCTTAGCATCGTTACTGGCCCCCCCGAGTGTTGAGATCTGCGTGTCCGCATATTGGTCTACCCCGACGATAAGCGCAAAGCGCTTCCCACTGCCGGGCAGAGTTTTGACCGCCTCGGATCCTTGAACTTTTAGCGCGCGTTCAGCTTTTTGACCTACAACCGGCCTTGCAATCAAGGTCATCAGGACTAGAACAGTTAGTGCTAAGGTTGCGAGGCCCTTGCTCGCGAGACCAAAAAGATCTTTTATGTTCATCATTAACCCCGCTGCTTGAATGAAGCCTTAATATATATCGCTGGAATAAATCGCATTCATGAGGGTCTGGAAGCGATCCCCTCGGCGTTGGTCACGGTCTTTATACTCCTGGGGCGGTGTGCCAAAACGAGTACCAACTGAGCGAATTGAACTTTACTGAGAAGCACATTATAGAGTAGCTGAAAAATTAAGGCATCCTCATTTATCAAAACCAGGTAATTCTGTACGAAACAAGTACCTTCGAAACTTACATTCATAAGGTCAGGAGTTCGGTCTCCTAGGCTCCATCAATTCTATCGACAAAGAAGGGCATCCATCGCGGATGCCCTTTGTCGTTCTACGGCCGCGTGCTGAGGCCGGCGTCGCCACCGGATTCGGCAACCCGTTAAGGTTGCGGCGTTTTGATAATGCGACTTGTGTCAAAGCCCTGGTTGGCCATCCTCGCAAGTAACTCCTGGTAAAATGTCTCGTCAATCTGCGGTGTCCGGCTTAGAATCCATAGATACTTTCGACTTTCTTCACCGACCACCGCGTACTCGTAGTTGGCGCCCAGTTCAAGGATCCAATAGTCCCCGTAGAAGGGCCAAAAGAAAGTTACTTTCAGCTTGGCATTCGACTTCTTGTCGACTACTTTGGCCTTACCTTTAGCCTTCTTTAGTTTTCCCGAAGCCTTCTTGCATTCGTTTAATACGTCAATTTGTCCATCAGGACGTAAAGCGTAAGTCGCGGTGACGGAGCTGACGCACTTGTTTTCGAAACGATTGGGCAAGCGGGCGATCTCATACCACTTGCCCACATACTTCCCGAGATCTACTGACGGCACCACAGTCAGCGGCTTTCTTTCCTTGTCCATGTTCCCGCTCCAACTCATTAACAATAATGACAGTAAGATTGCCAGCTTTATTTTTATGAAAATCATCTTTAAGTTCCCAAGTATTGTGGTTCCGATGTTCAATGAGAGGAAAGCCGCGGCCCTCTTTAGCTGCCGCGACTCTCCCTCGTCCCTCTTGCTCGGTTACTCCATTTAACTTTTTGGCAGCAACACAGTGTCAATCACGTGAATGACGCCGTTTGAAGCCTTGATGTCGGTTTGAGTTACCTTGGCATTGTCGACCTGCACTCCATGTTTCGTGTTCACCTTGAACATTCCGCCTTGCAGTGTCTTGACTGATTGGCCATTGAGTTTCATAACGTCCGTTGCCGTCACCTTGCCAGTGACAACGTGATAGAGCAGGATCGCCTTCAACTTTTCCTTGTTCTCTGGCTGCAGCAGTGATTCGATCGTACCTGCCGGCAGCTTGGCAAAAGCAGCATCAGTTGGTGCAAACACAGTGAAAGGCCCCTTTCCCTTCAAGGCATCGATAAGGCCGGCGGCTTCCAGTGCCTTGGCCAGTGTTGTGAAGCTTCCGGCCGCTACAGCGGTGTCCACTATGTCACCAGCTGGAACCGCGTCTGAATTAGTCACGCCGGCGTTACTTGCGGCGTTAACGTCAGTAGCGATTCCGACCGCAACGAGTAAAAACAGAGCGATGGCAAAGTTGCCCAAGACTCTCGACCCTAGATTGATTAACTTCATACGACTACGTTCTCCCTTGGTTGTGGCCCCGCAGGGGCCAGGTTTTTCTAAGTTGCATCAAAACCCGCTCCACTCCGAACCCCGGCTATGAGCGGATTGAGCGATTACAGACTACCGAGGACGTAGAAAACTGTCAAGTCAGCTCGAAGCCCACCGTTAAATGATAGTCGTAATGAGCGGATTTTGTTAGACTGCTGGTGGTAGGTACAGGAGAGAGGACCTATCTTAGGCTAAGGACGGAAATGGCTGGTACCGCACTAACAACTAAAGAGGTTGCTCGGCTTCTTAGCGTCAGCGAGGCGACCATAAAGCGTTGGGCGGACGATGGCTTGATCCAATCGGATAAGACGGTGGGAGGACATCGACGCTTTGGCCTGGCAGGGATCGCACGATTCCAGCGTGAGCGTGGCGCTGCTCCGCAGCGAACTGCCGCTCAAGGCGCGCGGAAGCCAGCCTTCAAAGAAAAGGTTTCCACCACTCTGCTTTTTCAGCATTTAATAGCCGGCCACGAAGATGAAACGGGCGCTTTGCTGATAAACGCTTACCTGCACGGAACGAGTCTGGCCTCACTGTTTGATCGAGTGGTCACCCCGGCGATGCATCAGCTAGGCGATCTCTGGTATCGAGGCGAACTAACAATTGCAGATGAACATCTCGCTACCCAAACTGCGATCGCCGCACTGCAAAAGTTGCGTGGTGTGATTCAGCTGGCGACTCCCAGCGAACTCAAAGCACTAATTTGCGGAGTTGAGGGGGACCTTCATGAGTTACCGATCCATCTTTCGCAGGTGTTGCTCGAGAATGATGGCTGGGATGTGATCAATCTCGGTCCCAACACGCCGTTTTTTGCCGTGGCCGAGGCCCTGACCAAACACCGTCCGCGTTTGTTATGCATTTCCGCTAAATTAATGACAGACCCCGATCGCCTCGTGCGCGATTATGCTGAAGTGCATAAGGCCGCCAGCAAATTAGGCAGTGCCATTGTGCTGGGAGGCGATGGTTTTGCGGATAGTTTGTTAAATCAGCGATTTCCGTCAGGGTTCTACGCCAAAAACTTTGAGCAACTGTTGAGTTTCACGCGTTCATTTGCTCCCACAGACGGGCAGTGAGTTCACACGGCATTCACCGCGGATGCCCTTCGTTGAAGAATGTAGAGCGCGGCTTCAATCATGAGTGTCAGGGTTCGATCCCCTAGGCTGCGCCAATACCTGCAAAACTTAGGGCAATCCATTTTGTGGATGACCTAAGTCCTTTTACCTTGAGTCTTCCATTTTTTCATTATCATTTACACCAACTTCGATAAGCATTCGTCGAAGGAATTATTGCGTTTCGTTGAGCAGGAACCTCGCGCTTTCTTAAACCTTTTGTTACGCCCTATAATCGAACAGACGCGCAGAGTTATCCTTCAAGCTGGAGCGGCACTTTTCTGAAAACTAACAACGAGAAAATACTTGTAGTCGATGACGACCAGGCAATTCGCTGGACGCTTAGCGAAGCTTTGCGGAGCTGGAGCTTCGTGCCGATTGAAGCTGGAACAGTTGCAGAAGCGCTAAAGCAATTCACCGAAGAATTGCCGGCTGCCATCTTGTTAGATATCGACCTACCTGACGGTTCCGGCCTGGATGTGTTGCGCGACATAAAGCAAGAACGACCGGAAGCAATCGTGATCATGATTACGGGAAACGTTCAGGTCGAGAGCACTATCTCAGCGTTACGAGGCGGTGCCTACGATTTCATTGGCAAGCCAATAAGTCTTGAGGAACTGCGCGTCACGATCCGGAACGGAATTGAGGCCAATCAATTGCGGCGTGAAGTGGAGCACGTAAGAAACGAACGAGCCCGAGAGTTTAACTTCCGGCAAATCATCGGCGACTCTCCTTCGATGAAAAAAATGCTTGGGCTTGCCGCAAAGGTGGCGGAAAGCGATGTGTCTTCAGTTCTGTTACAGGGGGAATCCGGCACAGGCAAGGATTTGGTGGCGAAAGCAATTCACTACGGATCGCTAAGAGCCGAAAAGCCGTTCATCGCGATCAACTGCGCAGCGCTTCCAGCAACGCTAATCGAATCGGAGCTGTTTGGTTACGAAAAGGGAGCTTTCACCGACGCGAAGTCGCGGAAGGAAGGGCTGTTTGAGCAAGCCGAAGGTGGCACCTTGCTACTAGATGAAATCGGAGAGCTGGAACTTGCGCTGCAAGCGAAACTGTTGCGAGTGCTGGAAGAGGGAGCGATCAGGCGAGTCGGAGGTTTGAAAGACATACCTCTTGATGTTCGCGTGCTTGCAGCGTCAAATCGCGATCTAAAAACGGAAAGCGAGGCCGGCCGTTTCCGACTTGATCTCTATTACCGCCTCTCCATCATACAGATCGATATCCCACCGTTGCGGGAGCGAGGCGACGACGTTCTGCTACTTGCGAAACACTATACTGAAACGATCGGTTCCAGACTTCGTTTACGTAAAAAGATCACAGGCTTGTCGCCTGAAGTAGTTGAAGTGTTTCGCGGATATAGCTGGCCCGGGAATGTGCGCGAGTTGCGCAACGTGATCGAGCGCGCACTTATCCTTGAAGACAACGATACTATTACCACTGAATATTTACCTGGAAGCCTATTGGGGCCGGCTCGTAATGACGGCGGCCCCGCTATCCAGCGTGACCCGGGTTCCGTCAAGTTTGCGCTTCCTAGTGAGGGAATCTCGCTTGATGAGGCAGAGCTGTCGTTTGTGCAGCAAGCGATCCAGCGGAGCGGCGGCAATCAAACACGCGCTGCCGAGCTGTTGGGCATCTCTCGCGATCAGCTGCGCTATCGACTTAAAAAACTCGACGACACACGGAGCCTCTCGCCCGGTTCTGAAAGCGCCGTTCCTAAAACCTGATGGCTTTGAGCAAGATATCATCCCTGGAAACAAAGCTTCCGTCAGATGAAGCATTGCAACGTTCGCTTAAGGAGTTAGCGGATATCAAATTCGCGCTTGATGAGGCCGCAATTGTGGCTATCACCGATCAGCGCGGCATTATTAATTATGTGAATGATAAGTTCTGCGAGATTTCCAAGTATTCGCGCGAAGAGCTGCTTGGTCAGGATCACCGCATCATTAACTCCGCTTACCACCCGAAAGACTTCATCAGAAACTTGTGGACAACAATCTCCAGTGGCCAGGTTTGGCATGGCGAGATAAAAAATCGTGCGAAGGATGGGAGCTACTACTGGGTCGACACCACCATCGTGCCTTTCCTAAACGCCGAAGGAAAACCTTATCAGTACGTCGCGATCCGGAGCGACATTACGGAACGCAAGCGTGGCGAGGAGCGAATACGCGAACAGGCGGCCCTGTTGGATCAGGCGCAGGACGCAATTCTGGTTCGAGATCTTAATCACAACATACTTTTCTGGAATAAGGGCGCCGAGCGCATGTATGGATGGACTGCGCAAGAAACTCTAGGGAAGAACCTGTTTGGATTGCTGCTCAAGGAACGCTCCACTCAGTTTGACGAAGCACGGCGCGCGGTGATCGAAGCTGGCGAATGGAGCGGTGAAATTCGGCAGTTTCGTCGTGATGGCTCTGAAATTATTGTGGAAAGTCGCTGGACTCTGGTCCGAGACGATCAGGGAGCACCAACTTCGATCCTGGTGATCAATACCGATGTCACCAATCGAAAGCTGATGGAGTCGCAGTTTCTACGCGCCCAGAGAATGGAATCCATTGGAACACTTGCCGGTGGTATCGCTCATGATCTTAATAACGTGTTATCGCCAATCCTAATGGCGATCGACATGCTGCAATTGAAGACGACGGACGAGGCGAGCAAGAAATGGCTCGAAGTGCTGCGTTCAAATGCTGAGCGTGGTGGCAACATGGTGCGGCAAGTGTTGTCTTTCGCCAGAGGAGTGGAAGGCGAACGCGTGGCCTTGCAGCCAAAACATCTGATCAAAGAGATTGCCAAGATCCTTCGTGAGACCTTTCCCAAGTCAGTTGAGATTAATTTCCACTTACCCGACGACCTTTGGATCATTTCAGCGGACGCCACGCAGATGCATCAAGTATTAATGAATCTTTGTGTGAACGCTCGCGACGCCATGCCTGAAGGAGGATCGATTTCAATTACGGCTGAGAATGCGGTTGTGGATGAGAACTATGCGCGCATGCATCTTGAGGCCAAGCCTGGGCGTTTTGTCCTGATAACAGTTTCCGATACTGGACCGGGAATCGCGCCTGAGATCCAAAGCCGGATCTTTGAACCGTTCTTTACTACGAAGGAGATGACCAAAGGCACCGGACTGGGCCTTTCTACTGCGCTGACCATTGTGAAAAGTCACGGTGGTTTTATCAATGTGTACAGCGAGCTTCACAAAGGAACTCAGTTTTCGCTTTACCTTCCGGCGCTCGATTCTCCGCGTACCGCCGAGGCCGGCGCGTTACAGACCGATCTGCCCCTCGGTAATGGCGAGTTGATTTTGGTAGTGGATGACGAGGAGTCAATCCGCGAGATAACACGCGGCACGCTCGAAACTTTTGGTTACAAAGTGCTCACCGCGAGCGACGGGACGGAAGCGATTGCGCTCTATGCCGACCGCAAAAAAGAAATCGCTGTTGTGCTCACCGATATGATGATGCCATTCATGGATGGGCCCGCCACGATTCGCGCACTGCAAAAAATGAATCCCGAGGTAAAGATTATTGCCGCGAGTGGGCTGACGGCCGGCCATAAAGCAGGCGAGGCTTCACTGGAAGGCGTGAAGATGTTCCTGGGCAAGCCCTATACAGCTGAGAAACTACTAGTGTCTTTGGCAAAGGTACTGAAAACTTAGCGCGGAAAACTTAGTCGTGCGCTTAAGTGAATTAGCCAAGGGATTGCCAATGGCCGATTGCCAAATTCCGGGAGCCGGCTGACGGTTCTGCGCGAAAATCCTTCTCATAGCGAAATCCCCAGCATTCTACCGGTCTGCGGCAGAGTGCCCGTGCTCAATCATTAAGGACCCCTTTAGACCGCTTCTCACCCATGACTACTGACACTTCTGAGTGCCCTTCAAGGCAGCGCGCCTGCGGAAACTTTCGCACGCTCTGAGTGAACCTCCGCAGACAAGCACTGATCCTGACGTCATTTCGGGGACTTTTTACCGGAAAACCACTGGTTAATTCTGAGGAATGCCTGTTGCCAAGGAATTGAAGTGAGGTCTCGTGCTCGAGTTGTTAGATCACGGAAATATTGGAGGTAATGATGAGCGCCGATTTAAATACCCCCGCAATTGATAGTCCCAGCTCAGCTGGCTCTGTGTGGCACCGTTTGCACTCTGAACGAGAAGAAGTTTGCGAAGCTCTGCTAAAGGACTCTGGAACAGGGTCGAAGGTTCAGCAGCAAGCTGAGCGAACAAACTTCAGCGATGCGAACTGGCATACCAAACTTCTTCAGGCGCGTTTACGCAAAATCGACGATGCGCTCGATCGCTTGATGTCAGGATCCTATGGAGACTGTGTCAGATGCGGTCGCTGGGTTGAAGACACCAAGCTAAATTTCGATCCGGCGATAGCGTTTTGCGTCGAGTGCTGGCAGCGGTTGCAGCGTCAGGACACGGGCAGGTTGATCGGCGAGCAGTCTGCAGCCGAGGAAATTCGAACTAGTGATTCATTGGACAACTTGATGAAAATCAGTCCGGTGCTGCCGGGTATCGCGCTGGAGTCGCTTTCTCCATTCGATACGCTGCGGGTTCATACGCTCAACAGCGACTACGGGATCTTCTTACTCGAACCCCGGACCGGTCGCGCCCTGGTGGAAGGTGGTTGTTTTTCCGAGCCTGTTGAAGCGGTTGTGAACGGTTCGAACTTTGGAGGTTCTACGCTCAAGGTCGGATGGATTGGGATTGGTTTGCGCATAGAGATGTGGGCGGACAACAAACTAGTGAGCACCTCTCCAGTGCAGTCGTTCTATGTACAACGTCACGCGCTACCTCAGCCGCCGTCGATGTCAGCGGCACAGAGCCAGGGACATTAATTAGCCGGCGATAGAACTGCGCTTGCAAATGCAAACTTCGCGAACGGATGCGCCTTGCGGTGATTTAGGACCTTAAAGAAATCCCATGGAGAAAATGAAAGCCAATGTCTTTCACGGCAAGAACGACATTCGTGTCGAAGAGGTTGAGAAACCGCGAGCCCGGGCGGGTGAAGCTGTAATCCATGTGACGCTGACAACTATTTGTGGAACCGACTTGCACATCGTTCGTGGCGAATATCCTGTTGCGCCAGGTCTCGTAATCGGCCACGAGCCGGTTGGTATTATCGAAGAGCTTGGTGCGGGTGTCACAGGATATCAAATAGGCGACCGCGTGCTAGTCGGGGCGATCACCCCTTGCGGTCAATGCCGCGCTTGCTTGTCAGGACACGCTTCGCAGTGTGGCCACGGTGATGACTATGAAGCTCTTGGCGGGTGGCGCTTCGGCAACACCATTAACGGAGCTCAAGCAGAGTATCTCCGAGTCCCGTATGCGCAGGCGAATTTGGCCAGGATCCCGGAGGAGTTAAGTGATGAGCAGGTCGTTTTACTGGCGGATATTGCCTCCACCGGATTCGGAGGCGCAGAGGCTGCGAAAATTAAAATCGGCGACGCCGTTGTTGTCTTTGCCCAGGGACCGATCGGGTTGTGCGCAACGGCAGGTGCGAAACTGATGGGAGCGTCTTTCATCATTGGAGTAGATGGCGATGAGCACCGGCTTTCTATGTCAAAGCGTATGGGAGCAGACGTAACTCTGGATTACCGCGAGGTTGACGTGGTAGCGGAGGTGAAACGCTTGACCGGCGGCGGCGCGGATGTAGCAATCGAGGCGCTTGGAACGCAGCCAACATTTGAAAGCGCATTACGCTGTTTGCGGCCTGCCGGAACCTTGTCGAGCCTGGGAGTCTATTCAGGCAAAATCGAAGTTCCTTATGAGGCATTCGCCGCGGGTATTGGCGATCACAAGATCGTTACTACGCTCTGCCCCGGCGGCAAGGAACGCATGCGTCGCCTAATGGAAGTTGTTCGTCACGGACGACTTGATCTAACACCGTTGCTCACACACGCATTCACCCTGGACCAGATCGCGGATGCTTACACTCTTTTTGGAGAACGGCGGGACGGCGTCATGAAAGTGGCAATCAAACCTTAATTCGGACGCATCGAGCAATAAAGCAACTCGATAGGAGGTGGCCTACCAAGGCCTCGCAACGATGATTAAGATCAACCGAATACTTTGCCCGACTGACTTGACCATGGATGGCGATCAGGCTTTGGGTTATGCCCTGGCGCTCTCTCGAGCATACAACGCGAGACTAGTGGCTTGCTATTGCGTCAAGGCTGCGGACGTCCTCGGTGCCAGATCCTTTCCGCCGACACCGCCAATGCGTTCGGGGGAGGTCGAATACGCTTTGTCGCACGGACGAGTTAAGGAAATTTTCGAGGGTTCCCTGCTTAGACTGCTCGGGCCAGTCCCTTTTGCAAATCTCGATTGGGAAGCGCTGATCATTGAGGGCGACGATGTAGGTGAAGCGATTACTCAAACTGCAAGCGAGCAGAACATCGACCTTATAGTGATGCGCTCGCGCCGCCGCCCTCACCGCGCAGCTATTTTAGGATCAACCGCCGAATCTGTTTGTCGCACAGCGCCTTGTCCGGTATTGGTAACTCACACCGACGAACGTGAGTGCGTCGGTCAGCCTGGGGGCGAGATTAAAATAGAGAAATTGCTGGTTGCCTACGACTTCTCAGACTACGCAGAGCTGGCCTTGAAATACGGCTTATCGCTGGCCCAGGAGCATCAGGCTGAATTGCATTTGCTGCATGTGTTACCGCACGGCAGCGTCAGCCAACCAGAGATTGCCTGGTATCCCCTGGGAAAAGATACCGCTTATCATCAATCCGCGCATCGTTTGCAAAGGGCTATTCCAGCCGAAGCTCACCTCTGGTGCCAGATCAAGCATGCGGTTAGCGAAGGCCAACCCTACCGAGAGATCTTGAACTACGCGGAAAGACACGAGATCGATCTCATCAGTCTGGGAGCTCACGGCGCCGGTTTTGGGATGCACACACTGTTCGGATCAAATGTCGATCGAGTCTTGCGGCAGGCACCATGCCCGGTGCTGGTAGCTCGGCCGTTGAAGCCGGCAATACCAGAACATTTGACGAGCACAGTGACGAATGCTCGGGTTCAAGCTGAAGGATCTCTTTGACAAAGAATCCTAAGAAGCCTCATCGCTTTCGCAATGCGATCTCACATCTCAAACTGCATCAGTGCCGGCCCGGGGTAGTTAGGGAACTCTGGAACACGCACTTGTAGTTGACGGGTTCAGATTCCAAAGCGCATATCCCCACCAAACCGCATAGACTCGGTAGATCAAGTAGGGCACTAACGACCACGCGGCAATGGTATCAAGCTGAAACAGACAGAGCAGCAGCGAAATGTCCATTACTGGAAACAGACAGCCCACGATTGAACTCAGTCTTAAATTTCGGGCGCGGAAAATAAGGTAGTTGGTGAGGGCGTTAACGATCATCATGAATAACACCAGCGCCAGAGCTGCGTTTCTGAGTATCGAGCCATCGAGCCTGAGAAGGCGGTAGGTGACAAAACCAAAGATCAGGTAGTAGACCCCGCCAATGATTGACCATACCCAAAGCGGGGCAGAGTGACGTGGGAATTTGAGAGTTGAGAAGAAGGCCTTAACATTCCTGCCGGCACACGCACCCTCTAAGGCGGCGGCTAGGGCGCAGACCAGGGACGAAACCAGAAGGGCGTAACCGAAAGACATATTCGCATTCTAGCAACCCTATTTAAGAGTAGTGCCCGGGCCCCGTTTTTTATGCATTAACAACAAACCAAATCGTGGTTTCTCTAAGTTCGAGAGGCGCTCAAGAACGGTCCAAGCTAGATTGACTTCAACCCATACCTCGCTTCTGGTAAGATTTCACCACATTTAAATGGCCACACCACTACTCATATCGAGATTCGTCGATCTGCGTGCCTTGCTTGTTATTGCGGCGCTCTGCACTTTGTGTATTTCAAACAATGTGGGGCCGAGTTTTCTTCCATTACCTGTCGTAACCGATCGCCTAGCAGAAAACTCGCAAGAAAATCATCGAGACACGGCGTCCGGACTCCCCTCGCCCGTCGAACCCGACGCCTTCCGCGTGCCCATGATGGGCTATACGCAAAAGCGTGTGGTTAAGGAACCACAGCCTCAATCCCTCGCTGCTACGCTGAAGGCTGGCGTCGTACTTCCAAACGACGCGCAGGTTGCGGCTGAATCCAATACCCAACTTTCTTTCTTTACGTCAGCATCGGTGTCACAGCCTCCTGGCCGAGCTCCGCCTCTTTCAGCCTAAACAGACGTCGCTAAGAATAACTTCTGATCTCCGCGCGAATGATTAATGCGTGCGGAGGAATACGTCCATCCAAGGAACACACAACGTTTGGTTAATCCAAGCGAACAAGGAGATCTTATGGGTAACACTGCTATTTTTATCCTAATTGCCATCGCTGTTGTCGGCGCGATTTTTTGGCTAGTCATCTACGCGGGACGCCGCGGGGAGAAACACAGGGAAAGGACTAGTATCAAACCAACGCAATCTCGCAGTGAGAGGCCGGCGGGTTGATACTTCAGAACTCCCCTCATATCGAACTGGGTCTAATAAGGCGCAGTTTGAGATGAGTTGAGGAAGCCTGGCTCGCCGCAGTTGTGGCCAATGGCTGCGGCGAGTTCTGGGCTCCTGAGCACGAACGTACATGTTGAGGTAATTCGATATAACGAGGCTAAAGAAGTGAA
>Ga0079216_10000274_pt1 | contig 11715 bp, 11 predicted proteins | sample NCAS100_FD_77008 | JGI IMG/M metagenome (GOLD analysis project Ga0079216, IMG submission 77008) | Agricultural soil microbial communities from Utah to study Nitrogen management - NC AS100 | ecosystem: Environmental > Terrestrial > Soil > Agricultural land | place: USA: North Logan, Utah...
GTGGGATACGCGACATCGGGAGGCGGATCGCCGTTCGGCCAGTCGCGTTCCTTCCCCTTGAAATCGGGCCGGGGCTGCGAATTGATGAAGACGGCGACGTCCATCGCCTGCTGATCCGTGAGCTTGCCCGGATTGTCCAGCGGCATGTTGTAGCGGATGAACGACCCGGCGGTGCGAATGCGCGCCATCCCGGCTCCGATATTGTACGAGCTGTCTCCCCATACTGCCGGCCCGGCACCCCCTCCCCCATTCGCCCCGTGACAGCGGGCGCACTCCACCGCGTAGATCCGGGCGCCAGACGCGGAATCGCCGCTCGTGACTGAGAGCCGCCGCTGCCCCTGGCCCGGAATGTCGCCGCCTACCGGCACGCCGCGCGAGAGGAATGCCATGTACGCGATCATGTCGCGCATCTCCCGGCTGTCGCGCGCCGGCGGCCGCCCATTCATGCTGCGGAGAAAGCAGTCGTCGATTCTGTCCTCGATGATCTGAACGACTGCCGCGCGGCTCCGATACTGCGGAAACCGCCCGTACACCCCGACCCACGGCATGGCGTAGGCCCGCGTGCCGTTGTCCGGATGACAGCTTGTGCAGTTGAGCGCATTGCCCACGAGTCGGGGAAGGCTGTCGCGCGTGCGGGCGAGCAGTGCACGGCCCCGGCGTATCGAACGCCCGAGGGAATCGTCCCCGATGAGCGAGTCGTGCGGAACCACGAACGCCGGCGCGGAGTCGGGCCGGGTAGTGGCCACCGGGGCTTCGCCGGAGCTGCACGCGCCGGCCAGGGTGGCGAGCAACAGTATCCGGTCGCGGGTCGCGATGCCGTATCCGCGACCCCCGCGACCCCCGCGACCCCCGCGACCCATCACGCCCTCGCCAGCATCCGCCGAATGGGTTTCACGAACAGCGCAAGGATCAGCGCCATCACGAGGACGAAGCCTGCCACCGCTGCGAAAATCTGATCCGTCGTGAACGTCTCATACATGCCCGCCACGTTGCCGCCGATGAAGTTGCCCACCGATGTGGCGAGGAACCACACGCCCAGCATGAGGCCGGCATAGCGCATTGGCGCGAGTTTCGTCATCGCCGAGAGTCCGACGGGGCTCAGGCACAGCTCGCCGATCGTGTGCAGCAGATACGTGCCCAGGAGGAAAAGAGGGCTTGCCTGCTGGCCACCGGCGGCCATCCGCGCCGCCGGGATGAGGAGCGCAAATCCGGCCGACAGGAAGATCAGCCCGAGGGTGAACTTGCCCGGGCTCGACGGCTCGCGATTTCCGAGTCGCAGCCATATCCACGCGAAGACCGGTGCCAGGAGAATGATGAAGGCCGCATTCACCGACTGGAACCAGCTCGACGGAAAATCGAACCCGAGAATCGAGGTCCGGGTGCTGCGTTCGGCGAAGAGGTTGAGCGTGGAGCCCGCCTGCTCGAACGCGGACCAGAACACCGAAGCACCGAGAAAGAGCACCAGAATCACGACATGCCGCTTCCGCTCGTCGCGATCGCGGCTGCCCGCTGTGAGGAGCCAGGCGAAGAACGCGACGGGCGTGATCAGCAGCAATGTGCCGACCACGCGATTCACCGTTCCCATCGAGGCGATCGCGCTGTTTCCCGTCATGAACAGGATCACGGCGCCGAGAACCAGGATGAGGATCAACCCACCGTTCCCGAGGCGCCGCCCGCCTTCGGCGAGTGGATCGCCAGGCTCCTGCCCTGCCCCGAGGAGGTGGCGCCTGCCGAACAGATACTGGATGATACCGAGAAACATGCCGACCGCTGCCGCGCCGAAGCCCCAGTGCCAGGACCGGTTCGGATCCATGCCCCAGCCCTGGAGCATCCCGCGGAAGCCCTCACTCTGGGCGAGCCAGCCGCACACCAGCGGCGCGATCGCCGCACCGAGGTTGATGCCCATGTAGTAGATCGAGAAACCGGCGTCGCGGCGGCGGTCTTCAGCCGTATACAGCTGGCCGACGATGGTGCTGATGTTCGGCTTCAGCAGCCCCGTGCCGATGATGACCAGGAAGAGGCCGAGGAGAAAGAAGGAGATCCCCTCCATCGCGAGGGAAATGTGGCCGAACATGATGATGATGCCGCCGTACAGCACCGCGCGCTGCTGCCCGATGACGCGGTCGGCGAACCACCCGCCGGGGAGCGACAGCAGGTAGACGGACGCGGTGTAGAGCGCGTAGATCGGTCCCGCCGTCGCCGTATCAAGTCCAAGCCCGCCCATGGCGATCGGGGCGGTCATGAACAGGATGAGGATCGCCCGCATCCCGTAATAGCTGAAACGCTCCCACATCTCCGTGAAGAAGAGCGTCATGAGGCCGCGGGGATGTCCGAAGAAGGCGGCGTCGCCGGGAGGAGACGCGGGGCGGGGATGATCGGTGAGCGGATCGGCGAAAGCGCCGCGGTCGGCCGGGGCGTCTGGATTGGTCATCGAGGTGACATCCGGATGAGAGAGTTCACTCCCTGCCGAGCTTCTTCTTGAGATGCGCGAGCTGCGCGTCGACCGCGGCCTCGTGCAGGCGCTGCTCTGCCTGCGCCTTCAGCAGATCCGACTCGAGATCCGCATCCGGCCTGGCTCCGCCCGCGATCTCGATCTCCCGCCATGCGGCTTCCGCCGCGGGCGACGCCGATCCACGCGCCGCGCGCAGTTCGGTCATCATGTCGTCGAGCTCGCGGACGGCCATGGCGAGCTCGTCACGCTGTACGTCGAGCTTCCGCTCCAGGACGGCGGCCCGCTCTCGATGGCGCGCTGCAAATCGTTCCGCCACGGTCACCGTCTCGGCATCGCCGATCTCCGAGGCAAGCTCACCGCGCCGCTCCGCGTCCGCGAGTTGTCGCCGCTCCAGCGCGAGCTCGCGCTCTGTCGCCGCGAGCTGGTCGCGCATCGTCGCGACGGCCGCCTTGGCCTCGATGACGGCGTCCCTGAGCCCCGCCGCGTAGGCGCGCACATCCCCGGCCCGCGACTCGGCGAAGAGGCGGTCGAGCCGCTGGCGAAGGCCTTCGAAAGCGCCCACTCTGCTCCTTCCGGAAGGGTCTGGCGGGTCGGCCAATGTTACGGGGCGCCCCCGGGAGCGTCAAGCGACAGAGAGCCGAAAGCGACGCCGCCACATTATCTTACAACGAAGTCCCCGGCGCCCGCACTTTGTCGCAGGAGTCCTCATGCGGATAGCAGCCCCCCTCCTTCTCTGCCTTGGCGCTGCGTGCGGCGGGTCGGCCGAGCGGCCCGCCGTCGGCTGCGGCATCGCGGCCATGGCGACGCCCAGCTCGGTACTCGCCCAGTTCGGCATCCCGCAGCAAACCCTCCGGCGCGCGCCCGACGGCTTGCCCGCCCGAATCGTGGCGCGGGTCGCCGGTGGGGGGACGCTCTCCGCGATCGTCGGCCGCACGACGGCCGCCGACTCCGCGCTGCTCATCGGCGTCGAGGGCCAGCCCGCGGGCGGAATGGCCCTCGGCTTCGGCGTGCTCCTCGTGAATCCGTCCGGTAGCGCGCGCGGCGTCATGCTGTTCGAGGGTCTGCCGGTGGAAGGCGCGCCGACGATCGGGACGGTCTCGATGGGGTCGACGTCGGCGCCGTTGCTTGGTGTGGAGGCGGAGCCGGCGGCCTACGAGGATCCCGCCTGTCCTCTGTTTCCGGATTCGGCGCTGCGATGACCGCGGCGCGCATCGGCGTGACGGGAGTGGTCAGGATCTGGGAGAATCACGAGCGTGCGGGCGTCAACGGTGCGTACCTGCGCGCCGTCTCGGCCGCGGGAGGCGCGGCGCTGGTGCTCACGCAGCTCTCGGCACCGGACAGCGCCGAGGTGCTGCTCGATGGCCTCGATGGTCTGGTGCTGACCGGAGGCGAAGACGTGGATCCCTCGCTGTATTTCAGCGAAAGATCGACGAAACTGGGCGCGACCGATACCGATCGGGATCATTTCGAAGTCGCTCTGTTCCGGGAGGCACAGCGGCGCGGGTTGCCGGTGCTCGCGATCTGCCGCGGCATCCAGCTCGTGAACGTCGCGCTGGGCGGAACGCTGTGGCAGGATCTCCCCTCGGAGCGCCCCGGCAAGGTTCGTCACGCGGAGGCGGGCGCGCGAGACCTGCGCACGCACTCCATCAACGTTGCGCCCGAGAGCAGGCTCCGCGAAGCTCTCGGCCGCGCGACCCTCGAGGTGAACTCCTTCCATCACCAGGCGATCAGGGACCTGGCGCCGGCGCTGGTGGCGACGGCGTGGTCGGATGATGACCTGATCGAGGGCGTGGAATCGGAACCGGGCGACGCCTGGCTGCTCGGCGTTCAGTGGCACCCCGAGGAGATGCATGCCGATCGCCGGGCGCCGGAACGCGGGCTGTTCAGCGCCCTCGTTCGAGAGGCGGTCAGTGGGTCGGGAAGAAGTAGCGCTCGCTCACTCCATTGAGCGCGTCGCGAAGCTCGCGGAAGCGCTCCGACGCGGAACGCAGAACGGTCTCGAGGCCGTACCGATCGGCGAGGAAGTGGTCGGACGCCATGCCGAAGCCGCGCCGGCCGAGCGATTCGTAGTAGGCCACACCGGGCCCGCCGGCCCGAAGGCGCCGCGCGGCGATGTAGTCGGGGAAGAGTCCTGCGAGCCACAGCGAGTAATTCCCCAGATGCGCCATGACCCGGAATTGGCGCTCGCCCGCGCTGGCCTCGATGTCGGCCAGAATGTCAACGAGGTAGGTATGCCGCGCATCGTCGTTCCAGTCCACGCGCCACGCGCGGTCCCGCCGGCCGAAATCGAGGATCATCGCGGCGAGGTAGTCGGCCAGATCGCGATCGTCCACGCCGCGGCCGAGCAGCATGTGACGCACCACGACATAGAAGAAGAGCGCCGGCGAGGGAACGAGCATCGTGCGCACGGCGTCGAGCCGCTCCGGCAGTTCCGGTGCATCGAGGAGCGCATCAGGCCCCTCGGTCCGGAGGCGGCGCTCGACGTCCGCGCGTCGCGCCGCCGACCCGCGGCTCAACAGGAGAATGACGAGATCGATGTCAGCCGCCGAAAGGCGGCTGCGTAGGTCCGCGCGAATCATGGAACGCCCTCCTTCCAGTCGCAGGGATCAGTCCCGACCGGCCGACGCCGTCGAGGTCGCTCGGCGCATCACGGAGTTCGGCGCCGACCTTGCCGGCGTCCTGCGCCGCGCGCCCGTGGTGGAGCTGCTGGTTCGGCACGTGCGCGACACGTTCAGTCCCACCGTCGTCGCCGTCGCGCTGTATCCGGATGATGGCGCCGGCACTCCGGAGCTGCACATCTGGCCGGGCGACGCGGACATCCCTTCAAACGTGCTCGACGCGTCCTGCCGGGAAGCGCGGCTCCGGAGCGAAGCCGGCGTCGTATGGTGCGTCGCGCCACTCCGCGCGAGTGGCCGGACGACCGGCACCGTTGCGGTCCGCGATCCGGTCGGGCACTACGCCGCCGTCGCCCCTGCCCTGCTGGAGGCGCTGGCCGCGCAGGCCAGCGTCGCCATCGAGAGCGCCCGCCTCGTGGACATGCACGAGGACGGCCGCCGGTCGTGGCAGGACATCGTGGACGCCCTCACCCTGGCGCTCTGCATCGTCGATCGCGAGGGGCGCATACGCCGTGCCAACCGCGCCTTCGCCCATCTCGTCAACACACCGCCCGCCGCGCTCGTGGGCCGTCCCTGGAAGGCCTTCACGCCGCCGGAGTGGGCGCCTGAGATCCAGCGGCTCGTGAACACGGGGGGCGCCGGGCCCGAAGTCGAACTGCGCACCCAGGATCGACGCTTCAGTCTCGCTGCGGTGCCAATCACCGAGGGCGACTCCTCCATCGTCGTGCTTCTCTTCGACGATCAGACCGAGCGGCGTTCGCTCCAGGAAAAGCTGGTGCAATCCACGAAGCTTTCGGCGATGGGTCAGCTCATCGCCGGCGTCGCGCACGAGCTCAACAACCCGCTCGCATCGGTCATCGGCTTCGCGGACTTCCTCGGCGAGATGCGCGACGTGCCGGCGAATCTCCGCGAGCCGCTGAGCGTGATCCGCGAGGAAGCCGAGCGGGCATCGACGATCGTCCGCAACCTGCTCGGCTTCGCCCGGAAGCAGGATCGCCAGCGCAAGCGGACGGCGCTGGCACCGGTCATCGAGTCCACGATGACGTTGCTGCGAAATCCGCTCATGGCGCAGCGCGTGGAAGCACGCGTCGAGGTCGAGCCCGACCTTCCACCGGTAACGATCGACGCGAATCAGATCCAGCAGGTCTTCGTGAATCTGGTCAACAACGCCGCGCAGGCGATCGCATCCGCCGGGCGGCCCGGCACGGTCACCATCCGCGCCCGGCGCTTCCTGGACGAAGTCGCCATCGACGTGGTCGACGATGGTCCCGGCATGACTGAAGAGATCGCGGCCCAGGTGTTCGACCCCTTCTTCACGACGAAAAGCGAGAACGAAGGCACCGGACTCGGCATCTCGATCAGCCAGGGTATCGTGAAGGAGCACGGCGGCCGCATCACGCTCGACACCGAAGTCGGCCGCGGCGCGACATTCACGGTTCACCTTCCGCTCGAAACGACGCCGGTCGCGCCCGAAGCCCCGCAGCCGGTGCGGCCCGCCACCGGCGAGCGGCTGCGCGTGCTCGTCGTCGATGACGAACCGCATATCCTTCACTATATGAGCGCCACCTTGACGGCCTGGGGCCACGAGGTCACCGTCGCCGATGACGGCGATCGCGGGCTCGAGCTCGCCGCGACTGGTGCGTTCGATCTCATCGTCACGGATCTCCGGATGCCGCGCCTGGGCGGACGCGAATTCTTCGAGGAGCTCCGGCGCAGGCTGCCGGAGGTCGCGTCACGGGTCTACTTCAGCACCGGCGACACGGTGCGCGGCGATACCCTTACGTTCCTCGAGACGCTGGACCGCCCGTATTTGCACAAGCCGTTCAGTCTCTCCGAGCTCCGCACGCTGCTGGCGGCCATCCCCGCCCCTGCGGACACCCCTTCTCAATGATCGCACATCGATGATCTACGTCTGTATTCCGAGTCACAACGAGGGTCGAACGGTAGGGCTGCTGTTGTGGAAGATTCGCCAGGTGTTCACCGACTTCTCCCGCGAGTACCAGCTCGTCGTCGCGGATGATGCGTCCACCGACGTGACGGCGGAGGTGCTGGCGCCGTACGCGCGGGTGCTGCCGCTCACGGTGATCACCCACGAGACACGCGAGGGGTACGCGGCGACCATCGAGGAGCTGCTCCGATCAGCCGTGGAGCGGAGCGACCGCCCGAAGCGGGACTGCGCCATCCTGATGCATGCGGATTTCGCGCACGACGCGGCCACGCTGCCCGACCTCGTTCGCCGGATCGACAGCGGCGCCGATCTCGTGGTCGCGCAGGGCACCGTCGCCGGAGAGACGGCGCGCTCGCGGCGGCTGCTGCGCCGCTGGGCGCCGCTGCTGCTGCGCGGCCGCGTGCGGATTCCGGGAGTGCATGACGTCGTGAGTGGCTTCGCGGCGTTCCGACTGGTGACGCTCCGAAACGCGTTCCGGGAAGGCCCGGGCCGCATGCTGCGCACTGATGGATGGGCGGCGAACGCCGAGCTGCTGGCACGGACGGCACGGCATGCGCGCCGCGTGGAATGCATCGAAGCGACCGAGCGCCACGACCTGAAGCAGCGCGCGAGTCGGATCGATCCCTGGGTTACGGCGCAGGAGCTCTGGCGCTCCCGCGCTCACCTCGATCTTCCGCCGCTCGCCCCGCCGGCCAGAGCGGGACGAGAGGTCGAGCCGGCGGCCGGTTGAGCTATGCCGGCTTGCCGGTGACGACTTCGCGGACCCGGCGGGCGGTGTCCGGTGCGAAGATCTTGAGGATCATGTAAAAGACCCATCCCCAGAAGGCCCAGACGAGAATCGTCCCGATCAGCGAAAGAATGCCGCCGAAGACCGAGAACAGGAGCTTCATCGCCAGAACGCCCACAAACGCGAAAACCGAGAAGCCGACGATCGTGCGGACCATGCTATTTTCCTCCCAGGTGGCCGGTCGCAATCCCCTACGCCCAACGTTTCAGAAAGTTTCATAGGCAATCCAAGTGCCTTCCAGCCATGATGTTATCGTCGTCGGCGGAGGGGCGCTAGGCGCAGCCTGCGCGCGCGAGCTGGCGCTTGAGGGGCGACGAGTGCTCATCGTCGAGCCTGGAGGGGAACGGGGACAGGGCTGGCGCGCGGCCGCCGGAATGCTGGCGCCGCAGATCGAGATCGGGGGACACGAACCCAGCTACGAGCTCGGGGTGGCCGGTCGGGAGCGGTACGTCGCCCTCGCCGACCAGCTCCGGGAAACGACCGGCCTCGACATCGGCCTCTGGCGCGAGGGGATCGCACGTGTCGCCGTGGATGAACCCGAGGCCGAGACGCTCAGGAATCACGTCGCATGGCAGCGGCAGCAGGGTCACCGCTGCGACTGGCTCGACGCCGGCGAGGTGCGCGAACGGTGGCCGTGGATTCGTCCCGTGGCCGGAGCGCTCTGGGCGCCGCACGACGGGGCGCTCGATCCCGGGCAGCTCGTCATCGCGCTGCTCGCCGACGCGGAGCGCCTGGGCGCGCGGACCGTACGCTCCGAGGTGCGCCGGGTCGAGCGCGAGGGCGACCGCATCGTGGGCGTGCTGGCGGACGAGCGGTACGCTGCAGACGACGTCGTCATCGCCGCCGGTTCGTGGTCGAGCCGGATCGAGGGTCTTCCCCGGCCCCTTTCGGTGGAGCCGGTGCGCGGACAGATGGCGGCACTTCCCTGGCCCGAAGCGACTGCGCGCGCCATTCTCTACCATCGCGACTCCTATGTGATGGCGCGCGCCGGCGAGGCGCTGCTCGGCTCCACGATGGAATACGCCGGCTACGATCCATCGGTGACCGATGCCGGGCAGCAGCGGATCTGGTCGAATGTCCGCGCGCTCTGCCCGGCGTTCGCGTCGACACGGCCGGTGCGCACGTGGGCCGGACTTCGCCCGATGACTCCCGACGGGCTGCCCATCGTCGGGCCCGCTCCCGACGTCACCGGTCTCTGGTACGCGACCGGACATGGCCGGAACGGCATCCTCCTCGCATCGATAACGGCGGCGCTGTTGCACCAGATGATCAAGCGGGAGCCGGTGCACGAGCACGTCAAGGCATTCCGTCCCGCCCGTTTCTGGAGCTGGTAGCTGGAACGCTGCTCCAGGCGGCAGTCGGGTGCTCCGATGACGACGCGGCCCCTCCCACCCGGCGCCTCCTCGGGTCCTGATCCCGGAGAGCGGGAGGCGTTATTGTTGGGGATGCTTCGAGTCTCTATTGTCGCGGGGCTGGCGCTCACCGCCGTCCCGGTCGCCGCACAGCTTCCCGCCGCGCTTGCCTCCGAGCGTGCCGAGTACGCCCTCTGGCTCCGATCAGCCACAACCTCTCCGTATCGCGCCATCGCACAGCAGCCCGTCGGCCCCGGACTCAGGATCGGCGCGGGCGCTGATCTGCCCCTCGCCGGCGTCCCGCAGCAGTGGCTCCGTCAGGACGATCGCGGCGTGACGCTCGAGATCGGCACGGAGCGTCGGGCGCTCCCGCCCGGGCGGCCCGCGCGGGTGGGGCGTTTTTCAATCGTCGTCGGCGGCACGCCGGGGCGTGCGATCGTGACGGTGTTCGATTCCACGAAGCCGGCGGGCACGCCGGAGTACTTCGAGCATCACGCTGCGCATGCCTTCGTGGGACCGCTCGTGCCGCCGGCCGCCCCGCGAACGCAGCGAATGCTGGCGCCCGACGGCGTCGAAGTGGAGGCATTCGAGGCGGGCACGGTGAGCGTACCGATGGGAGGGACGACCACGCGGCTCCGGGTCATGCGCATGCCCGATCCGGTTACGGGCGAGTCGGAGCTCGAGATCTTCTTCCGGGACAGCACCAACGCATCGGAAACCTATCCCGCTGGGCGGTTCGTCTCGCTCGTGCCGGTCGGCGGCGGACGGTACCGGCTCGACTTCAACCGGGCGCGGAACCCGTTCTGTGCGTACAGCTCCGCATATGCGTGTCCGGCGCCCTGGAGCGGCAACGTGCTTCCCGCGCGCGTGGCAGCGGGCGAGAAGTATCGCGCGAAGTGATGCTCACTTCATTCCTCCTCGCTGTCGCGGCGTCGGTGGCACCCGGCCCCGCCGGCACCTGGCGCGCGGCCCTCGACCTGGCCGGCGGGCCGCTCCGCTTCTCTCTCGAGGTCCGGCAATCACGCGGCGCGCTCACCGGCCGGCTCTGCAACGCTGGCGAGTGCGAGTCCCCCTTCGAGATTCGCGCGAAGGGCGACTCGCTCATCTTCGACATTGCCGATTATGCGGCGACGATCGCCGTCCGCATCAGCGGCGATTCGATGACCGGCATGTACCGCAACGTCGGGAGCCGTGGCCCCCGGGCGATTCCCTTCCGGGCGGCGCGCGGCCGTTGGCCGATCGAGCGCGCGCCGGCCCGACTCCTCGGCGAATGGGACGCGACACTGACGACCGACGGGCGGACCAGCCCGCGGATCTTCATGTTCCGGAACACGCCGCGCGGTCTCGAGGGAGCCGTGGTGTCGAACACCGGCGACTACGGAAAGTTCTGGGGCCGGGCGCATGCCGACAGCTTCTCCATGGCGCGCTTCGACGGAACGTTCGTCTACATGGTGACCGGTCGCCTGGACGGCGATACCCTGCGGGGCATCTTCCACGCCGGGCACCGGACGCAGACGCCGTTCGTCGCCGTGCGGAGCACTGGCCGGCCGCACCTGCGGGAGCCGACGACCGTTACTGCCGCGGACACGGCCGCACCGTTCCGGTTCTCGTTCCCCGCGCTCGACGGTGGTGTGGTCACCAACGACGATCCGAGGTTCCGGAACAAGGTCGTGCTCATAGACGTGTTCGGGACCTGGTGCTCGACGTGCCACGAAACGGCACCACTCTTTTCCCGATTCTATCGCGAATATCGCAATCGGGGATTCGAGGTCGTCGGGTTCGCGTACGAGGTGACCGGTGATACGGCGACCGATGCAGTACTGGTGCGTCGCTATCGGGACAAGCTGCGCATTTCCTTCCCTCTATTGCTCGCCGGCATCAGCGACGTCGCCGCCGCCGCCCGCACGTTGCCGCAGCTCTCCAACTTCACGTCGTTTCCGACCATGATCTTCCTCGGTCGCGACGGCCGTGTGCGCCGCGTGCACGCCGGCTTCTACGGGGCGGCCACCGGCGCGATGCACACTGCGCAGGTGGCGGAGCTTCGGGCGTTCATCGAACGACTGCTCGCTGAATGACGCGCGCCGCGGCTCTGCTGGCGGCGGCGCTCGGCGCGGCCGCGCCGGTGTCGGCGCAGATGACGGTTGAAACGGTCGAGGGCTGGACCTTCACCTTCGCCGGCAACGTCAATGCGTTCTACGTCTTCGAGCGCGAAGCGCGAAGCGGGCAGGTGTCGCTTCCCGGCGCCGCCGTCGGCGTCGGACGGCAGGGCTCGTCGGTTCGTTCGGGATACCTTCCCGCCTTCGCGGTATTGAGCGCGCGGCGTACCGAAGGCGGAACCACCGTCGGTGTGCACTTCGGCTTCGCACCCCAGATCCACACCTCGAGCTCCGGCGACACCGCCTCGGCGGGCGCCCGGATCGACATGCGCCAGGTGTATCTCACGGCAAGCGGCGCCTGGGGCCAGATCCTCGCCGGACGCGAGATCGGCCTGTTCGCCAGGCAGAATCTTCTCAACGACATGTCGCTGTTCGGCGCCGGGGCGACCGGCGGCAATTTCGGCA
>Ga0079216_10000275_pt1 | contig 11672 bp, 13 predicted proteins | sample NCAS100_FD_77008 | JGI IMG/M metagenome (GOLD analysis project Ga0079216, IMG submission 77008) | Agricultural soil microbial communities from Utah to study Nitrogen management - NC AS100 | ecosystem: Environmental > Terrestrial > Soil > Agricultural land | place: USA: North Logan, Utah...
CACGTGAACACGATCTTCGAGGTGGACTACACCCGCGTGGCGCAGCTGCGCGCGGCGAAAAAGCGCGAGTACGCCGATCGCGGCGTCAACCTCACGTTCCTGGCGTTCATCGCGAAGGCCGTCGCCGACAACCTCCGGAAGCATCCGGTCCTGAACGCGGCGGTCTCGACCGAGAGCACCATCCTCCGGCGCGACATCAATCTCGGCATCGCGGTGGCGCTCGACTGGGGGCTCATCGTTCCCGTGATCCGTCGCGCCGACGAGCTCTCGCTGCTGGGCGTCGCCCGCGCGATCAACGACCTCGGCGAGCGCGCGCGAGCCAAGAAGCTCAACCCGGACGAAGTGCAGAAGGGCACGTTCACGATCACGAACCCCGGCGTTTTCGGATCGGTGATCGGCACGCCGATCATCAACCAGCCGCAGGTCGCGATTCTCTGCGTCGGCACCATCGAGAAGCAGCCTGCGGTCGTCTCGGTGGACGGCGCGGACAGCCTCGCGATACGCACGCGCGGATTGCTCTCGCTCGCATTCGACCATCGGGTGGTCGACGGCGCCGACGCCGACCGCTTCATGGCCGACGTGAAGGCGACGCTGCAGGGGTTTTCCGAGACGGGAATCTGACGTGCCGCGCACGCTGACCGCGGCGCGCGCGATGGTGCGTCCGGAGAACGAGGCGCAGTACGTTGCCATGCTGCCGGAACGCGCCGGCCTGGTCCGCGCGCGGGGCGCGAATTTCTGGGTGTTCCGGAGCCGGGCCGAGGCGGGTGCCTGGCTCGAATTCGTCGAATCGGGCGACGGGCGCGCCGGTGCGCGGAGCGCTCGCGAGATCGAGCTGGAACGGCAGAGCCGCATGCTCGCCGCCTACGCGCCGGACGCCGAAGCTGTATGGGAGGAAGTGGAATGCCGCGTCGAATAATCGAGGTGGACGGGAAAGAGTGGTCGGTCGCGGTGAGCGGCCGCGTCACGCAATACGTCAAGGATGAGTTCGGGCTCGTATTCACGCGCGTGAATGCGCCGCGCGAGCGACGGGTCACGCGATACTCGCCCCTCGGTGCGAAGGCGCGGGAGACCTCGCTCGCGCAGCTCTCCGACGCCGAGCTGAAGCGGCTTCTCGTCCACAGCCAGCCTGCATGGACAGCCCCGGACCTCGAGTACCGCCGCTGAGTCCCGCGGTGCGTCCCACGATCGATCTTCACCTGCACTCGACCGCGTCCGACGGGCAGCTCGAGCCCGCCGCCGTCGTCGAGCACGCCGCGCGCGTCGGCCTTGGTGCCATCGCGCTCACGGATCACGATACGCTCGACGGAATCGCGGCGGCCCAGGCGGCCGGGGTCCGACTCGGCGTGCGCGTGATCGGCGGCTGCGAGTTCTCGGTGCTGGCACCGTGGGGTGAAATGCATGTGCTGGGATATTTCCTTCCGCCCGACTCTCCCGAGCTGAACGATTTCCTGGAGCGCTGCCGCGCCGACCGTGTGCGCCGCGGCCGGGTGATGGTCGAGCGGCTGCAGGCTCTCGGAATCGCCATCTCCTTCGACGACGTGCTGCGGATGAGCGGCGGCGGCGCGGTTGGCCGCCCACATGTCGCGCGCGCGCTCATCGCGGCCGGCGCGGTTCCCGACATCAACAGCGCGTTCGATCGCTACCTGGCTCGCCATCGCCCTGCGTTCGTCGAGAAGGCGCTGCCCGGGTTCGCGGAGGTCGCGCGCATCGTGCACGCCGTCGGCGGGCTCGTGTCTGCCGCGCACCTCAAGGACCGCGCCACGCGCAGTCTTCTCGAGCGGTTCCGGAACGACGGGCTCGATGCCGTGGAGACGCGGCATCCGAGCCACGGGCCGGATCAGCGGGCCCGTCTCACCGACTTCGCCAACGGCCTTGGCCTGCTGCGCACCGGCGGCAGTGACTGGCATGGCGAGATGCTCATCGACGGAAGCCACGGTGCGATCGGCTCGCAGGACGTTCCGGGGGAGTGGCTCGGCGCGCTCGAGGCCCGGCTCGCAGCATGAGCACCCGCCCCGACGCGGCGCCGAACGGCCACGATTTCCGCGGCAAGGTCGTACTGGTCACGGGAGTGGGACGGGCGGGGCAGATCGGGAACGCCGTGGCCCTCGCGTTCGGCCGCGCCGGTGCCCGGATCGTCGCCTGCGACCGGGACGCCGTGGGCGTGGCGTCCCGCGTGAAGGAATTCGAGGCGCTTGGCATAGAGGCGCGGCCCAGCGCCGGCGACCTTACCGAACCGGATATCGCCGCCCTCGCGGTTGAAACGGCACTGCGCCACTTCGGCCGGCTCGATGCCGTGGTGAACGTGGCCGGCGGGCTCACCACGTGGGGGCCGGTCGAGAAGGCCACCTCGGCGGATTTCGATCGCGAGATCGCGATCAACCTCAAGACCGCGTTCTTCGTCTCTCAGGCGGCCATAGCCGCGCTGGAGCGGACTGGCGGTGCCATCGTGAATGTCGCGTCCGTCGCCGTCGAGCGGCCCGCCGCGCAACTCGCCGTGTACACCGCGGCCAAGGCCGGTGTCGCCGGACTTACCCGCGCGCTCGCGGTCGAGCTGGCCCCGCGCGGAATCCGCGTCAACGCCATCGCGCCCGCGACCGTTCGCACCGCCGACAATACCGCCGCGGGCGGTGCCGACGCGCAGTACGTCGAGCTGGAGCACATCACCGACGGCATTCTCTTCCTCGCAAGCGACGCCGCGTCCGGCGTGAGCGGCGCCGTGCAGCTGATCACCGGGCCCTGACGTGAATCTCGCCGGCCGGGTCGCACTGGTGACGGGCGCCGGCCAGCGGCTCGGGCGAGCGTTCGCCGCCGCGCTCGCGGGGCGGGGAATGGCGGTCGCGCTCCATCACAACGCGTCCGCCGAAGGCGCCGAGGGGCTCCGGAAGGAGATCGTCGCGGGTGGTGGGCGGGCCGAGCGGTTCCAGGCCGATCTCACCGTCGCAGCCGCGGCGCGCGATCTTCCGGGCCGCGTGATCCAGGCCTTCGGCCGGCTCGACGTTCTGGTGAACTCCGCGGCCGTGATGCACCGCATTCCGTTCGAGGAAACCACTCCCGAGCAATACGACCAGATCCTCGATCTCAACCTCCGCTCTCTCTTCTTCGTCGCCCAGGGTGCGGCGCCTGCACTTCGGCGGGCGGGCGGCCGGATCGTGAACGTCGCCGATCTCGGCGGGCTCGAGCCGTGGCCGAGTTATCCGGTTCATTCGCTGAGCAAGGCGGGCGTGATCATGCTCACTCGGGTGCTGGCCCGGATTCTCGCGCCCGATGTAACCGTGAATGCGATCGCCCCCGGCACCGTGCTCGTCCCCGACACTTATGACGAGGCGGAGCGCCGGCGGCTGGCGGAAGCAGCCCCCCTCAAGCGACTCGGCACGCCCGACGATGCGATCGGCGCGCTCCTCTACTTCCTCGAGCACGGCGACTTCGTCACCGGCGAAGTGCTCGTCGTCGATGGCGGACGACTTCTCCGCTAGGACGCGCTTCCGGGATGTCGTGGTGGTCGGCGGCGGCTGCTACGGAACGTTCTACGCCCGGCAGCTCCTCCGGGCACGGGAGCGTGGCAAGCTGGAGTTCCGGCGCGCGATTCTCGTGGACCGTGATCCTGCATGTCAGGCCGCTCGCGAGCTCGGCGAATCACCCGTCCGATCGCTGGTTATCGCGGAGTGGGGCGCGTTCTTCGACGCGTGGCTCGCCGCCGATGCCGATCCGCTCGACGCGATCGTGCCGTCACCGCTCATGCCGCACCTCATGTTCGAGTGGCTGCTCCGGCAGGCGCGGCGGCGCTGGCCCGGACGGGACGTCGAGCAGGTTTCGCTCGCTGCCGAGGCAGGAACTCCCTACGACATGCTCGCGCCGGACGGGACGCGCTACGTCTCGTACGCCGACTGGCTCTGCCCCACGCATTGCATCGAGCCCGCCCTGTGCCCCATGACACGGGCGCCGCGGACCTGGGAGATGTCCGATGCGGTGCGCAGCCTGGCCGACCGTGCCGGAACGCTGCCGGACCCCGTGATCTTTCGCTGCCGGCATCGTGCCTTCGGCGTCGGCATGTTCGACGTCGATGAAGTACTTGGCGGAGACGCACGGGTCAGTGCGGCGGGTGAGACCGGCGAACCGGTCGACCTGCTGATCGGAACCGTCTCGTCCTGCCACGGCGCGGTGAGCCGGATTCGGCTGGGGCCATGGACCGGGACGGAACCTCCCGGCGTTCTATATTTGACGGAAGCCGGCGCCAGGCCGGCGTGAAATCACCGAGAGGACCTCATGCTGGGCACCATCACCCAATTCGAGTTGATCATCATCGGCGGCGGACCCGCGGGGCTCTGCGCGGCGATGTACGCAGGCCGCGGCATGCTGCGCGCGGTGCTGCTCGAGAGGGGGGTGCCCGGAGGCGAGCTGCTCAATACCGAGCTGGTCGAGGACTATCCGGGCTTCGAGAGCATCCTGGGCCGGGAGCTGGCGCAGCGCATGGCCGATCACGCCCGGAAGTTCGGCGCCGAGATCCGGCAGGAGGAAGTCGAGTCGATCGAGAAGCTTCCGGACGGCAGCTTCCGTGTGTCGTGCGCGTCGGGCAGCGAGTACGCCGCTTCCGCCGTGATCCTCACCGCCGGGGGCACTCCGACCAAGCTCGGCGTGCCCGGCGAGCTCGAGTTTGCGGGGCGCGGCGTGTCGTATTGCGCGGTCTGTGACGGCGCCTTCTTCAAGGGCGACACGATCGCGGTCGTCGGCGGCGGTGATGCGGCGGTGGAGGAGGCGGAATACCTCACGCGGTATGCGGGCAAGGTGTACGTCATCCACCGCCGCGACGAGTTCCGCGCCTCGAAAATCCTGCAGGAACGGCTGTTCGCGAACCCGAAGATCGAGGTGATCTGGAACCACGTGGTGCTCGAGATGAAGGGCGGACCGCGCGGGCTCGAAACCCTTGAGCTGGAGAATACGCTGACCGGTGAGCGGTCGTCCCTTGCGGCAACCGGTTGCTTCGTCTTCATCGGCTTCCGGCCAAACACGGGACTCATCAAGGGACATTTCCGGCACGACGCCGGCGGCTACATCCTCACCGACGACCGGATGATGACCTCCATCCCCGGCCTCTTCGCCGCGGGCGATCTTCGTGTCCAGCTCACGCGCCAGCTAACGACTGCCGTCGGGGACGCGACGACGGCGGCGATCGCGGTCGAGAAGTACCTCAAGGCGCTGCACACCGAGCGTGCCGCCGGCGTCGCGATGGCCGCGGCGACGCCGGCGGCATCGGTGGGCGGCAGCGCCTGACCCAAGGGCCTTCCGTGTCCAGCCTCGAAGTCGTCATGCTGCCCAACGGACAGTTTGCCGAGAACTGCTACCTCATCGCCGACGCGGCGCGTCGCGAGGCGGTGATCATCGACCCTGGCGAGGAGCCCGCGATGTTCCTCGCCGAGCTGGATACCCGCGCCTGGTCACTAAGCGGCATCTGGCTCACCCACGCTCACGTCGACCACGTGATGGGTGTGGGGCAGGTGAAGCGCCGCGCCAACGTGCCGATTCACCTGCACGCGGCCGACCGCCTTCTCTACGACTCGCTTCCCCGCCAGGGAGAGTGGTTCGGGCTCCGTCTCGAGACCCCGCCGCCACCAGAGGTGGAGCTCCGCCACGGTGACCGAGTCCGCGTCGGAGAGTTCAGCTTCGAGGTCCGACACACCCCGGGCCATTCGCCGGGAAGCGTGAGCTTCGTCGGCCACGGCATGGTCTTCGGCGGGGACGTGCTCTTTGCGGGCTCCATCGGTCGCACCGACCTGCCGGGCGGCGACCTCGCGACACTGATGGGCAGCATTCAGCGGCATTTCCTCTCGCTCCCGGACTCTACCGTCGTACGAAGCGGCCACGGCCCCGAGACCACGATCGGTGTCGAACGGCTGACGAATCCCTTCCTCACCGCTGAGCTCGAGGTTGATTGACGCGTAGCGTCCTCGACATCTCCGAGTACTACGGCGACACGAGCGGCGGCGTGCGCACCTATCTCTCCGAGAAGGCGGCGTATGCCGCCGCTCGGCACGACATCCGGCAGGCAATCGCGGTACCGGGTGGTGCTGACTCGGTCGAGGAGCGTAATGGGGTGCGGTGGTACTCCATCGCCTCGCCGCGCATTCCCGGTCAGGATCCCTACCGGCTCGTCGTGAACGGGCGCCGTGTCCGCGAGATCATTCGCGCCGAGCAGCCCGATGTCATCGAAGTCGGGAGCGCCTACACCGTTCCCTGGCTCGTGCGGCGCGTCGCGCGGCCGTCCGGGATTCCGGTGGTCTGGTTCTTTCATGGCCACATCCCCCGCATCATCGCGCCGCGCCTGGAGGCGGAGCCGCGCCCGCGGCGGTGGCTCGCGGCGGCTGCGGCACGATACGTCGCGGCGATCGGCCGAGGCATGGCGCGCACCATCGTGGCGTCCGACTTCGCGCGGAACGATCTGGAGCGCTTCGGCGTCGAGCGCGTGACACGCATCCCGCTCGGCGTCGACGCCGACACGTTCACCCCTGCGCGTCGCGAGCGGAGAATGGAGACGCGGGGGCGATGGGGCGTCGAGGATCAGCCACTCGCGATCTACACCGGCCGGCTGACCAGCGAGAAACAGCTGGGAATCGCGGTTGACGGGTGGCGGCGGCTGCGCCACGCCGATGCAGTGTTGATGCTCATCGGGGCAGGGCCGCTGGCCGCGAGCCTCGCCGACGGGGCCCGCGGCGCGCGCATCCGCATCGTTCCATTCGTTCACGATCGAGATGCGCTCGCGGACCTCTACGCGGCGGCGGATTTTTATCTTGCGCCCGGGCCGGCGGAGACGTTCGGACTCTCCGCGCATGAGGCGCTCGCAAGCGGCACGCCGGTACTCTCGGTCGCGGCGGGCGCGGTCGCCGAGCAGGTCGAGCGCTCTGGTGCGGGAGCGCTGTACCCGCTCGGCAATGCCGCCGGGCTCGCGCATGCCGCCGACCAGCTGCTCGAGAGCGATCTCACCGCGCTGGGCGGGCGCGGCCGCAGCTTCATCATCGCGCACCACCTCTGGCCCGACGTGTTCCGCCGGATCTTCGCGCTGTACGACGAAGTGCTTGCCGCGGCATGATCACGATGGCGGAGGCGCACGCGGTCTGCGCCGCGCTCGTAGTGATGGACCTCGTCGCGCGCGCCTGGCGCATCCGCTGGATACTCGCCGGCGTGGATGCCCCGATCTCGTTCGGCGCGGCATTCACGCTGAATGCGTTCGGCGACGCGGCATGTGCGGTCACTCCGCTCCGTCTCGGGGGGGAGCCGGCGCGACTGGCGGGCATGCTGCGCGCAGGAGTGCCTCCGGCAGCGGCATTCGTCGCCATCAGCGCGGAGGTGTTGGCGGCCTGGCCTGTCATCATCGCGGTGGCGCTGCCGCTGGCGTGGTACTTCGCGCCGGAATGGTGGCTCACCGCCGCGCCGAGGGTTGCCGGGGCAGCGGAGCGCGCCTGGCCATGGGTGGCGGCGCTTCTCGTTCTCAGTATGGCGGCCTGGGGCATCGCGCGGCGGGCCTCTCACCCGCGTGCGCTCCGGCCACTGCGACGCGTTCAGGTCTACTGGCGGCGACTTCCACTCGGACCGCTCCTCGCGAGCGCTCCGCTCACCCTCGTCAACGTGGTCGCCCGCACCGGAATCCTCATGGCACTCGCACTGACGCTGCACGACCCGCCGCCCATCGCGATTCTGGCGTTCGGCTCGTTCGCGCTGCTGTACGCGCAGCTCGTGCTGCCTACGCCATCGGGCGCGGGAGTCGTCGATTTCGGGTTTCTCGGTGGGGCGGCGGGGGACTTGGGAGGCCGGGGAGCGGAGCTGCTGCTCTGGTGGCGTTTCTATTCGAGCGGAGTCGGTCTCATGCTCGGGATAGCGCTCGCAGTCCGCACGTACGGGTGGCCCGCGGTCCGGCGGCTCGTCAGCGGGGCGGGGGCGACATCCCGATCAGCATGACGGTGCGCTCGAACGCCTGTTCCACTCCGTGGGGGACGCCGGCCGGTGCCCACACCACGGTTCCCTCCTGAACGTCGCGCGTCTCGTCACCGACGATCATTCTCGCCTTTCCCGACACGATCAGATAGAATTTGTCCCCGTCATCGTGCACGTGGACGCGTTGGCTCTGCCCTGCTTCGAACGTGTTGAGCCCCACGAAAAGTCGCTCGCCCCTCGCCAGGTCGACCTTGTGGCCGCGCTCGGCGGCGAACGCAACGTGCTCCTCGAGGCGCATGAACGGCTGGCTCATCCCGGGCTCCACGGTGGGTTGCCTCAACAACTCGACACTCATGCTTCGGTCATGACTGAGCAGACCCGTATCGAGAAGGATCCGCTGGGAGAGAAGGGCGTTCCCGCCGGCGCGCTGTACGGCATCCAGACGCTCCGTGCCGCCGAGAACTTTCCCATCTCCGGGCTTCGGCCGCTGGCGGCGTTCGTGGATGCGGTGGTCTGGATCAAGCGCTCCGCGGCGGTGACACATCGCGAAACGGGGCGCCTCGAAGCGCGCCTGGCCGACGCGATCATCGAAGCCGCCGACGAAGTGCTCGGCGGCCGGCATCGCGATCAGTTCATCGTGGACGTATACCAGGCGGGCGCAGGCACGTCGCACAACATGAACGTAAACGAGGTTCTGGCGAACCGGGCCAACCAGATCCTCGGCGGCGAGCTCGGCACCTACGAGCCGGTGCATCCGAACGATCACGTCAACATGGCCCAGAGCACGAACGACGTGATTCCGACCGCCATGCGCCTCGCCACGCTCGCAACGCTTCCCAAGCTGCTCGAGGCGCTGGACGTGCTCGCCGCGTCGCTGCTTCTGAAGGGACGCGAGTTCGACCATGTGATGAAGAGCGGCCGCACCCATCTGCAGGATGCGACGCCGATCCGGCTGGGCCAGGAGTTCACGGCGTACGGACACACGGTGGCGCGGCATCGCGAGAAGCTTGCGGAGGCCGCGAAGTGGCTCCGCGAGATGAATATCGGGGGCACCGCCGTGGGGACCGGCATCAATGCCGAGCCCGAGTACCCGCGCCTCATGGTCGGGCATCTCGCCAAGATCACGGGGCTCGAGCTCGAGGAGGGGCAGGACCGCGTCCAGCTCATGCAGTCCATGGGCGACATCGCCACGTTCAGCGGCGCATTTCGCGCCTACGTGCTGGACCTCAACAAGATCGCGAACGACATCCGGCTGCTCGCGTCCGGGCCGCGGACCGGGCTCGCCGAGATCGTGCTGCCCGCCGTACAGCCGGGATCGAGCATCATGCCCGGGAAGGTGAACCCGTCCATCGCGGAGATGGTGAATCAGGTCTGCTTTCAGGCACTCGGACTCGACACCACCGTCGCGATGGCGGCCGAGGCGGGCCAGCTCGAGCTCAACGTCATGATGCCGGTGATGACCCACAACATCGTGTTCGGCCTCATTATCGTGTCGAGCGCGACGAAAGTCTTCGCCGAGCGCTGTATCGACGGGCTCACGGCGGACGAGAGCCAGTGCGCGTACTGGCTGGAGCGGAGCCCGGCGCTCGTCACCGCTCTGGCGCCGAAGATCGGCTACGCCGAAGCCGCCAGGCTCTCCAAGGAAGCCCTCGCGACGGGTCTCACCGTGAAGGAGCTCGTGGTGAAGAAAGGATTGCTCGAGGGGCGCGAGCTTGAAGAGGTGCTGGATCTCCGTGCCATGACGGAGCTCGGCGTGCCGGGCGGGAAGGGCATTCCGGGCGGGTGAGGGGACCCGCGCGACCCGCGACCGCTAAGCGTTACACCGGAAGCTCGATCAGCCGATACGCCGGCCGATCGGGATACAGGCGCTGCAATAGCGACATCGACACATTGTAGACCGGGGCGCCTCCGGCGGTCGTCCCCTCGGGCGCTCCGTGGTGCGCGTGCCCGTGGAACACCATCGCCACGTCGTACCTGCTGAGCGGCTCCTCCAGGCGGCTGGAGCCGAGGAACGGATAGATCTCGAGCGGCTCGCCATCCACAGTGCCGGCGATCGGCGCGTAGTGCATGAGCACCACGCGTCGCTCCACCTGGATGCGCGCGAGCGCCGTCTCCAGCTTGAGCGCCTCGTGGATCGCCTCCTGCACGAAGTCCTTGATCGCCCGCTCCCCCCACGGGCCGAGCGTGCGCCTGCCGAAGCCTCCCGCGAATCCCTTCACCCCCGCGAACCCGATTCCATGGGTCTCGTACGAATCGCCGTCGAGGACGTGAATGCCGCCATCGCTCAGCACCGACTTGAGCTCGTCGACACGGCCGAGCTCGTGGTCGTGGTTGCCGAGCACGGCGACGGTCGGAATCTTGAGTCCAGCGAGCTCCTTCACGAGGGCGCGCGCGTCGTCGGGGTTTCCGGTGTCGGTGATGTCGCCGCAGATGCAGAGGACGTCGGCGCGTTCCGAGAGATCGGCGAGAATCGACTGGACGATACCGAGCGGCGTGCGCGGCACGTGTGTATCGCTGAGTGCCGCGATGCGGACCGGCGGAGGCGAGGTCATTGCTCTCAATGAACCCGTCGCCGCCGGAATGGGCGGTGACGGCCCGCACACCACCGGTGCACCGCTCTCGATAGCTTCTGGTGATGGAGCTCGCCAATCCCGAACCGGGGACGATGACGCCCCCGCAGCTCTTCTATCGCGACGTCATGGACGCGCTCGGCGCCGCGGGCATCGAGTGCCTCGTCGGGGGCGCGTACGCATTCGCGATCCAGACGCGTGTCGAGCGGGTGACGAAGGACTTCGATCTCTTCGTCCGGCCCTCTGATGTTTCGCGCGTCATCGATGCCGCGCGCGCCCTGGGACACTCGGCCGCGATTTCGTCGCCGCACTGGCTCGCGAAGATCGAGAGCGATCGCGGCTTCATCGACGTGATCTTCAGCTCCGGCAACGGCGTCGCGACCGTGGATGACGCGTGGTTCGACCACGCGCGTCACGAACAGGTCCTCGGGATGACCTGCGCGGTCTGCCCGCCCGAAGAGACGATCTGGTCGAAGTCGTTCGTCATGGAGCGGAGCCGCTTCGACGGCGCCGACGTCGCGCATATCCTGCTCGCCCGCGCCGACAGCCTCGACTGGGACCGCCTGGTCCGGAGATTCGGCCCGCACTGGCGGGTGCTCCTCAGTCATCTCGTCCTCTTCGGTTTCATCTTCCCGCCCGAGCGGACCCGGATCCCGGTCGCGGTCATGCACGACCTCCTCGGCCGGCTGCGCGACGAGGCGTCCGGCCCCGCTCCCCCTGAAAAGGTCTGCGGCGGCACTCTGCTCTCATGGCAGGAGTACCTGATCGACGTGAGCGACGGCGGCTGGCGCGACGCGCGGCTCCCGCCGGACGGGAACCTGACGCCGGAGCAGGTGAGGCTGTGGACCGAGAGGCCGAAATGAGGACGGAAGGACGGAAGGACGGTCAGATCCGCCGTTGTGGACGAGCCGACTCCATCCGTCTTTCCGTCCTTCCGACTTTCCGTCTATATTTTCGCCATGCGCGTGACCACTTTCACCGAATACAGCCTCATCATCGTGTTGCACCTGGCTCGGCGGCTCCGGGCCGGCACCGGTGCAGTAGCGGCTCGTGAGCTCTCGGAAGTGGAGCGCCTCCCTGCGGACTATGTCGAGCAGATCCTGCTCCGGCTCCGCCGCGCCGGCCTGGTCGAGAGCATCCGGGGCGCGCGCGGAGGCTACTTCCTGGCACGGAGTCCCG
>Ga0079216_10000278_pt1 | contig 11625 bp, 10 predicted proteins | sample NCAS100_FD_77008 | JGI IMG/M metagenome (GOLD analysis project Ga0079216, IMG submission 77008) | Agricultural soil microbial communities from Utah to study Nitrogen management - NC AS100 | ecosystem: Environmental > Terrestrial > Soil > Agricultural land | place: USA: North Logan, Utah...
CATAGGTCATCTTCTGGGGCCGACCGGCGGCTATCTAGTGGCTTTTCCGGCGGCCGCCTTCATTACCGGCGCTTTTGCGGAGCACGATTGGGATCGGCGGTTTCCCACCGCAGTAGCGGCGATGGCCATTGGCTCGATAGTAATAATGCTGAGTGGGTGGGCGTGGTTTTCCATCCTGACCAACACTCCCTTGGCCGTAGCTTTCAAGATCAGCGTGCTGCCCTTCATCCCTGGGGACATCATCAAGATTCTTCTCGCAGCCGCCGCGTTACCGGCGGGTTGGGCACTATTGCAACGAAAGACTTCTCAAAAACCTTAAGCAGCTCTTTACTTCAAGCAAACACAGCCGCTGGTCTTTCCGACTGGCGGCTTTTTACTTACGTAGCAAGCGCAACTCAGGAAGGATTTGCAGGTTTCCCCAACGGCTTGGCGGTTTCAGTTAAAGTTTGCCGAATGTTTACAATGAGCGACATGCATACCATCAAAGTTAGCTCGCATGCGCGGGAAGAGTTGGTTGAGTTCACGGACAAAGTTCAAGAGAAACTGCGGGAGTCCGGCGCAACTGATGGAGTGTGTTTTCTCTTCGTTCAGCACACTACAGCCGGCTTAACGATTAATGAGAATGCCGACCCGGACGTGCCGCGCGACATGCTACTCGCATTGCGAAAGTTGATTCCCCAACACGGCATGGGTTTCCGCCATGGAGAGGAGAATTCCGATGCGCACATCAAGACCAGCCTCGTCGGAACTTCACTTACGATTCCTTTTCGCCAGGGTAAGCTTTTGCTCGGACGTTGGCAGGGAGTCTTTTTATGTGAGTTTGATGGCGGCCGCGAACGGCAAGTACTGATGACGATTCAGGCTGGTAACGTTTGATTGAATCCTGATGGACAAGCACCAGATCGTTGTTTCTGCCGAGAACAATGCGTACATGGGATGGCAGTGTAAACTGTTTTACTTTTCCTGCGTCACAAGACTAAAGCAACAACCGATCATTATTGTCCATGAGACAGGGCAAGACTGGCATCCGGATTTTTACGACTTAGCGAGAGCCGGTTGCGCCGTCCATAGCGCTCCCAACTACCGCACCGCTAGTTGCGGCGACGATCTTCCGGGCCGAAATTGTCCTGGCTCTCTGATTAAAGCAGCTGAGGTCTGTGATGGGCGCCATGAGTTTCTAGTGCTCTGCGATCCCGATATGATCTTTGTGCGGGCAACTGATTTTCTAGAATGCTTGTCTGCGGAGTTTTCCTCGTTCATGGACTATGACCGTGACCACGTCGAACACACTCGACAGAGATTTGGAATTCAACGTGACGAGTTGGATGCTAAAAAGCAAAAGCTCACCGTAGCAGTACCTTATGTCGTTCCCAAAGCATTGGCTTCGGAATTCGGCCGCACATGGTTGCAGGCGATTGACACATTTCCGTCGCGCGCATGGGAGAATGAGCAGCAATGCAATCGCCCCGGCTCTCCAGTCTACGAGCGGAGACACGTCACCATGTACGCCTTTGGGCTTGCAGTAGTAAAACTCGGCCTGGACATACAGGTAACCCACCTGACTGATCACAACTACTGGCCAAACGAACCAGCACGTGCGCCCATGATTCACTATGCCTATGGCGACGAGTGCTGGGACAAACGCAACTATTTCACTGACGAACGAGCATCACAAGTCTGGGAGTCGCAAGCGAAAGCTGCCGCAGGAACGATTTTGAGTGAGGTACTTTCTCAGTTGCGGCAAGCACGAGATTTCTATCGCGATCCTTTTTTCAGCCGATCGTAACTAAATCCAATTGATAGGCACGGGTCCTTCGATCCATGAAACAATCACAAACTTGCGGCCACTTACAATCGGTTCGCTGCCATGCAAATAGTTCGCAGGGAAAAGAATTGCTTGTCCCGCTTGCGGCATTACCGCGTAGTTAAGGCTCGGGAAGAGAGTTCTGCCGCCGGCGAAGTCATCGTTTAGGTAACAAACCACGCTGAAATAGCGGCCTTCAAAACCGAGCCCCGTGTCCTGATGTGGTCGGTAATGATCTGCCGCTTCATATTTCAGAAGGTGTGTTCCCGAGTGAGTTCTGAGGTCTAGTTTCCAAAGCTTGCGAATAAGGGGTTTGACTAACAAATTCAACTTCATCTCAAACCCCTCATAAATCTCTACGAGGGCAGGTGACTCGAGCGTGCTTGCCGAGCGAACGTCAGGCCTGGAAACAATCTTATAGCTTCCCTCTTCGTCCGCTTCACGAATCAACGCAGCATTCCAGCCGTCAAGCTTTTGAAGGCCCTCGACGATCATCTTGCATTCAGCGGGTTCATACAACCGCAGCGACACCACACCCTGAGACTCTTCTTTATGAGTGCTCATGTCTAAATATGACGTCGCGGCTTCGGCTTTACCGCAGATATACGGCGCGACTTGCTTGGGCCGTTGAGCAGACGAAAGGTTGGTTCCTCGAGATTCAAACGCTGAAGACGTTCGCTAAATGCAGGCCAAACCAACGCGCTGGGTAAGTGGTATGGGGATAATCCGCCCGAACCCTAAAGGTTCGTAAAGCGGTGCAAACACTTCAGCGTTGGCCAAAATAAAAATCGTGTTTAGCAGGACCTATGGTTTGGGAGGCTGCGGCGGTCCGCTTGGTCCCGGCTTCGGAGGCTGCGGCGGTCCGCTTGGTCCCGGCTTCGGAGGCTGCGGTGGTCCGCTTGGTCCCGGCTTCGGAGGCTGCGGTGGCCCGCTTGGTCCCGGCTTCGGAGGCTGCGGTGGCCCGCTTGGTCCCGGCTTCGGAGGCTGCGGTGGTCCGCTTGGTCCCGGTTTTGGACCTTGGGGTGGCCCACTGGGATTATTGGGTTGCTCTGCGTGTAGATCGGCTCCTACTACAAATCCGAGGCCGTTAGTTGCAATTAATTCGTTGGGCACCGCGAATACGAGAGACGACAATAATTCGTCGCTAATGGGTTCGCCAAATTCACGAAATACCTTCGATACGGCGGCTAAAGATTCAAGCCGCAAACGGTTATTCATCTGAAATCGGAATCGCAGGTTTTCAGCTTCTCGCACAGATTCAAGTTCTTGCATGAAACATTATCTCCTTTCAAGAGACAGAAGGTAGGACGTCTGGGCGCTAACCGTAACACGCGCGCTGGTTGGATTGCGGCGGAGTCTATACGCAACTTTTGATTTTTTCAACCAAATTGCCGCACCGAGCGAGGCGGGACTACGAGCAGCTAGTTGAGACCTGTAACTAAATAGAGATCCGTAAGAGATCGAGTAAAGGCATAGATGTATCCCCTGCCATCAGGTGTGATCAAAACGTTAATAGGGCCCCGGATACCCGCGAGATCGGCTGGAACTATCTCTTTACCGAGTTCTTTTTGTCCTGTCGCAATGTTGAGTTTGAAAAGCTTCAACGGCCGTTCTCTGGGACGATAGACATAGAGAGTTTGCCCGTCGGGTCCCCAGCGAATTACTCGATCCTCGTCCTCAAGACCAGGGATCTGACTCGGCTCACCGCCTTTCAAAGGATAAATTGCGATAGCTTGTTTTTCCTCCAGGTCTCGTGCCAGGAGGAATTGCCCATCAGGGGAAACCAGCGTTCCCGTAACGCCTTCCGGTGTCACGGGACGCGGTGGTCCACCGTCAACATTTTGCAAATAAGTGCGATACAAACGTCCGGGTTCCTTGCCATTGAAGACGATGCTTTTGCCATCGGATAACCAGGAGGTACTGTAGCCAAATTGCTCGATACCAGAAGGATCGAGACGCTTCTCCTGACCGGCGCCGGTGGGCAAAAGCAGTATCTCAGCCGGCGAAGATCGAATGGATGAAACCCACCTACTGTCCGGCGAAAAACTACCCCCAAACCCATCGCCGAGCTGGATCGCAGACGTGCCATCAGTTCTGCGAAGATAGACGTGGTAGTTAGTGCCGCTACTCTGGCCAAAGTGTGTAAATATGAAAGTCTTGCCATCGGAGGATAGATCGTTAATCCTGACCGAATTTAACCACGAGAGATCACGCTCCTTGGTTTCGTCGGGAACCAGACAGGAAATCGGCGTCGATTGATTTTCTCCAGTCAGCAAAACTTTTCCCTCGCGAGAAATATCCTGAAGGTGCAGACTTATCGGTGCTCGCGCGACAACTCTTTCTTTTCCCGCCAGCGTCACCGCATACAATGCCTGCGCTTCTCCGCTCTTCGTCGCGGTAAACCAAACCTCGTTACCGGCGGGCGACCAGGCGAGGCCGTCCTCCCCCGCCCAATCACCAGTTAGCTTTTTCTTTTGACCGTTTGAATCGACAAGCATCACTGAGCCGCGATCATCGCCGGGAACTGGATGATCTAAAAAAGCCACCGCATTACCTTCGGGAGAGACGCGCGGGTTACTGATATACCCATCCGTTTCGTACAGAACTTTGCCAATGGGATACTCAAGCTTATTGCGGTCCTGCGAGAAGCGAACGACTGCAAGAGAGCCATCGGGACCCCAGTCGGCTTCCTGAACATCTTCCAGCAATTCGCGAGCGGCGCCTCCGCCCAGAGGCATGCGCGCCAACGTTCCGCGTCTGACCGAATGGTAAAGATGTTGACTATTCAGAAGCACTGCCATCTCACTGCTAGAGGACACGGCCAGCATATGAGCATCGGTCAGTCCAAAAGCTTTCGAGTCAGGAGTCCCGGATCGCATTTCATAAATATCAAGAGGATTGCCATTCCACGTTGCACTAAAGAGTACCGTATCGCCATCCGCAGCGAAGCGAGCTGAGTAGATCGTTCCTCGCCGAAAAGTTAGCTGGTGGTATGAGGGTGGATCTCCTTGCCTGACACCGCTCTTCCCCAGAAAGTAAGCCGCGGCCAGTGCAATTAGCGTGAGGGCGATGGCCGCAGTCACCCAAATTCTATTGGCCACAGGTTTGGCCCAGGGAGCTTTCGCTACAGGTCGTGTTGTGAGGGTAGCTCCCGAAGTGGTAACGGTGCCGGCTAATGATTCAAGATCGAATGCAAGATCTCTCGTTGACTGGAAACGATTCTCAGCTCGTTTCTCCAAACAGTGCCGAACAATGCGCTCAAACCCGGGAGCGATCGCGCGCTCGGCTTCCGCTGGCTCGGGCGGCTCCTTACTCAAAATCGCACTCATGATCTCGATTGGTGATTCCCCGCGAAATGCTCGCTTTCCTGTTAGCATTTCGTAGAAGACCACACCAAAAGAAAAGATATCAGAACGGTAATCGACCGCCTCACCCTTTACTTGTTCGGGCGACATATAGCCGACGGTCCCCATAATGGCGCCGGCGCGAGTTTTCACGCGGACGGTTTCTGCTTCTAAGTCCTGCTGAAAGTCAGCAAGGGGATTGGTAAGTTTGGCGAGGCCAAAGTCGAGGATCTTAACGTGCCCGTCTTTCGTGAGGAACACATTTTCCGGCTTCAGATCGCGATGAACGATTCCTTTGGCATGTGCTGCGGCTAGACCGCGAGCAATCTGCAACGCGTAATCGAGAGTCTTCTTAACCGGAATAGTCCCACCTCGAATTCTGTCGCGCAGAGTTTCACCTTCGAGCAACTCCGAGACTACGTAAGACAAGCCTTCGTGCGTGCCAACGTCGTAGATCGCCAGGATGTTCGGATGATTTAGCGCGCCGGCCGCACGTGCCTCCTGCTCAAAGCGTTGGAATTGTTCTGAGCCTGGGGTGATATCGGGAAGCAGGAGTTTGATAGCAACGTCCCGGCCAAGTGTTGTGTCGGTCGCGCGATACACTTGCCCCATGCCCCCTTCGCCTATCAGCGAACGGAGCTTATACCTGCCGAGACTCGTGCCGGGTTCGATCTTCACTTGTATTGGTTGTACCGTAATGTGCTGGCTGGCCTGGGTTGAAACTGACGCAGGGATTCTAGTTTACTTCGGCTGGACAAGCCAGAGTAGTAATTAAACTTTGAAGGCGTAGCGCTAGATCATGAGACTCTTTTCGTTAACTCTAACTTCCCTTGTTTTCTTGCTGTCAGCGCTTTCTGTCGCTACAGGGTTAGAGTCTCAGGGAAAGCCGGGTCAGATCGAAACGATCTACGACGACAAAAGAGACAAGACGACGGTGCGACTTAAGCCAGTGCAGATCGGAAGCAACAAAGCGCAATATCACAGTGTGCACATTGCGCCCGCGTTTAGTTATCCCGGCCACGAGTTTAAGAAACCAGAGTCGGTCGATTTTGAAGTGCAGACGGTGGTAAAGACAAAGCTGAAAATCGATCTGTATGTGGTGTTTGTTATCGATGGCGAAACGATTTTTCTCAGTTCAGCTCGCCGGGCAGTGAAGCGAACTGTGCCAGGCAAGCGTTGGGTCGGCGAGCGGCTCGTGTTTCGAATGCCTTACGAGACGTTAATGAAAGTCACGAAAGCGAGGGTTGTTGAGATCAAAATGGACGGAGTGGTGTTTCCGGTCACGGAGCAGGCGCTGGAACACATTCGAGTTTTCGCAAAGCAGTTAGAGAGTTAGTAGACTTCGCAGGGGACAACCCTGATGGAGTGCGCCGCCTTGACGGCGCTTTGGATTTCCTGGGTGGCAGATTTAACTTTGAACTACTGGTCGAGCTTCAATTCACGCTTGAGAAATTTTTTGAAATGCAGCCAAAGCGCCGTCGTCGCTGCGCTTTGCCGGCGCACCCCAAAAAGCTTCACTCTTCATTCCAACTCCTTCATTACTTCCGCAAACTTCTCCACATCAGCCCGAGTCCGCTCGAGTGTGCGCCGGCTTTCGAGATAGGCAGCCCAATTGGGAGTCTGCGTTAAGGCTCGCTGAGTGTCATCGTCAAGCGCCTGAGCCATCACCGCCACCAAGTCGCTCACGATGCGCGTGTGTTCCAGCAGCGACTCAATGATCGAATAAGCCAGCCGCGCTTGTTCGAAGTCGAGATCGCGGGTAGCCAATGGCGAGTCGTGCAGCGTGTCTTTTTCATCGTCCACGGATTACCCCAAAGAGATTGGTGATTAACGATTGCCGCCAATTGCCCGATTACCTGAAATCAATACTCGATGAGCCGCGCGGCGGCTGGCCCATAGCAGTTTCGATAAGTAGTGGCTTGTTGGACGCCAGCCAATCGGCAATTGGCAATCAGCATGGCAACGCCGATCGTCAATATCCCTGGTTTACAAAAGGAAGATCGACCACTCGGGCTGGAACCCCGTCGCTTGTTTTGACCTCAGTGGCGGCCGCGATGTAATCAAACTTCACATAACCGAGAGCCAACCGCCTCCCCAGATGGGGTGAATACACCGACGAAGTAATCTGTCCAATCTCTTTGTCGTCCTTCGATTTGATCGAGGTGCCGCTCGCAACTTTTGCCGGTTTTTCAAACGCGAGCCCTCGCAGTTTTTTGGCGACGTGACCGCGATACTTAATGCGCGCAATGATCTCTTGCCCGACGTAACAGCCTTTCGTGTAGCTAACCGCCTCGTCGAGGTTCGTTTCCGTAACCACCGTCGTATCGTCCATGTCCTGGTGATAGCGCGGAATCCCAGCTTCAACACGCAAAATCTCCTGAGCGTCGTAGCCTACCGGCCGCGCGCCGGCCATTAGCACCGCTTGCCACAGTTGCTCCGCATAAGAATTTCTCACCAGCAAGTCGAATCCATCGGCAGCCGTATGTGTAGCCCGGATGACGAGAATTGGATTGTTCTGCCAAATAATTTGGGTCACGCTGCCCACGTCAATGCCCACGTCGGATGCGCCCAGGACATTTGCGAGTTTTGCTGCCGGAGCCCGCCCCTGCACGGAAAGCAGGACAGTTTCCCCGGTCAGATCTGCAACGTGAAAATCTCCGGCCAGCGTGAATTTCTGAATTGTCTGGAACACACGATCGTGTGACGCCGGCTCCGTATCAATTATGAAAGTCGGCTGAGCAGTCTTGCCTGCAGTGTCGTCAGCGGTGCGGATAATTCGCACACTCGCCAGAAGGCGACCCTGGACATTGGGAAACACTGCCGGCATCCATTGGTTCTCGGCAAGTTTCTTCATATCGTTGGTGATCAATCCATTCAGAAAGGCGATAGCTTCGGATCCTTTAACCAGCAAACGCCCGCGCGCCGACAGATCTAATAAGCCTACTCCGCCCTCGCGCACCGCTGCATACTCAAGCAACTCGTCACCATACGAAGCTGGCACGGACCATCCGTCCTGTGCCGCCATCAGCGCGCCAGACCCTCGATGGATCTCGTGGAGCGCCAATTCTCGAAGCGGAACTCTTTGTACTTCACTCATATTGCAATCGGCCCCGAGGAGATTTAGGCCACAGATTTACACAGATGAACGCGGATCAGCCTACTGTCTATTGCCTGATGCCTACTGCCTGCGGTCTACTACCTACTGCCTCTACAGCTTCGCGCACGAGCTTGTAATCCTGCAGCTGCGCCTGCTCGCGTCGATGCGAAGCGAGCACCTGGGGACTGGGATGGTAGATCGGAACCAGCAGACGTCCATCCCAATCGTAAACTTTCCCGACCGCTTCCTTCAGAATCAATTCATGACTCCTGATTCGTTTTAATGCTGCGAGCGCTACGGAACCCAGCGTTACCACTACTCGCGGATCGATGAGCGCGACGGTTCGCTGCAAAAAGCCAGAGCAATTATCCAGTTCGGCCCTACTGGGCTTGCGGTTTGTTCCGGAAGGATTTCGCGGATTACAAAGCGCTGCGCTAGTGATGAAGATTTCGGCGCGTGTTAAGCCAATAGCAGCGATGAAACGATCAAGGTTCTTCCCGGACTGATCGCCGCTGAACGGAATTCTCGTGCGGTCGGCGCCTTTGCGGCCTGGCGCTTCACCGATAAAAAGTATCCGCGCTTCAACTGAGCCGTTAGCTCGACTCAACACCGCGGTCCGTTCACACATCGCCGGGCAACGTGTGCAGGTCGCTGCCTCGGCGATTAGTGCTGCAAAAAGTCTTTCTCGTGATGCTTGAGATGCGGGCACGCAGCAATTTCATCACAGACGGCGAATAGTCCCAAGTCTCACGCCTCAAGTCTCAAATTTCTCGTCGTAAACGGCGCAAAGACGCCGCGGCGCGAAGACGCAAAGAACTTAAGTAATACTTGAGCGAACCGACGTTCAGCGAGCTATTCGCCTTCGTAACTCCGTAACCTCTCTCAATCCCCTACATCTTTGCGACTCTGCGTCTTTGAGACTCCCGTCATCTTAAGACTTGAGAGACTATTTAACGACCGTAATCTCGCGCGACGTCGTATTGAAAGTTCCATTCGCTACCGGCAAATCGTTTTTGTCGAGTAGCTCCAGGCGCACCGTGTGTTTTCCGGCTAGCCAGCCCGACAACCAAATCGGTTCCCACTTTTCGATGAAGCGCGGATCGTCATCGTCGACAATGTAACGCACCCGATACTCACCGCCGTCGCCTTTTAACTTCGCATTCGTCAACCAGAAATCGATCATAATCGGATCAGCTTCAGCGTCCTTGTATTCACCTTTGGGGCGACTGTAAGTCAGCAACGGCTTGGCGGGATCAACTTCGCCACCTTGACTGGTGCTCATGTCTTTACCTTCACGATCCGGACTGGGACTGGCGGCCGAGTTGTTGTTGGCCATCGTCTGACCAGAGTTAGTTGTCGTCGGCTTACTGGCGTCGCCGCCACCTTTGACGGTGAAGCTTACCATCTGAAATGCGACGTCGTTTTTGTAACTCTCATGCCACGGGCGGGAAGCGAAAACCCGCAAAGTGTGTTTGCCCGCCATCAGGTTCCGTAACTGAAAAGGCTGGTCGAGTTCGTAGTACGCTTCGTAAGGTTCGTTATCGAGAATGACGTGGATGTGATTACCTTTATCGGTGGCTGGGTCTTTATGAGGTTTGTAACCACGCAAGTCGCCGCTCAACTCAAGTCTGACGTCTACAGCAGCGCCATTCACCACAGCATCCTGAGCCGGAGTAATGATCCTCAAAGTTGGCTGCGCTTCATCCTGCTCGCCACGCTCTTTCATCAGATCCATGATCGATTGCGGGCGTGCAACCAGGGTCAGCTTCTGAGTGGGCGGGGGTGCGACAACGTTGGTTGCTGTCGTATTCGCGTTATCCGGGTTGGTAGCGCACCCGGCAAAAGCGAGTAGGGCTAAGATAACAAGGTTCAAAACTAGCCGACGTACAAATGATTCCATTGGTTCCCTCCGGATCTATTTTTTGCCAAAGAGTATGCGTTGGGAGTGTGGCAAAGATTGGACGAGAATGCGTCGAATGAGTTTCCAAACTCTTAATGGTCTCAGGATTCGCGTGCGATTTGGGGGATCGTATGTTTTGACTAGGCAGAAGAGACGATCCACCAGGTCACCCGAAACAACACAAAAAAAGATCCAAGCCTCGCCAAAGGCCTTGCGGCATTCATCGGTACTCTGCGACTTAAGACTTCCGGTAGTGTAAAATTCGCGCGCACCTGACAACTCATAACGAAGGAGAGCTCCGACGCTGGCTTGATCATGAGAACGAATCCCTCGCGCAACCTTTACGTTGCTGCAGCCATACTCGCAATCACCTCAGTCTTGTCCATCAGTTGCAACCGTACAAATCAATCAGCAGAGTTCCAACCGGAGATTCTGCCGCTACCGCCGCAACTGAACACTTACGAGGCAATGCCGATTCCCGCTGATAACCTCCTGACTCCGGAGAAGGTCGCACTTGGCCGCCAGCTATTTTTCGATGAGCGTCTCAGCGGTGATGGCACGCGCTCGTGCTACTCGTGTCACGTGTGCGAGAAGGGTTTGACGGACGGACTGGCGAAATCCATTGGAGCCTTCAACAAGCAATTGCCACGCAGCAGTCCCACGCTCTGGAACATCGGCTATCACAAAGAATTTTATTGGGACGGTCGCAGTGGTTCTTTGGAGAAGCAGGCAATGGCGGCGTGGACCGGCGCAAACATGGGCGCTAAAGCTGACGAAATTGCGACTAAGCTTAATGCGATCCCCGGCTACCGATCCCAATTTCAAACTGTCTTTGGCGGAGAAGCGACGCCTGACAACATCGTTAAAGCAATTGCTGCTTTTGAACGAACCATCATCAGCGGCGATACGGCTTTTGATCGCTATCGTGCGGGCGACACTGCAGCTATGAGCGAGAGCGCCGTGCGGGGTTGGAATATCTTTCAGGCGATAAAATGCACCAACTGCCACGATGGTGTGCTGTTCACCGATCAGCAGTATCACAATGTGGGAATCGGTATGGATCAGAAGGACCCTGATCTCGGACGTTTCAAAGTTACGAACAAACCGGAAGATACGGGTGCCTTTAAAACACCCACGCTTCGCGACATCGCAAAATCAGCGCCTTACTTTCACGATGGCAGCGCGCAAACGCTGGAAGCAGCTTTAGACATCATGCTCGGTGGTGGAAAAGAGAATCCACATCTGGACAAGAAGAATTTGCAGAAGCACGACGTGCTACCGGATCAGCGCGAGTCGCTGCTGGAGTTTCTAAAGGCACTCAATGTTGACTGCAAATTAGCGAAGCCACAATTACCAAGATAAGTTTCGAGTTCCGAGTTCCGAGAAGAACTCGAAACTTGAAACTCGGAAAGCGAAACTATTACTTCAAAGTTCGCTTAAGTAAACTCCCAAAATCTTTGATATCTTCTTCCGTCGTATC
>Ga0079216_10000282_pt1 | contig 11559 bp, 10 predicted proteins | sample NCAS100_FD_77008 | JGI IMG/M metagenome (GOLD analysis project Ga0079216, IMG submission 77008) | Agricultural soil microbial communities from Utah to study Nitrogen management - NC AS100 | ecosystem: Environmental > Terrestrial > Soil > Agricultural land | place: USA: North Logan, Utah...
AAGGAGATGTCGACCGCGGGGCGGTTCCGCACGCGCACGTCGGGGATCGCTCGCCGGCGCTGGACCCAGCCCCAGGTGAACGCCCAGCATCGGGTGATGGGCCTCTGGACGGACGGCGCGCGTAACGTCTACGCCGCAGTCTACGGTTCCCGCGAGGTGATCCGGGTCTCGCCGGACGGCCGGGCGCAGGTCGTCGCGACTTCGCGGCTCCCGTGGGCCCCGACCGGGGGTCTCGTCGCGGGCAACGGCGACCTGTGGATCCTCGAGTGTTCTTACACGAACGCGATCCGCGTCCGGCGGATCGCGCGCGACGGCAAGGTCACGGTGTTCTGAGTTTCGCGGGACGCTCCTCAGCCGCGGCGTTCTTTCTCGTCTCCCGTGTGGGTGCGGCCGAACCGCCGCCTCCGGACGAGCGGGCTGCCTGTCTGCGACTCCTCGAAACGACGACCCTGTCCGTCGGACGGTCGGTCCTTCGTTTCGAAGGGACCGGCGGTCGCGGCCCGGACGCGATCCGCGCCGCGCGAGCCGTTCTCGCCGGGGCCACGGTGGCCCGCGACCGGCTCGAGGGTGCGACCGCGTCCCGGTTCTGCGAGCCTTCCCGCCGCGAGGAGCTCGTCTACCTGAACCACCTGACTCTCGGGTTCAGCGCGTGGATCGCCGCGCGCTCCCGGCGCCCACCCGCGGAGTACGACGTCTCGTCGATCGTGCGGCGAGCCCGCGTTCACCAGGCCCGGGGCCGCGCCCGGCTCGGGTAGCATCGGCGACGAAACCGGACGCCCGGCGCCGGTGTATTTCGGGCACGACGGAGGATCTCAAAATGACCGAGAAAGCCACGTTCGCGGCGGGATGTTTCTGGGGGGTCGAGACGGCGTTCCGGCAGGTTCCGGGCGTTCTCGACGCCGCCGTCGGGTATTCGGGAGGGACGAAGAACGAGCCGACGTACGAGGACGTCTGCACCGGGCGAACGGGGCACGCCGAGAGCGTGCAGGTCGAGTTCGATCCGGAGCGCGTCTCCTACGGGCAGCTCCTCGACGTCTTCTGGGAGAACCACGACCCGACGACGCTTAACCGGCAGGGCCCCGACGTCGGGACGCAGTATCGGTCCGCCGTCTTCTTCCACGACGAAGCGCAGCGGAAGGAGGCGGAAGCGTCGAAGGAGCGGCTCGAGAAGAGCGGACGGTACCGGCGACCCGTCGTCACGGAGATCGCGCCCGCGCAAACTTTCTGGCGGGCCGAGGAGTATCACCAGCGCTACCTCGAGAAGCGCGGTCTCGCGCACTGCAAGATCTGAAAACCCGCGACGGAGGCCAACCGATGGACGACCTGGGACGGCAGTACTTGGACGACGCGATCCGGGAGCTCCGCAAGTACAAGGCCTTCGGCGAGCGCGCCGCCGCGCAGGTCGAGGACGAAGCGTGGTTCCGGACGCTCGACCCCGAGGGGAACTCGATCGCGCTCGTCATGAAGCACATGACCGGCAATATGCGGTCGCGGTGGACCGACTTCCTGACGACCGACGGCGAGAAGCCGGACCGGAACCGCGACTCCGAGTTCGAAACCGAAGACAGCGACACGGCGGAGAGCATCCGCGAACGGTGGGAGGACGGCTGGTCCCGCGTGTTCGCCGCGATCGAGGCGCTCGAGCCGGCCGACTTGCTCCGGACCATCACGATCCGGGGCGAAAAGCACACCGTGCTCCAGGCGATCAACCGGCAGCTCACGCACTATGCGTCCCACGTCGGCCAGATCGTCTTCCTCGCCAAGCACCTCGCCGGCGACCGCTGGGAGACGCTCTCCATCCCGCGCGGCAAGTCGCAACAGTTCGACGTGAACAAATCGGGAACGCCCTATCGCCCCTGAAGCGCGACAAGGAGGATCGGCATGATCGTCGTCCGCAACGTCTTCCAGTTGAAGTTCGGGAAAGCCAAGGACGCGCTCGCCCTTTGGAAGGAGGGGCGCGAGATTGCCCGCCGTACCGGTTCGGGCGAGAAGATGCGCGCGATGACGGATCTCGTCGGGCCCTTCTACACCCTCGTCATGGAGGAGGAGTTCCCGTCGCTCGCCGACATGGAGCGCGAGTGGCAGAGCGAGATGGGCGCGGAGGAGTGGAAGGGCTGGTATCAGAAGTTCGTGCCGCTCGTCGAGAGCGGGTATCGCGAAGTCTTCACGGTCGTCGAGTAAGTGACCGGCCGGCGGGTCGGCTTCGAGGAAGCGCTCTCCCGGCTGCCCGGCGCGGGCGGAGAGCGGTACGCGAGCGCGATCGAGTACGGGACGCTCACCGTGGAGATCTACGCGCCGCGGGGGAGAGATCCCCAGACGCCGCACACGCGCGACGAGGTCTACTTCGTGATGTCGGGGAGCGGCTGGTTCGTCAACGGCGCCGAGCGGCACCCGTTCGAACCGGGGGACGCGATGTTCGTTCCCGCGAACGTCCCGCACCGCTTCGAGGAGTTCACCGACGACCTCGCCGTGTGGGCGGTCTTCTGTTCGCCCCAGAACGAGAAGGCGCCATGACAGCGGGGGGATCGGTCCGCACGATCTGGCGGTACCCGGTCAAGTCCATGCTCGGCGAGGAGCTCGACCTGTCGGAGGTCGGAGAGCGCGGGCTCGCGGGCGACCGCGCCTGGGCGCTCGTGGCCGACGACGGAAAAATCGCGAGCGCGAAGAATCCGCGCAAGTGGGGGAAGCTCTTCGACTGTCGCGCGGAGCTCGACGAGAGTCCCCGTTCGCCGGACGCTCTTCCGGCTGCTCGCATCACGCTTCCGGATGGCCGGATCGTCCGCACGGACGACGCGGACGCGAACCGCGTGCTCTCCGACGCGCTCGGCCGCGAGGCGGCGCTTCGAACGGTCGCGCCGGAGGCCCCGGTCCTCGAGGAGCTGTGGCTCGACGGGAGCCCGGACGGCCGTGCCGTGACGGACGAGACGTTCGCGAAAGGATCGCCCGCGGGAACGTTCTTCGACTACGGCGTCGTGCACCTTGTGACGACTGCCACGGTCGCGAGACTCTCGGAGCTCGCGCCGGAGAGCCGCTTCGATCCGCGGCGGTTCCGCCCCAATTTCCTCGTCGCGACGGAAGGCCCGGCGGGATTCGTGGAGAACGCGTGGATCGGCCGGACCGTCGCCGTGGGCGAGGAGGTGCGCCTCGCGATCACCGACCCCTGCGGCCGGTGCGTGATGACGACGCTGCCCCAGGAGGATCTGCCCGCCGACGCGGCGGTCCTGCGGACGGCGGCGCGGCACAACCAGGTCGTGGGCGGCGAGGCCCGGGGCGCGGAGGGCGTGTATCCGGCGTCGGTCGGCGTTTACGCCCGGGTCGTGCGGGGCGGCACAGTCCGGCGCGGCGATCCGGTCCAGGTCCTCTGAACTCCAACCTGTAAAAGGATTTAGTTTAAATGTCCGGGGAAGACCGGACCCACATTTACGCCCCTTTACCGCCTATAATCGACGAGGTGGAGGAGAACCCCGACCCCCGGATCGTCTCGGCGGGGGCGCGCAAGGAGAGGCTGCGGCAGCGCGCCTGGAAGCCGACCGCGTCGCGGCGGGGGGCGAGACCGTACGCGGAGCTGCGGGTGGCGTCGGCCTTTTCGTTTCTCGACGGGTCCTCGCTGCCCGAGGATCTCGTCGAGGAGGCGGCGCGGCGCGGGCTGCCGGCAGTCGCCCTCGTGGACTCGAACGGCGTCTACGGAGCGCCCCGGTTCTACAAGGCGGCGCGCGAGGCGGGGATCCGGCCACTCGTGGGAGCGGAGGCGGCGCTCGAAGAGCGCCGTCCTGAGCGAAGCGAAGGACCCCCTGAAAAGCCCGGGGTTCCTCGCTCCGCTCGGAATGACAGCCTAAAAGGGGCTCGGAATGACACTGGAAAGAGCGCTCGGAGTGACAGCCGGAGTCGCCTGACCCTGCTCGTCGAGAACCGGACCGGGTACAGAAATCTCTGCCGGCTCCTGACGGCGGGCGCACTCGAGAAGCCGAAGCGCGAGGCGCGCGTCTCGTGGGACCAGGTCGCCGCGCACACGGAAGGGCTCCACTGCCTGACGGGCGGCGAGGAGAGCCCGGTCGCGCGCGCGCTCGCGAGCGGCGGGGGAGAGGAAGCGGAGAAGATTCTCGGGCGGCTCGCAGCGATCTTTCCGCGGCGCCTCCACGTGGAGATCCAGCGGCACCGCCTCCGCGAGGAGGAGCACGCGAACCGCGCGCTCGTCGACCTCGCCGCCCGTCTCTCCCTCCCGCTCGTCGCGACGAACGGCGTGCGCTACGCGCGCCCGCGGGACAAGGAGCTTCACGACGTCCTGACCGCGCTCCGGCACAAGACCGACCTCGACTCCTCGGGCGCGCTCCTCGCCGGAGAGCGCGAGCGGCACCTCGTGGGCGCGGCGGAGATGTCGGAGCGCTTCGCGGACCTGCCGCGGGCGCTCGACGCGAGCTGGGAGCTCTCGCAGCGTCTCGACTTCACGCTCGCGGACCTGGGGTACCGCTTCCCCGAATATCCGCTGCCGCCGGGCGAGACGCCCGCGTCCTATCTCCGGCAGATCACGTGGAACGGCGCCCGTACCCGGTTCCGGCCGCTCACCGCGCGCGCGCAGGCGCAGATCGCGAAGGAGCTCGACCTGATCGAGAAGCTCGACCTCGCCGGCTATTTCCTGATCGTGTGGGACGTCGTGCAGTTTTGCGGGAAGGAGAAGATCCTCGTCCAGGGGCGCGGCTCCGCCGCGAACAGCGCGGTCTGCTACGCGCTGTCGATCACCGCGGTGGACCCCGTGAAGATGGAGCTCCTCTTCGAGCGCTTCCTGTCGGAGGAACGGGGCGAGTGGCCCGACATCGACCTCGACCTGCCCTCCGGCGACCAGCGGGAGAAAGTCATCCAGCACGTCTACGAGAAGTACGGCGCGCTCGGGGCGGGCATGACCGCGAACGTCATCACCTACCGGGATCGACTTTCGGCGCGCGAAGTCGGCAAGGCGCTCGGCTACTCGCCCGAGCAGGTCGACCGGCTTTCGAAGCAGCTCGGAAGCTGGAACTTCGGCGAGATCCGCGAGCCGATCGAGGAGCTCGAGAAAGAGATCGCGGGGGCGGGTCTCGACCCGCGCGAGGCGCGCTCCCGGCACTTCATGCGGCTCTGGCTCGAGATCCAGAACCGTCCGCGGCACCTCGGGCAGCACTCCGGCGGGATGGTCATCGCGGCGGGGCGGCTCGACGACGTCGTGCCGCTCGAGCCCGCGTCGATGCCGGGAAGAGTCGTCGTGCAGTGGGACAAGGACGACTGCGCCGACATGGGGATGGTCAAAGTCGACCTGCTCGGCCTCGGAATGCTCGCCGCGCTCGAGGAGGCGATCCCGACGATCCGGACGCACGAGAAGATCGAAGTGGACCTCGCGCACCTCCCGCCCGACGATCCCGCCGTGTACCGGATGCTGAACGACGCCGACACGGTCGGGCTCTTCCAGGTGGAGAGCCGCGCGCAGATGGCGTCGCTGCCGCGCCACGCGCCAAAGACGTTCTACGACATCGTCGTGCAGGTCGCGATCATCCGGCCGGGACCGATCGTCGGCGGCATGGTGCGGCCGTTCTTCGACCGGCGGCGCGGACTGGCGCCCGTCGAGTATCCGCATCCCTGCCTCGAGCCGATCCTGAAGCGCACCCTCGGCGTGCCGCTCTTCCAGGAGCAGCTCCTCCGGATCGCGATGGTCGCGGCGGGGTTCACCGGCGGCGAGGCGGAGGAGCTGCGGCGCGCGATGGGATTCAAGCGATCGCAGGAACGAATGGCCTCCATCGAAGCGAAGCTGCGCGCCGGGATGGCGGAGCGCGGGATCGACGCCGCGGCGCAGGAGCAGATCGTCAAGTCGATCACGTCGTTCGCGCTCTACGGGTTTCCGGAGTCACACGCCGCGTCCTTCGCGTTGATCGCGTACGCGAGCGCTTACTTGAAGGCGCACCATCCGGCCGCGTTCTACGCCGCGATCCTGAACACGTGGCCGATGGGCTTCTACCACCCGGCGACCCTCGTGAAGGACGCGCAGCGCCATGGAACCCCGGTGCGGCCGATCGACGTCGCGCGCTCCGGGTGGAAGTGCCGGTGGGAGGAGGGCGCCGTGCGGCTCGGGCTCCGCTACGTGCAGGGCCTGAAGGAGGCGACGGGGAATCGGATCGAATCGGAGCAGGCGGTCGCGCCGTTTCGCGATCCGGACGACCTCGCGCGGCGGTGCGCGCTCTCGGAAGACGAGCTCGTGCGGCTCGCGTACGCGGGGGCGCTCGCCTCCTTCGGACGGACGCGCCGGGGCGCGCTCTGGCAGGTGGCGAAGGTCGCGCGCCCCTCCGGCCCGCTTTTCGCCGAGACCCCCGTGGACGATCCCTCACCGCTGCCGGAGATGACGCCGCGGGAGGAGACGGCCGCCGACTACCGCTCCACGCAGATGACGACGGGCCCCCACCTGGTCGAGCACCGGCGCGAAGAGTTCCGCCGCCTCGGCATCCTCTCCGCCGCGGAGCTCGCGCGACGGCCGCACGGCGCGCGCGTCCGGGCCGCGGGCGCGGTCATCGTCCGCCAGCGCCCCGGCACCGCGAAGGGTTTCGTCTTTCTCACCCTCGAGGACGAAACCGGCATGTGTCAGGCCATCGTGCGTCCCGACCTCTTCCGCGAGTACCGGACCGTGATCGTCGGCTCCGGGACGCTCGTCGTAGAAGGCCGCCTCCAGAAGCAGGACGGCACCCTCTCCGTCAAAGGCGAGAAGTTCTGGTCCGCCTCCGACCTGGAAGTCGTCCCCAGCCACGACTTCCATTAGGGTCAGGCCTGAATCTCTGCGTGGGGGATCAGGGCTGCATGCAGCTATGGCACCCGACGCCTGACTTTCAGGCCTGACCCCAGCCTAGAAGCGGAAGACGACCCCCGCGTTCGCGCCGATGCCGGTCAGGTCGAGGTCGATCTCGTCTTCTTCGATGTCGAAGTCGGGGTCGAAGAGCTCGCCTCGAACGGACCCCTCGATGTTGCGATAGATCGCCTCGAGAGAGAACGCGATCCGGGAGTCGGGGGCGCCGATGTCGGCGCCGCCGACGAGGTAAAAGCCGATCTCGTCGTCGATGTCTCCGAGGTTCGTGTCGAGAAGGTAGTAGCCGGCGCCGCCTCCGACGTAGGGCCGGAACATCGAATTCTTCAGGAACTGGAGGACGATGCCCGCCTCGAGCGGATAGGCCTTGATCTCGAAGTCGGCGGACTCCGGCTCGATATCCGCGGTCACGTCGTCGAAGTACGTTCCGCGCAGCTCGAAGAAGGAGAATCGCAGCTTCGCGCCGAAGCCGAAAGTCCGGTCCGCCTGCTCCGTGTTCCAGTAGGCGCCGTGGAGTCCGAGGTCCGTCGCGCTCGCCGCGGCGGCGCCGCCGAGCGCGAGAACCGTGATCGTCAGGATTAGAAGTTTCTTCATGGGGCCTCCTTGTTGCCGGATCGAACAGGAAGCAATCCCCGCGCCGCTTTCGAGTGGCGCCGCCGCAGGGCGTGTCGCAGTGTCCCGGTTTTTCGGGTGACTCCCGGGCCACGGCGGCCCGATCGGTCGTATGATCCCGCGCTCGAGGAGACCGGATGAAAAAGACTTCCACCGCGGCACTGCTCTTCGCTCTCGCGTGCGCGTCGTTCGGCCTGCAGCTGACGAGCGAACCCGCGCCCACGGCCGGACGCACCGCGCAGAGCAAGACGTGGAAGGTGACGGTCGTTAACGCGGAGCGATATGAGAAGGCGCGCCCGAACGTGGATCCGCCGGTGGAACCACCCGCCGCGGCCAACCTCCGGGTCGACCTCCGGTTCGAGTACATCGGTCCGACCGGGAAAGTCGCCCCCCCGACCGTCCTCGTCCGCAACGGTGAAAAGAAGCTCGCGGCCTTCGAGAACATCACGTACTACATGACGGAGGGCGAGAAGGACGACTACAGCATCATCGCGTGGCTCCTTTCCGCGAGAAGGCGCAAGCCGACGCTGAGGGCGGTGCGAAGCGGTCAGAAGTTCGGGCTCCACAGCTTCTACTTCGCCGACGTCCCCCTCGGGGCCGTCAACTTGAGACTCCGCTTCGCCGACGCGCCGGAGATGAACTTCGCGTTCAAAGCCCGAAGCTGATCCGCCGCGGACGACGATTCGCCCTCGCTACTCTTCCTCCCGGCTCTTCGGATCGACCGAACGCTTCAGGCGCTCCGCTCTTTCCACCAGAGTGACCATTTCGGCCGAGCGCTCGTCCGAGGCGAGCTCCGGCGAAAGCCGGCGCGCGCGCCGCAGGACCTCGGCCAGATCGCCGTCCTTCGCCCAGTAGTTGCCCTTGAGGACCTCGGCGAACTCGGCGACGAGCGTGGCGAGCTTCAGACCGCGCGGGGCCGACTCCCAGCTCGACGCCACGTCGGAAAGCCGCAGGTCGTGCTCGAGTTCGACGACCTTGCCGGTCTCCTTGGATCGGTAGCGCAGCCGCACGGTCGCGGCCGTGCCCCGCCGTGAGGCGTCTTCCTTCAACTTGATCTCGTAGAGCGCGGTGACCGAGTGGCCCGCGCCGATCTCTCCGGCGTCCACGGAGTCGTCGCGGAATCTCTCGTCGGCGATGTCGCGATTCTCGTAGCCGATCAAGCGCCAGCGCGCCACGACCGAGGGGTCGAACTCCACCTGGATCTTCGCGTCGGCGGCGATCGTCTGAAGCGTCCCCGTCAGCTCCTCGACGAAAATCCGGCGCGCTTCTTCGAGCGTGTCGACGTAGGCGTACCGGCCGTCGCCCTTGTTCGCGAGCTGCTCCATGAGGACGTCGTTGTAGTTGCCCATGCCGAAGCCGACCGTCGTCAGCTCGATGTCGTTCTCTCTGGCCTCCCGCTCGATCAACTGCAGGATCGAGGCGGGCCCGGTCCGCCCGACGTTGGCGACTCCGTCCGAGCAGAGGACGACGCGGTTGATCCCGTCCCGGCTGCGGAAGCGGGCCGCCATCTCGTATCCCATGCGAAGGCCCTGCTCCGCGTTCGTCGAGCCCTCGGGAACGAGGCGGTCGATCGCGTCGCGAATCGCCTCCCGGTCCGCGGTCGGATCGAGGATCCGGCGCGCCTCGCTGCCGTAGACGACGAGCCCGACCCGGTCGGAAGACTTCAGCTCATCGAGCAGCAGCCCGAGCGCCCTCTTGACGAGCTCGAGGCGGTTCTCCATCCGCATCGATCCGGACACGTCGACGACGAACGTCAGCACCGCCGGCTTGCGATCTTTTTCATCCACGACGCGGCCGCGGACGTTGAACCGCACGACCCGATAGAGATCGCCCTTCATGAACGGCGTCGGCGCCGCCTCGGCGCGGATCGCGAAGTCGCCGCGCGCGGGCGGCCGGTCCCCGTAGGAGAAGGCGTTGACGAACTCCTCGACGCGGATCGCCTCGCGCGGAGGGAGGTTTCCGTCCGTCAGATACCGCCGGGCGACCGTGTAGGAGCCGGTGTCGACGTCGAGCCCGAACGTCGAAAGTCTGTCGTCGTCCGTGTCGACGAACGGGTTCGTGCCGTACTCCTTGAAGAAGACGTCGCCGTAGGGCGCGTCGTTGGGCTCGCGCGTCCCGCCGGTCGAAGGCGCCGCAATGGGAGCCCGCGCCGACGTCGTGAAGCCGGGTCCGGTTCCTCCCGCGATGCCGCCGACCACGCCTCCCGGCACTCCGCCCTCGACGCTCGAGCTCGCGGCCTTGCGGTCCAGTTCGACGAGCGGGGCCTCGCCGGTGACGACGACTTTCTGGGTCACGGGCGCCAGCGGCTCGACGGCGCGCTCGCCAACCACTCTCTTTGCCGGCGCGCTCGGTGGCGGCGACAGGGTCTCGTTCGATGGCGCCTTTGCGGCGGCTTCCCTCGTCTGCTTTGCGACTGCGGGCTTTTCTTTCCCTACCGGAGCCTCCTCGCGCACGACGGAGCCGGCCGGGCCGCCCTCGGTGACGCGAGTCTTCGTCAACGGCTCGCGGTCGGTTGCCGGCGGTAGCTCGACGGCGTCCGGCCGCTCGGAGTCCAGCGTCACGCGGTAACCGATCAACCCCGCGGCGCCGGCGAGGAGCAGCGCGGCGGCCACCTTCATCCAGCCGCGCGAGGGCGCCGGGACCATGACGGCCGGCTTCGGGAGCTCCTCCGGGATCTCGGCCCGCAGTTTCTCCAGCAGATCCTCCGGGGGCGCGGCGGCCGGCGTTTCGGCGAGCATCTTTTCGACGTCGATCTTCGCGTTGGACTTCATGGAACAACTCCCTCGAGCGCCGCCTCCAGGGTCGTGAAGGCGCGGCGCAGGCGCTTGCGGATCGCAACGGTCGAGACGCCCTCCTGTCGGGCGATGTCGGCGACGGACTGGCCCGCCCAGAAACGGGCGGTGACGGAAAAGCGAAGGTCGTCGGGAAGCGCGAGGACGGCGCGGCCGAGCCGGAGAGAGACCTCCGAGCTTTCGAGCGCCTCCTCGGCGCTCTGCCCGGGATCCGCGGAAAGCGGCCCGTCTCTCCCTTCGAACGGGACGGCGCGAAGAGGCCGCCGCGCGTGGTTCAGGAAGGCGTTGTAGGCGATCCGGTAAAGCCACGTCGAGAAACGGGCGCGTCCGTCGAAGCCGGGAAGCGCCTGCCAGGCCTTGCGGTAGGTCTCTTGGGTCAGGTCGGCGGCGAGGTCGCGGTCTCCGCCGCAGAGACGCGCGAGCGAGGCGAAGACCGTCGCGTAGGTCCGCTCGACGAGGGTTTCCGCCGCCGCGCGATCACCCGCTCGGATCCGCTCGAGAATCGCGCGCTCTTGCTCTTGCGCTGGCATGCCTTCCCGGTAAGACACCGGAACGACCTCTCCGGCTGCCGGCATCGTGCTCATGTGGATTGGACACGGCGAGCCGGAGAAAGGAAACCGCGAATCGACGTTTCGGGGTGCGGCGGGGCCGGGGCCCGTGAAGGCCGCCGCTAGAACGCGCGGCCGACGGAGAAGTAGGGCTCCTGATAACGGCGGGCCGAGCGGCCCCAGAGCCACTTGTTGTAACCGACTTCGACGTTCCAGAGACGCCCCGGTCCGAAGGGCACGATCAAGCCCAGACCGACCCGACCCATGCTCGCGCGGTTGAAGCTGAAGGTCGGGTTGGAGCCGAACCGATCGTCCGGCAGGCGGACGGAGTCGTTTCCGCGGCTTCGAATGTAGAGCGCCTCCGCCTTGACCGCGGCGCCGAGCCAGGGGAGAGGGTAGCCGCCGTCGATCGAGACGGGGATCTGGTCCGCGGGCGCGCCCGTCCGCCACGTGTAGCCGATCGCGAAGTTCACCCAGCTTCCGGCGAGGTCGAACGAGTGGCTGGCGAGGTAGGCGATCGTGTAGTCGTACTTCAGAACGCCGCGCCACTCGTCGGAGAGACCCGCCCGGCGGCCCGTCGAGTCGAAGACGTAGCGGTTGTAGGGGCCTTCCCGGTCGTAGAGCATGGGAGTGCGGAGGGAGGCGCCGATAGACATCGGAACCCGGCCGTGCGCGAACTGGTACTTGAGGCCGAACCACGAGTCGGAAAACCCGGTGTTTCGCTCCTGGTCGTCGGGGGGTCCCTCGTAGCCGTCGAGCCAGGTGACGAGGAACTGTCCGGAGAGGTTGCGCA
>Ga0079216_10000286_pt1 | contig 11521 bp, 11 predicted proteins | sample NCAS100_FD_77008 | JGI IMG/M metagenome (GOLD analysis project Ga0079216, IMG submission 77008) | Agricultural soil microbial communities from Utah to study Nitrogen management - NC AS100 | ecosystem: Environmental > Terrestrial > Soil > Agricultural land | place: USA: North Logan, Utah...
ACAAACGAGAAGGACCTGCGCGACATACCGGACGAGGTCCGGACCCATATGTCAGTCACGTTCGTCTCGACGATGGACGAAGTGCTCCACCTGGTGCTGCTGCAAAGGCCGCAGGCTACCCTTGCCGATTCACCCGCGCGAAAGTCCTCCGCTCGCAGAAAAGAAAAACATTCCGACCAGGCGCCGCCCGCCAGCATCGATACCTTTCAGTCCCGGTAGTTCTACCGGAGGCGTGAAAATCGACGGCTCGATCCGGGAACATCGGCCCCGAATCCGAGGTAAAGCAGCAGCGCAACGCCTGTGAACACGAGTAGCCCACTCGCGTTCAGCCTTCCAATTCCGTGCCCGTACTCGGGACGCAATGTGGTGAGCCAGGCTCCGGCGATAATGAATGCGATCGAGAGCCATTGGTAGAGCCGAAGCCCTCCGATCACCGAAGTTTGTGGCTCGCCGCGAAAGTGCTCCTCGACGAAGCGCCCAAGTCCAACGAGTATGAAGTATGATCCCGCGATGAACTGGAGCGGCGCGTTCACCGACCAGAGTCGAAGCAGAGCGAAACCCACCAGGATCATCCAGACCATCGAGTAGAGTTGCGTCGGATAGAGAGGAACTCCGCCGAGGTCAGCGAGGCGGATGACCCTCGACATCGGATGCACGTAGATGATGCCCATTTCGGCGGATGCCGCGCGCCCGTGGCAACACCCCTGAACGAGGCAGCGCAGCCTGCCAAGCGCGTGCGCGAAGCAGCTCCCCGTCCCGAAGGCAGTGAAGAGAAGCCAGGCGTCTCCTCCAGTCGATGCCGCAAGTAGAGCGACCACGCCAACCGCTACCGGCGCTCCGAAATATCCATAAGGTCTGAGGAGCTGGCTGGATCCTTCGACCAGCTGCGCCCAGAGACCCGCGCCGATTCCCGCCGCGACAGCCATCCCCGCAAGCCACCACACGTTGGCGCTGCCCGCCAGCATCTGGGCGACAATCAATCCAACGAGTGTCCCGAGCGCCGCATACACCCCATGTACCATGAAACGCACCGGCCCGATCTTTTTCTCGCGCCACGAATTTGCCACAAGCTGGCTCAGATAGCACAACTTTCTCCACAACGACTGCCGATGGGTGACGAGCCCAAACGCGGCAACGCCTGCGACGACGTCGGCGATCGAGTGCATGCCGGTCGTGACACACGCTGCCGCCGTGAGACCGATCAGGATGGCGCGAAGGTGCCGCATCATTTTCCATCGCTCGGCATACACGTCAGCAGCGAGCATGAACCAGACGATGTGAAACGCCGGGAACGCCGTTACTGGCTGATCGTACTTGCGCTCCCAGCGCATGATCGTCTGCCAGAACCCATCCCCGCTCACTGGCTTCGCTTCCGCAACGAAGGGCAGCAGCAGGTAGACCGGTATGATGATCGCTGTCGCCCACAGTCCAGCGAGCGCGAATCGCCTGAGCCTGCCACGCCTGGGGGCAATGAGCGGCGCGATCAGCACGAAAGGATAGGTCGCAGCGTATATGCTCTCCGTCCAGGGAATGACGGGCAGCGCCGCATCCCAGGACGCATACGTCGAGATCGCATCCCGTGAGGCGCCCAGCTGCTCGACCAGCATGTAGATCACGAGCCACGGAAGAAACACCATGGGGTAGACAGCGAGACGTTCGTTGCGGGACGGTCGTGTCGCCGAGTCCGCGGGAAGCGATAGAAGCGGACGCGGCAGTACGCCAAACCGCTGGCGGGTGGATTCGCTTTCAAACCCGACGACGAACGCCGCAGCCGACAATGCCAGTACAGGTGCGACTATCCAGAGTCCCGCGCCGGATTGAAGAGCGAGCGCGAGACCGATAGCCACGAGCACCGCGCCTATGTAGATCGGATGCGGCAACACCGCGTAGATGCCTCTCGTCACGAGCCTGCGGGGTGGAAAGGGGCTCGCAGGCAGGCCCTGCCCGTGCACCCACAGGTCGCGGGTGGCGAGAGTCATGAACAGAATGCCTGCGGTAGCTATTGCGATCCCGGCACTGCTTGCCTGCGGCTGGGGAAGAGGGACGATCTGATCGAGCCTGCGTGCCCAGAGAGCGAGCGCGGCAGGTAGAACGATTACAAAGAGTGCGGCATATGCGAGCGCGCCGATCACCTGACGACTCGCATGCGACGTTCATAGATGGCGATCGCCACTGCAAGGAAAGCCGCCCCGTATGACAGAACGCCAATCATCGCGGTGCCGATGAAGTGCGACGTGAATGCGCTCAGATACGCCACCTGCGACGCGTGGTGCGCCGGGAGCGCTTCGATCAACCATTTGCTCCCTGCGGTGGCGTAGTAGATGGGGTTCTGGAGCCACCCCGCGTCGATGTTTATCAGCACGAGGATCGCGAAAATCGACTCGAGATCCCGCCGGAAGAGAGCTCCAGCGAGGAGACCGTAGCATCCGTATACGAACGCGCCGCCTGCCATTCCGAGCAGCACTCCGGGAGCGAACAGCTCACGCGCGAACACCCCGGCAATCAGCCACGTGTACGTGGCCGTCCCGGCGATGACACAGAGCAGCACGAGGAGTCGCGCCACGATCAGCTCTGATGAGCGGTAGCCGCACAACACCAGGCGGCGATTCGCCTCTACCTGTTGCTGAATCAGGTTCGACGCGAAAAAGGCAGCGATCAGCGCAGCTGCCGCTACGCCAATGAACACGAGGGATTGACGGCGCTCCTCGACGCTGACCACCGCACCGTCAGCACCAGCAAGCTCGATCGGGATGATGCGATTCCCAGCCGTCGCAACCACCGCCGCAAAGAAAATTGGCGGTAACACGAGGGCGAGCACGATCACCAGTCGCTTTCGCGACAGCTCCCGCAGCACCATGCCGAAGGACGTAGCGACGTAGTCTCCCCTCAATGGAACACTCCGCTCGACAGCTCGAAGATCCGGGTGAAACGGTCGCGGTCGTGCGCAACATGCGAGACGATCACCACTGCCGCCCCCTCGGATTTCAATCGGTCGGCTTCATCCCAGAACGTGAGATACGTATCCCAGTCGAAGGCGAGGAACGGCTCGTCGAGGATTATCAGGTCAGGCTGATGGATGAGGGCGAGTGACAGGTGAAGCTTCTGCCGCGTGCCCCCGCTCAACTCCCTGGCTCTTGCGTCGAGATACTGATGGAACCGGAATCGCTCGAGCAGGCCGTCGCGAACCGGCACCCACCCCGAAGTCGTCGCGATCCCATATGCTCTCGCGAAATACTCGAAGTGTTCGGCAACCGTCAGATCGGGAAACAGGTGTGATTCCTGGTCGCAGTACCCCAGCCGTGCATTGATCGCGACCTGGCCCCGGTCGGGCCGGACGATACCCGCGAGAATCCTGAGCAGCGTGGATTTTCCCGCACCATTCTCCCCTGCAACTCCGAGGATCTCGCCGCGTCCTGCATCGAGCGTGACACCGTCCAGAACGAGCGAGCGTCCGTACGACTTGGTGATGTCACGTGCTGCGAGCAGCGGGACACTCATCTGAAGATCACGAGCTCGTGAACGGCGTGCCCGGGCCTTCGTACTCCGGGGGCACTGTTAGCACTCACTTTCTCGCACCACCGCGTCTGCTGCATCGCCGCGAAAGTCCGCGGCGTAGCCCTCGCCAGGATAGGAATTCCCGAGAGTACGTCCATCAGTGACGTCGAGCTGAGCGTGCGCTCCCTCGCCAGGCCAAGGTCCATGCCCTCAGCTCCTATCCGGTCATCCTCGACAATCGCGCCTTCCTGCTGGACGCCGTTGAAAAACACCCACGTCCTCGGCAGACTTCCCTTCCAGTTGATCCACACGATGGAGTCACGCCCGTCGTCGCTCACCCACCGTCCCCATCGCAGCTCGTCGATCGGCACCCGCCACGGGAGCACTGTCATCGACATCCGCTCCGCGTATCCGGATCCTCTTATCGATTCGTTCGGGCCGAGTGTGACCGTGACGCACGATGCCGGGGACTCGACTCTCCAATCGATCGTGCCCGCGTCGGTGTCGAGAAGACGTGCGGCGAAACCCTGCGTCTCGGATGCGGCCTGATAGTGCAGCTCGAGCTCCGGGACTCGCCAGGTAATTCCCTTTCCACCAACGACTGGCGGCGGGCACTGACGAAGACTCGAGCGGCTTACTTCAGGCTTGCCGGGCTCATAGATACTGGCATTCTGCCAGTTGACAGACAGCGCTCCCCATTCGAGCGAAGCCCAGTAGCAGATGACCGCGCGCCCGTCCGGGGCAACGCAGTCGAGATACCACTTCGAGAGCTTGAATCCTTCTCGTGGCTGCGGTGGAATTTGGCTCTTATCTGAGGCCGATCGTGGAGACATCCAGTCCGACCCGGCTGCCGGCGGGGGCATCGATGTAAACGACTACCGGCCTTCCTGCCACCTCCGCCGTCTCGATCCGCAGCGTCCGCCCGGAACCGCCGAATTCACGGGCCAGTGCACCGGCCGCGGAAGCGCTCGCAGGCTGATACTTCTTCCCTGCAATCTTTCCGAGTAGATCGTAGAACTCGGATGCTTCAGCCGGAGAATCCCAGACGGTTACCCACGCTATTCCCTCTCCTCCAGCCGTCCTGAACAGCACGTATCGGTCGCCGTCCCAGCCTGTGGCTCCCTGAACCGCGCTGTTCTGATCCTCCAATTGCTGGTAGAGGAAGAGACGCGACTCGAATTCGCCAAGTGTGTTCTCAAATGTCGCGGTTGCACCTGACAACGGCGGCAGTGTAACAGAAGTCGGAGCGTCTCGCGTACCGAAATAGGATCGCGGATGAAGTACCTGTTCAGTCGAGACAGGCATGTCTTCGTACACTGACTTTCCCGGACTACGGTCCTTGAAGTTGCGGACGAACTCCGCGCCGCTCAGGTACGGAAAGATGAGAGTCTCCTGGATCACGAGCGGAGCGCGCGCGAACACGGGCATCGAGCTCTGGTTCTCGCGGATCATTTCGCGAACACGGTCCCATCCTCCAGGCATGTTCATCGCCATCCCGCTGCCCTGCGTCATCACGGCGATCTGCTCGAAAACGGCCTGCCCCTCGAATACGGCCTGCGCCGCGGATTGCCTGTCGTTCTGTCCCTCGAGCTTCTGAGTGGAGTCGAGGCTTATGTACTGATCCTGCAACGCATGAATCAGCTCGTGCGTCAACGTGATCCCCACAGCCTCCTTCGGCGCATCATCTACTATGTAGAGGACTTTCGTCTTCGGATCGTAGTAGCCGACGATCTGCTCCTCGAGAAGATCGACCAGAAATTTCTGGAGGTCCATCGTGTCGGGAATCATCCCGAGACGCTTGTAGGCCGCGGTGATGCCCGCAAACTGGCGTGCGACGGCAGGTTCAGTGATCTGCGCGGTGACGAACTCACGAACCTGAGCTTTCGATCGCTGCTCGACCTTCGGTGGACGCTTGAACGTCAGCCCAACGGCTTGCTCGATCGCCGGGACAGCGTCCTCTATCTGTCGCCCGAATGGGCCTTCTGCCGGATCCTTCCTGTCTGCGCATGAAGCGACGGCGAACGCGATAGAGATCATGGCGACGCTGGTCACGCGCCTGGCGCGAACCACTCGCGTGAACGGCCATCCCTGCTGAGCGTCGTATTGCGTCATCAAAGACCCGAGTAGCTGGTGTAAGCCGAAAGGAGGCGTTCGCCCCAAAGCAACGCGATCACCGCTGCAGGCGCAAGAAAAACGCCGAAGGGCACGAGCGGTTTCTCGAAGGGAATGCCACGCCGCTTTGCGCGGAGCCAGACGATGGGCATCACCAGCGGGATGAACACTACGCTCGCGATCAGGGCGCCGATGAATATCGTGACGAGTGCGCGATGAGGTCCCACCGCCGCGCCGACCACCGCCATCAGGGTGACGTCACCAAATCCCATCGCCTCTGTGTCCTCGCGTCCCAGAGCTTTCAGCACTACTTCGCCAAGCCAGCCAGCGATCGCGATGGCTCCAGCTCCGACGCATGCGCCAAGCAGCGCAAGATATGCTGTTGCGAAAGGACTCACTTCGGCGACGAAGAGAGCGACGAACGCAGTAACCATCACCCACGCGAGACCGAACACCGTGAACCCATCGGGAATGAGATACCGCTGAGCATCAGTCACAGCGATTCCCAGAAGCAAAGTGACCAGCACTGCGACTCGCACTCCGGTGAAGCTGAGGCCGTAGTGCAGATAGCAACCCATCCATACGAGTCCCGTGATGATCTCGATGAGCGGATACTGGAAGGAGATGCGGGCTCCGCACCCGCGGCAGCGCCCGCGAAGTGCGAGCCAGCTGAACACGGGAATGTTCTCGAGCGCAGTGATCTGATGGCCGCAGCTCGGACAGCGCGAGCGTGGGCGAATGACCGACAGGCCATCGGGCCAGCGCGATATGCACACGTTGAGAAACGATCCGAAACAGGCTCCGACAAGGAAGCTGTAGATCGCCCACAGGGTTCTCATTTACTGAGCTGATGTAGAAGAATTCCGGCAGCGACGGCCACGTTCAGCGATTCGACCATGCTGGTGACCGGGATCGACACGAGCCGCGTCACGCGCTCACGCACAGATGACGACAGACCTGCTCCCTCGTTTCCAAGTGCGAGTGCAAGGCGCGCAGGAGGCGCGAGCGACGAGACGTTCTCGCCGGCGCTGTCCGCGCCCCAGATCGCGATGCCGGAGCTCGCCGCGAACTGCGCGAAATCATCCAGAGAACAATGGAGAACCGGGTGACGAAAGCTCGCACCCATGGCCCCTCGAACGACCTTGGCGTTCCAGAGATCTACGGTTCCCGGAAGCGCAATAGTCGCGTCAGCCCCCAAGGCCGCGGCTGTGCGGAGAATCGCACCTGCATTTCCGGGATCCTGCACGCCGTCGAGGAGTAGTAACCTGAGAGGGTCATGACTGGGCAGGGCAGTCAGCGAATGCCGCGGCACCTCGGCAATCGCGAGAACGCCCTGCGGAGATTCGGTTTCGGCGGCGCTGCGGAATTCCGCCTCGGTAACATTCGCCGTTTCCAGGCGGGAGTCGGCGATGAGCGCGCGAAGAGCTGCGCCTCGTTGTGCGCCCTGGAGCTGAGGGGCGACGAGGATGCCGCGAATCTTCAGGCCGGACGCGAGAAGCTCCTCGACGGCGCGAACGCCTTCGGCGACGAAAAGCTCCTGTTTCTCCCTCGATTTACGGCGCCGGAGATCGCGCGCAAGAGTCAGAAGTCTCAAGCAGCCTCGTTGAGGACTGAATGGAATGGGTTTTGCCTTTTGAAGCGACAGCAATTTACCGCGGGAGTTCCAATGAAACGAATTTTTGCGTCTCTGGCGCTGACCATAGCATTGACTGCATGCGGAATCTCGCAGCAGCAGGAAGTCGCGATGGGGCAGGACTACGCGCAGCAGATCAACTCTCAGCTCCCGATCGTGAGGGATCCCGAGATCAACAGATACATCAACGTCCTTGGTGACGAGATCGCGCGCAGAACTGCGCGCGCAGATCTGGACTGGCGTTTCTACATCGTCGACAGCCGCGAGGTGAATGCATTCGCGGTTCCAGGCGGATTCATCTACGTGAACCGCGGTCTCATCGAGCGCACGACGAAAATGGACGAGCTCGCAGGAGTGCTCGGACATGAGATCGGGCACGTCGTGCGGCGTCACAGCATCGAGCAGATGGAGAAAGCGCAGGGCGCGAACATCGGCGTGACGCTCGCGTGCGTTCTCACCAGCATCTGCAACAGCCAGATCGCACAGGCTGGTATCAACATCGCCGGCGGCGCCGTCTTCGCCCGCTTCAGCAGGCAGGACGAGCTCGAGGCGGATCAGGAAGCGATCGGCAACACGGTGCGGGCAGGCATCAGTCCGCAGGGCATCGTGACGATGTTCCAGAAGCTCATCAATGAGCGGAGAAGCCGTCCGAGCGCCGTTGCAGGCTGGTTCGCAACGCACCCGCTCGAGGAAGACCGCATCCAGCTGGCTCAGACCTCGATCTCCACGATTCCAGCCGCAACACGCAGCAGGCTGTCGTCGAACTCGAGCAACTACAACTCTTTTGTCGCGCGCATAAGGTCACTTCCACCTCCACCACCTCCGCGCCGGCAGTAAAAGTTTTCCTGGGGGACCGTCCGGAGGGGGCCTCGCCCGTAAAACGGCGGGGACCGGACGGGTTGGTCAGGATGCGCCGTGGATTTCCACGGCGCATCTTTCGTTCATGCATGTCGCATTGACTATCGCGGGCTCCGATTCCGGTGGAGGCGCAGGCATTCAGGCCGACCTCAAGACCTTTCATCGGTTCGGCGTTTTCGGTACGAGTGCGATCGCAGCGATAACCGCTCAGAACACTCTTGGAGTGATTGAATGGGAGGCCGTTTCGACGCGACTGGTGCGCGCCCAGATCGAGGCGGTGGCAACCGACCTTCACCCTCGCGCAACAAAAACAGGAATGCTCGGAAGCGCCGAGATCGTCGCCACGGTGGCCGAGTGCATTCGACGGTTCGAGCTCAGAAATTACGTGCTCGACCCGGTGATGGTGGCGACGTCCGGCGATCTTCTCATCGAAAGTGATGCAGTATCGGCTATCATGCGCGAGCTGATTCCACTCGCTGACGTGGTTACACCGAATGCTGACGAAGCTGGAGTGATGACCGGTATACAGCTGACTGACGAACCCAGTATGCGCCGGGCGGCCGAAAAGATTGTCGGCATGGGCGCGCGTGCGGTTCTGATCAAGGGAGGCCACGTGCGCGCGGGCGACCCCTCGAGCGTGGTCGATCTGCTGTATGACGGCGAGTTCACTGAATACCGTCATGTCCGCATTGAAACTTCCAGCACGCATGGAACCGGTTGCACGCTTTCCGCAGCGATTGCGGCGGAGCTTGCCCTCGGAGTCTCGCTCAGAGACTCAGTGCGGATCGCAACTGACTTCGTTCATGAGGCAATGCGCACAGCGCCTGGCCTGGGAGCGGGGCATGGCCCGCTCAATCACTCTGCCGGAATCGACCCGACCAGCTCCTTCACCAGCGTCTGAAAGCGAGTCGCTGCGCGTGCGGTGACCTCGAGCACGTCGGCGTGCAATACAGGTTTGTCGCCGATGCCCGAAGCTGTGTTCGCGATGCAGCTCACTCCGGCAACGCGCATTCCCATGGCGCGCGCGACGATCACCTCAGGCACCGTAGACATTCCCACGGCATCGGCCCCAAGGCGCTCGAGCATGCGGATCTCGGCCCTGGTCTCGAAGGAAGGTCCGGTAAGCCACGCATAGATCCCTTCCTTGACGTCGACGTTCGACTTCGCGGCGCATGACTTGACCAGCGCTCTCAGCTCCGCGTCGTATGGATCCGTCATGTCCGGGAATCGTTCGTCGCCCTCCTCCAGGTCTCCCGTGAGCGGATTCTGACCCGTGAGGTTTATGTGGTCCTCGATCACCATAAGGTCACCTGCCGAGAGACCACGCCTTATTCCGCCGGCTGCATTCGACACGATGTAAAACCTTGCGCCCAGCGCGTGCATCACACGCACTGGAAAAGCGGCGAGCTGAACCGAATGCCCCTCGTACATGTGGAACCTGCCGGCCAGCGCGATGACATCGCGGCCACTCAACTTGCCGGCGATAAGTGCACCGGCGTGCCCTTTCACAGTCGCTGCTGGGAATCCAGGAACATCGGCAAACGGTATCCTTACCGGTTCCTCGATCTCGTCGGCAAGTCCACCAAGGCCGGAGCCGAGCGTTATGCCTATCGTCGGGGAAATACTACCGATGCGGGCTCTCAGTGAGTCGGCTGCCTTGTGTGCGGCATCGCGCCCATAAAGTCCTGTCACGCTGCTTCCGCGCTGATTGCCCGCATCTCGCGAGACATTTCTTCGACGAGCTTCACCCGCTCTGCCCATGGCATGAACGCGCTCTCGAAACCGTTGATCGCGATCGTGCACAGCTCTTCGAGTGTGAAATCGAGATGCTTCGCGGCGTAGACGTATTCGTCGCTGAGAGTTGTCCCGCTCATCAGGCGATTGTCTGTGTTGAGGGTGAGGTTCATGCCGCGGTCGAAGTACTCACGCAGCGGGTGTGACTCGTATGAGCGGACGGCGTGAGTCTGCACATTGGATGTAAGGCAGATCTCTAGAGCAATGCGGCGGTCATTCACGTACTGAGTGAGATCCGGATCTTCGATCATCCGGGTGGCGTGACCGATCCGGTGCGCTCCGCATGCATGCACGGCATCTCTCACTGAGCGCGGACCATCGCCCTCACCGGCATGCACAGTTACGGCAAGATTGTGTTTCCTTGCATAAGCAAACGCCTCTGCGTGATGAGAGGCGGGATACCCAAGCTCCCCTCCCGCGAGGTCGAACGCCACGACTCCCCTGTTCCGGTATGCGACGGCGAGCTGCGCGAGCTCCAGAGAAGTCTCGGGTGGAAGTTGGCGAAGAGAGCAAACTATGGATCGCGCAATGATCCCGAACTCACGCTCGGCACGCTCGAGTCCGCGAATCTGCGCTTCGAGCGCTTGCGGCAGCTCCAGTCCTCCCCGGCTGTTCAGGATCGGAGCATTTCGCACTTCTATGTATCGCACTCCATCGGCAGCGGCATCTTCGCCGAGCTCGTACGCGATGCGCTCGATGGAATCCGCATGCTGCATGACCGAGATGGTCACCTCGAACCGATCGAGGTAATCCTCGAGCGACTTCGCATCGCTCACGACCATGTAATCGCGAAGAGCGTCCGCGGAATCCCGGGGCATTCTGATCCCGTGATCGCGTCCGAGCTCGAGCAGTGTCTGGGGCCTTACTGAGCCGTCGAGATGGCAGTGCAGCTCCGCCTTGGGAAGGCGCCGCAGTCGTTCGGGTGTCAGCATTCAAGATGATAGCTAATTCGGTGTGCCATCGGTGTTACTGATGAAGATCCGGTTCTCCTTCGGCGCTGTGACGGGCTGCGGGATCCGCTGCAGGTAAGTGATCAACGCGTCGAGGTCATCCATCTCGAGCACTGTCGACTCGACGCCTCCAGGAAGGCTCAGTCCCTCTCCCCCCGTCGCCATGAACTCGTTCATGATGACGTCGTACATCGAAGCATCCGACAACGTTCTGCCCGCAGGCAATCGAAGCGACACGATCCTCTTCCCTTTCGGGAGCTCGGGGTTGAATCCGATCGTGATTCCACTCACGTGATCTCGAAGCGTTTCGCGGCCGACGAGACGCTCGAGATACTCGCGAAGCTGAGCACCCGACATCCGCACTCTGTGCAGGCGATTGGAGAAAGGGTGCACCTCGTAGAGATGACCGTACGTGACTTCCCCTGCCGGCAGCCCCGCTCGGATGCCGCCATTGTTCATGACTGCGACATCACCTTTACCGATTGCACGCTGGGCATCGGCGATGAGGTGGCCGAGTGCGTACTGGTTGCCTGTTCGCGGAAGTGCAGTAGCAACCCGGGCAATGCGGCGGCCTACAATCGGGACGACTCGCGCGGCAGCGCGTCTTACTATCGAGTCGACACCCGGATCTGCAGCGATCTCGGTCGCTACAACGGAATGAACGTCAGCTGATGCGTGC
>Ga0079216_10000291_pt1 | contig 11466 bp, 11 predicted proteins | sample NCAS100_FD_77008 | JGI IMG/M metagenome (GOLD analysis project Ga0079216, IMG submission 77008) | Agricultural soil microbial communities from Utah to study Nitrogen management - NC AS100 | ecosystem: Environmental > Terrestrial > Soil > Agricultural land | place: USA: North Logan, Utah...
TATTTCGGCGAGCACCGCCAGCTCTTCCAGCGTCGGAGGTGGAGCGGCGCTCGGTGGGATTGGCGCTGCACCGACCGGCACTGCCGGAACAGGCGCCGCTGCCGGTGCAGACCCTGCCGCCCGATCGGGAAGCGGGTTTGGCGTCGGGACCTTGGGTGCCAGCAAGGCGTTAGGCGCGCGCACAGGCGCGGCGGGTGCGCAGAACGCCTCGACCTCTACGGTCAGGCCATCCGACGTCGGGTCGAGCGCGCGGGCGAACGCCGCCAGCGACGGATGACGGGGCGTGTCGTACGAGGATGATCGCGAAAACGACTGCGCCCCCGGATTCACCCGCAGTTCGATCGGGATGCCGTGAACGCTCGTCGCCTTTACCCGCACCGCTGGAGGGGATTCGACTTGCGGTGCGCCAAAGCGCGGAAGTGTCGGGACGCGAAAACCGGAAGGCATGGCTCGTCGTCCTAGGGAACGAGGTTCATGCTCAGCACCGCCTGCGGATCGAGGGCGATGCGTAGCGCCGTGGGCTTGTCCGGCAGTGTCGATGCGTCCATCTCGAATGCGATGGCCGCTGGGCCGGCCGAGCGAACCGTGAGCGCCGTGTCGCCGAGCATCGCCCGCGGGAACTCCGGCATCGATTCCGCCTGCGCCAGGTTCTCGCCCGAGATCGTGAGGATCACGCGCTCGCCATCGTCGCTGAGCGACGCGCTGCTCACCTTCGGCGCCGCCTTTCGGCGCTTCGACCGCTGGATGAGGCGCGCCAGCGACCCATAGTCAATCTTCTCAGCACCGGCCTTATCGAGGTCAACGTTGGCTTTTTCCATCCGTTCGAGATCGCTCACCGAGGTCACGCCGATCTTTTCCAGCGACGTCTTCACTTTGGGGTCGATGTCTTCGACCTCCTCGATTGCGACGTCGTCTTTGCGGCGCGGCTCGCGTGTGGTCTCGCGAATCTGACGGTCGGTGATGGACCCCAGTTGAAGGCTGACGCGCGCGGCCCCTGTTTCCCCCGGCTTGGCGGTGGTGAAGCGCAACTCCTCTCCGTCGAAGTCGGGGAAGAGCTGCAGGTCGAGCGCCAGGTCACGCACGCTGTAGGTGAGCCGTCGCGTGAGTCCCTTGATGGCGAGCGTCTCCTGCGCGCGATCCAGCTCGAGCGTCAAGGAGTCGAGAAAGCTCTTGAGCGTCCACCCCTTCCGCGCGACGTCAGGCGCCACCTTGGCTTTCCTCCTCGGCCAGCGTGACTCGGAGTCGATGGAATACCGGCATGACCGTCGTTGACACAATCTGCGTCGGTGGCGACGCCCCTAACGAGTTCACGAGATCGCCCTCGTACCAGGGATCGAGTTCGACGGGCAAGTCGAAGGTGAGTTCCTCAACATGGAATTCCATCGAGGCGTTGGCGACACGATCGACGTCGACCATCGCGACGACAAAGTCGCGCAGGAGCGGCAGCCGAAACTCATCGAGTTTCTGCTGCGCGCTTCCTGCTCCCCACTCGCTCTCAGGCACCTACCTGCTCCCGTTTGATCGCGCTCGCGAGCTCATCGAGCTGAACCGGAAAGAGTGTGATGCGTTTGTCGAACAGGACGCGCATGCCGTCGATCTCCACTTCGTGGTCTTCGAAGGCGACCGGCCGGCCGAGCTGCGACACGGGAAAGCGGCTGCTTTTCATGACATGGTCCTCGCGCCGACGAGGTGGAAGAGCACGGGGAGTGGGAATTCGACGCTGGTTTCGTGGAATGACGCCAGCTGGCCATCCTCGAGAACCTCCCCGAGCTGTTGCAGGATCACATTCTGCAGCTTGACCTCGGGGTAGACCCAGAGGGCGGCGCGCTCGCCGGCCCGTCCGCGCAACGTGACATTGGCGAGCCCTGCCTGCGAGACGCGGTTGCGGAAGTCTATGGAATCCAGCGCGGCGCGCTGGGCCGCTGAAAGGGGAGCCGTCGCCCCTAACGAGTCGCGCAGTGATGCCAACGCGCCCAGTCCGAGTACCATGCCGGATCGGATGCGCACCGGATCGCTGGAGCGCGCCTTCTTCTGGGTACTGAGCGGCACATTCGCGTCGGCCGCGTCGAGGGCGTAGTAGTATTTGGCCTCGACCGTCAACGAGCGGCGCTTCTCAGTGAGGGCGCCCTCCCAGATCTTGTGCCAGAAGTCGCGGTGCGTGGCGACATCGTTGAGCGCGATCGGGTCGCCGCCGGCGTCCTCGACGCGATCATAGACGTACTCGCCCGCGAACCACACGAACTGCATGCGCTCGGTCCCGACGTAGTCTCCCTTCTTGTTTTTCCAGACCAGATAGAGGCACAGCGAGCAGGGTTCGTTCACTGGTGCCTCGGAGATTGCGCTGGCCGGGATAACGACCGGCGGCAATGTTCCCGCCTCGATCGTCGTCAACTCTTCCGTGCCGCTCCCGTACGACTCGTCACGGTCCCGGTGCTTCAGAGTCCAGTGCAGGGTGGCGTCCGTGATGGTACGCGGGGTATCGATCGACAGGTTGAGCTGGATGTCGCGGCCGTACGCATAGACGACGCGCGGACTCCCATTGAGCAGCACAGGGGCGAGTCCGTTGATGGTGAGCGTCACCGCCTGAAGCGCCTTGTATGTCGGAATGCTCTGCGAGTCGCCTTCCATCGTTGCCAACAGGCCCGGCAGAGCACTCGGCCCGATTTGCGGAGTGTTGGCCCACAGCCGCTCCATCTTCGCCGCGAAGGGATCGGCCGCGAACTTGGCCCAATCCATCGCGATTTTGTTCAGGTTCTGGGGCGTACCAGACGTCAACAGCTCATTGACCGTCTCTTTGGAGATGAACTTCTCGAGCAGCGGGGCGAGCTGAGTGATCAGCATCGCGATCATGGGTCCGCTGATGATTCCACCATCCATCTGCCGTGCCAGGCGGCGGTCTGCCGACGACATGCGCGCGAGCGACTTCGCGCCGGCGTTAGGCGCAGGGGCGGGGGGCGTCGGCGTGGCCGGCGCGGCGGGCGTTTTGACAGGCACGTCGACGGCGCTCGCGACCAGCTGCTGGATCATCTTCGTGTTCTCGGGCTTCGCCAGGAACGCCGTAATGACGTCGGCGATGTTCGCCGTTGGTGCGCCCGCACCGCCGCCGGCTGGCGCGGGCGCCGCCTTGCCACCACCGCCGAACAATCCCCCGAACAGGTTCCCGATCAGCGGGCCCGCGGCGCCAAGCAGTTGCGGCAGCATGCCGACGAGCGCCTGCCAGAACATGCCGGTCGAGTATCTGCCGTTCGAGGTGGCCTCGACAAGGTAGAACGGCGCCTTGCGCGATGCCTGCGACGTCGCGCGGGAGCGCGCCCGCGAGGTCGCCTTCGCCTTGACGCGCTTCGGGCGGCGACTCGTCAGGCGCGTTGAGGCCTGCACCGCCTCCGGACTTCGGAAGCGCGACGTCGCGGGAACGGTGAGGATATCCGAGAGGGCCGGCCCGTGGCCCGAATTGGTCCGGAAGCTCATGAGTTGGATGTGCCGGTGGTCGTGGTCGAACCGGTCCAGAGGAACGGTGAGGGACGTCCTGCCGCGCGTTGCAGGCGGGAGGGGCCCGATGAGCTCCGACTCGAACGCCGGATCAGCGAGCGTCGGGAGACCCGAGACCCGTTCCGTCGTACCATCGCCGATCGCGTACGTGTAGTAGGCATTCTCGCCGAGCTCCACCTGGAAGTGCACGCCCTGCCCGTCGACGTCGTCGAGCTTGAGCAGCGCCAGCGCCATGGCTGCCTAACCAGTCTTTCCTGCGGCAACCTGTCCCGGTGCGGCCACCTGGCCGGGCACCGCGACCTGGCCCGGCGGCATCGCTGGCCGTGCCGCCGCGCCCCACGCCGCGCCGCCGTCACGCCCATCGGCGTAGAGCGATGCGAAGTTGTCGAGCTTGAAGTAGTCGGACTTGAACTGGATCTTCACGCTGCCCTTGATCTGGGCAGCGAGCTTCGAATCAGCGATGGCCTTTACCGACGACACCGAAATCTTCGACTTGCGGCTTTGCTCGGTGCTGTCGTCGCCGCCAAAGATCGAAGAAAACCAGCCGCCGGAGTCCTCGGTTGCCTTCGTTGTTTCGTCTTCGGTACCGGCCTTCCCCTTGGATTCGATTTTTTCAACGGCGCCAACATCGAAGAGCACCGACGCCTCGACTACACCCTTTTCCACGACGAGGCGCGTGATCCCCATCAGGATCGTCTCGCGTAACATCGCCCGGCGTTCCTTCGCGAGAGCGATCGTCGCATCCATGATCTTGGCCTTCACTTCGTTGTCACCAAGGTCGAGCTTGTTGCCCTCCTTATCGGTGAGCACCATCGAACGCTGCCCGCCTTCGCCTTCCTCGTCGTCGAAGCCGAGCGAGAAGAGATCGCTCTGTGTTTCGGCGAGGTAGCCGAAGGCCTCGTGTTCCTTCACGTCCTTGGCGAACTGCGCGATCGATTTGCTTGCCGTCTTCAGCAGATCCTGGTACGTCTTCATCTGTTGAATCGTGACTTTCAGATTGGCGTCGAACACTCCTTGCAGCAGATCTTTGACAAATTGAGGGAAGTCGATCTGCTGGATAAAGTCGGCTCCGATCTGCGGCAGCTGGTCGAAGCGTTTGTTCTCGATATCGGTGCGGGCGAGACCCCCCGGAGGTCCCGGCGGTGGTTCGTCGGCAAAGCCCCGTGCGATGCGGCCGTTCGGCTGCGACTGCATTCGTGCCAGATTCGAATCCACCAGCTGTCGGTACAGCGCCAGCTGTTCGGCCTCGTTCATCCGCACAAAGGACGGGGACATACTCAGCACGCGTTGCGCTTCCGTGCGCGCGAGTGCGACGGTATCGGGATGATAGTTAGGCATCGGGTCGAGTCGCTCCGGGGCTACTGCCAGTCTTCGTCGGCGTCTTCGAGCTCCACTGTCGGCTCGGCGTCTTCTTCTTCAGCCTCTTCAGCCTCGACTTCCTCGGGTTCACCACCACCGCCCAGGGACGCCTCTGCCAGTATCCATGCTTCCGCGGAGTCGATGAAGCTCTCGAACTCGTCGTCGGAGACGGAGTTGCTGAAGGTGGCGACGAAGTTGTAGACGCGATTGCCTTCCTCGGCGAGGGTGCGCACGGCGTTCACGTCGACGGCTTTGCCGCGCTCCTCCTTGATGAGGCGCTCGATGACGCGCCACCGGTTCTTTCGGCGACCGAACGCGAGCTGTTCGACGACTTCGTCGGCGCCGAGGATCGCCATCGCATCCTCGAGTTGCGCATTCAGCTTCTGGGCCTGCTTACCCGTGCCGCCGCTGCCAAAGTCGCTCAGGTTGTACTGCAGCTCCTCGATCGTGTGAATGATCGGGCGGCGCGAGAGGCGGCTTCCTTCGTGCATGGACTCGCGCTTCTCGATGTAGCGCGCGACCTCGCTCATCATGTTGTGCCAGAGGCGGCCGAGGTCCTGGTTGCCCACGACGCCGCTCATGAGCTGCACTTTGCCGCGGCCGAGCACGCGCTTGTAAATCAGCCCGCGTGATTCCGGCGTCGGGCGGTGGATCGCGTTTTCACGGTAGTTGAAGATGAGCGACTGGATGTCCTCGTTCTCGATGTCGATGACCGAGTTGTCCCACAGATCACCCACGCGCTCGGCGAGCGCGAAGACGCCCAAAACATCGCCCAGGAACCAGGCGTAATCCACTGCAGCGACCGCGAGGATGTTTTCCCGTACGACGCGGCGCGGATCGTCCTCGTCGAAGAATTTCACCGAATAGTTCCACGGCGCGCTCGACTTGGTGCGCGCCGCGACGATGGGATCGCTGGAGCCGCCCGCGGTCTGGAGCGCGTGCGCGTAGGCCAAGGCGAGGTATTCGTCGTAGCCGCCGGCACGATATATGTCGTCGTCGTCGAGCCGGACGCCGAGCTCGTAGAGGTACGAGATCATGCGTTGCCGCACTGCGGGCGTAAAACGCGCGCGCGGGATCTCGTTCAGCTCCGCGTAATCCTCCACGCGCGAGCGCACGACAACCGTGGTGCGGATCTTCTCGTACTCGTCGGCGACATAGTCGGCGATCCGCCCGTCCTCGAGCGGCAGCTCGGCGCCGGCGATCGACTCGCGTAGGAGCCTATAGGACGCCGAGTTCTGGGGCGGCGGATTGATGCCTCGCTCGCCAAGCGCCCCGGCGATGATGTGTTCCGCGAAGCGAGTCCGCAGGCGGGTGTCGGTGCCGTGCAGGATGAGGCGCTCGATGCCGAGCGTGTCCAGCTTGGTCGAAGGATGGTTGGTGGCCATGCGTATGTCCTCAGTCGGCAGACCGAGCGTTAGTGCGGCGTTTCCATCGCGGGTCGCGATCTCTTGCGGTCTTCACCTTCGATTTACGTCCTCGTTCTCGCGGGGCATCTTCGCGTCGCGGCTCATGCGTGTGCGCACGCCCGCCGCCCTCCGAGCGTTCTTCGACTTTCTCGATCGCGGCGGCGAGAAAGTTCACATAGACACCGCGCTGCGTGAGCAACAGCCTCGTCAGGCGAGGAAGCTGCCGTGCGTTGAGCCGTGAGGTTACCGCTTCGACGTCGCTGAGGTACTGACTCGCCAGGGCATCCTCGATCTCCGCGGATCGAGTCCCGAACTCGGCGCTGATCTTCCGCAGCGCGACTTCAACGATCGGGTCCGGGTTTGCGAGCCCAATCCCTCGCAGCCTCGAGAGCTTGCGTCCAAATCCGCGCTTCTCGCGAAGCTCATCAAAGAACTCGTCAGGCAGACGCGAGGTGAACGGATCGTTTCCACTCTGGGCCTTCTCACGCCCCGACGGCGTAGTCGTTACTTCGTCGCTGTCGACCTCGCGGTGGCCATTGTCGAGCCCCAGCGAATCGTCGTGGTGGTGAGAGGTGGGCATGTCGGCCATACTCGGCTCCGGTGCGATGGTGGGTATCGTCAGGCGGCGATGGCGGAACGCAGGGAGCGACCACCGAGGCGGTGCTCCACGAGACGCAGAGCGTCGCGGACGTTGAGGCGCCCGTAGCCGCCCCTGGGATGCTTGAAGCGACCATCGAGGCGGTCGCTGGTGTGCTTGATGACATGCTTGACCTGGGCGTCGGTGAGCGAGGCACCGGCAACCTCGCGAGCCCACGACTTCATGAGGGCGATGGCCCCTGACACAAACGGTGTCGCCTGTGATGTGCCGCTGGAGAACGCGTAGTCGCCGCTGAGGTAGGTCGAGTAGATGTTCTCCCCCGGCGCGACGCACAGGATCTGGTCGCCATAGGTCGAGAAGACTGCCATTTCGCCGTCGTTGCCGACGGCGCCGACCGCGATCACGCCGGAGATGGCGCCCGGGTAGTACAGCGCGTGCTGCCCGTCGTTTCCCGCGGCTGCCACGATCGTAACGCCGCGACTGCGCGCATACTTCACAACCTCCTCGTGAGGCAGACCGCCGCCCTCGTGAGGAACCCCGAGCGATGCGCTGATAACGTCGACGCCCTGGTCGACGGCCCACTTGAACGCATTGTTGATATTGTCGACGAGTCCCGCGCCGACGCGTTCTGCTCCACGGCGCATCGCGCCGAGCACACGCACGGGAAGGATCTTGCATCGTGGTGCGACACCAACCGGCATGCGTTGCCCCGCTGACGCGATGATACCGGCGACATGCGTACCATGGCCGACGTCGTCGTCAGGATCGCTGTCGGCGTCCAGGTAGTCACCAACGAAGTCGTCGTGTCCGTCGAGGATGTCGACGAAATCCATTCCTGGCGCGAGCACACCAGCCAGCTCGGGATGTTTTGCGCTGATGCCGGTATCGAGCACCGCAACACGTACCTTGGGGTCGCCGCGCGTGAAACGGTGCGCTTCGGGGAGACGAATCACTTCACGCGACTCGAAGTCGGTGCGCGTCGAGGCTTGCGTCGCGATCGGCGATGGGAGCGGCGACTGCACGATGCCGCCCATGTGCACACGCTCGACCTGGGGGATCAGCGAGATGTCAGAGATGATGGACGGCGGGATGCTGCGATCTTCCTGCAGCACCAGCCGATAAACGCGATCGAGGCCCGCCGCGGTTTCTTCCGGAGACCACCATGTGCTGGCTGGCGCATACTCATGCGTGACCCACACCGGAACGCGCGCTTTGCGCAGGACCGCATCAATCGCGGGGATCAGCTGTTCGGGTGCGTCGCGCTTGTCACGAATTACCGAAGCCCAATGTGGGACGTCGGCGGTAGGCGCTCCGGCCTTCAGCTGCACGATGACGTGCGGTTTCATGGGCCATCAGCATTCTTCCGTCGGGCGAAATCGAACAGGCGAAGAGTGTCTCAGTGCCGCGGCCTTTGTCTCGGCTCACTGCAAAATGTCCCACAGCGTCTCGCCGACGAGTCCAACGAGCACTTTTCGCGCGAACGCATCGCGCACTGCAAATGGGCCCTGGAAGGTCAGCGTGCCGAGATTCGTGCCGGCGAGTGACTGCGCCAGTCGCGCGAGTGTCTGCTCGTGCACGTCGAGCGTTCGCGCGACTGAATGCCAGCTCAGGTCTCGCTCCTTGTGCAGCACCGCACGCAGCAAGATCAACCAGTGCAGGACGTCCTCCAGACGGATTGCATTCTCGCCCGGGTTGTGCTGTCGCCAGAGACGCCACACGGTCCGTCGGTCGCGGCCAATCAGTGCGCCAAGTTCTGATACCGTGGTAACCGGCCGCACGGACGTGCAGGCCATGGCCAAGGCTTCACGTAGCGCCGGCTGCAACCGGGACGACTGACGGAAACAGGCGGCGACACGCTCCAAAACGCCGAGCGACGACGCGCGCCTGATCTTGGTCCAGAGGTCGATCTCGATGTCCGATGCCCAGACGATGTCCGTCGGTGACAGCCCCGGTGCGTGCGACGCGTTGTCGGTATTCCGGGGTGTGACGAGGATCAGTGGGTGCAACGTCTTCGCAAGCGACGGTCCGAGCTTCGGGGCGCGACTCAGCTGCGAAATACTGAGGACCTTGCACTCTGCCCGCGGTGCGCGGACGAGGAACTCATCCCACTCCACCGTCGAAAAAACATCGACCGAGCGCGGCACAGCGGATGCTATCCGTCGCAAGGTGTTCGCGTCGTCACCGTATACAGCAAGCATTCCCCGCCGCCCCGACCGGCTACAAAAATCGTTAGGGGCAGAGAACTGAACTCAATGCAGGAAATTTGCAAGAAAGCTCATGCATTTGGGTTGAAGTGATGTCGTTCGTAGTGTCGTTTGTGGTACGAGGTGTGTTGCATTCCCCGTAACAAACGCATCAATGCGAACGTTCCAACAGCGTCTTGGATGCAACTGCGCATCGTCCAAGAACTTCACGTGAACGAGGAATAAGTCTTAAGAGGCATTGAATAGCCTCACCGGTTTACCGTGAATTCGATAGGGAGCCGCTTTTGGTAATTTGGAACACCAAAGCGCATCTCGAAGCAAGGACGTCCTTAGCTGATCGCTCCCCGGACCAGCGCGATCGCCCCAATTTTGCAGACAGATAGGGAAGGCCGATCGGGCTTAGTCATTTCGATTCTGCGACCCCGGCGCTTCGAGCGCCGCGAAGACGGCCTGCATAACGAGTTCGCGTCTGCTTCTCGGCTCTCCGCCGTGCGCGACGGGTCGAAATCAGTGCGTAGTACTTGGCCGTCAATGGATACGTCGGGCACATTCCATCCGTATGCCATCGGTTATCTCGGCGACGGAACTGTCGCAAGGAAGATCATCCAGCATCTCACGCAGTAGGCAAGCGCGGATTGCCTAACGCGAGATCAGAGCCGAGCGCTTACACTCGCACCTCGTTGAGGACTGCGGCCACGGCGTGCCTGCGGGCTGGCTGCCCAGAACGCACCCGTCGGGGCGCCCGAAGCTGTGGGCCGGGCGTCCGCGACCGGTGCGTCATTGCCGTGCCAGCGGGGCGTCGGCATACCGGAAGGCAACGCAAGAAGGGCAGACCTGATGGCCCGCCCTGCTTGCTGCCGGTCATGAAACGCGGATCCCGAGGTTTCTTCCTTTACGGCAGTACGAGCGACCCGAGCTTGATAGCGAGCAGGCTGGTGCCGTCCGACAGGAGTGCGTTGTCTCCCCCGCAGTTCAGGAACGCGGTAAACGGGCTGCTGGCCTGCACGGCGCCGACCACTACGAAGGACAACTCCCCGACAACGCGGTTGATCTTCGTCTCCGTGTGCGTGAGTTGTCCCGGCACACCGATGCTGCAGGCCGCTGCGGCTTCTTCGGCGTCATTGGTCTTGTTAAAAACCTTGACGCGAGCGATAAACATATAGTGGCCTGCGGGAAGACTGAGTGAGAGGACCGCAGGTCCGGGATTAGTCAGCTCCGCGGTGAGTGCCTTGAAGTAGCCGGTGGTGCCTTCCCCTGCGGGCCCCGTCGGTCCCGTTGCTCCCGTTGCTCCCGTTGCTCCCGTTGCTCCGGTAGCACCCGTGGGCCCGGCGGGACCTTGCGGTCCCCGAGGTCCTGTCGCATTGAACCAGAAGATCACGTGCTGCTTCGACGCGCATTCCTGCTTCGTATCCGTCGTCTTGATGCGGTATACAGTGCCTGAGAGCGGCACGTAGCACGCCCAGATGACATTCGGGTCGTTAGGGTCGGGTGCTTGTGCGCGGGCGTCCGGCGCCAGCGCAACCAGCGCGGCCAGCGCCAGCGCCACGGGCAGCGCCCGGCGCATCTCAAGAAGGTGGTTGATCATTGTCTCCTCGTCTGTTTGGGTCATTGGGTCGCGGCGGCACCGAGCTGCAGGCGCAGCGCGTCCAGGTCGGGTCGGTACTCTTCTGGTAGCGTGGGTGTGATCGCCTTGAGCGCTCGTCCCAGCGCGTCCCACGCTGACGGGTCGCTCGCGCGCGTCTGGAGCGCGATCAGCGGAGCGCGCAGCGGAATTCCGTAATTGTCGAGCGACGGTATCAGCCGCTCCAGCGCGTCGTCGATCGCGTCCGCCACAAGGCGGTCCTTGTCGGTCGTTTCCACTGCCTTGGCCTGCGCGACCATCGCTTCGGCCACTTCGATATCGGGGGCCACGATGGGCGCGTCGCGCGAGCACCCGGCGGCAACCATCCCGACGGCCACGAACAGCACTGAACTCCTCCGCATCTGCTCCTCCAAGTGTCGTCGTCCGGGGCGGTTAGCCCGCGCAAGAGGGGGGTCGTCGCGCCTCGTATTGCCGCCGGTGGTGCCCGGCTGCATGTTGCGACGCCCCTCTGTTCCGCCCTTCATTCAGAACGCGTAGAACGCCGACGGAACGAGCCACGATCGTGCATGGACCCGCGAGAGAGCGTCACCGACCTGCTCGTCCTGGCCGCCGCGGGTGACCGCGCGGCACTCGACCGCGCATTTCCGCTGGTTTACGACGAGCTGCGGCGCCTCGCCCACCACCAGTTGCGGCGTGAGAACGAGGGCCACACACTGTCGACCACCGCACTCGTTCACGAGGCGTACATGCGGCTCGTGGATCAAAAGGCGGGCGCCTGGCAGGACCGAAGGCACTTTTTCGCTATCGCCGCCACCGCAATGCGGCGCA
>Ga0079216_10000292_pt1 | contig 11419 bp, 10 predicted proteins | sample NCAS100_FD_77008 | JGI IMG/M metagenome (GOLD analysis project Ga0079216, IMG submission 77008) | Agricultural soil microbial communities from Utah to study Nitrogen management - NC AS100 | ecosystem: Environmental > Terrestrial > Soil > Agricultural land | place: USA: North Logan, Utah...
GCTTTTTCGAAGTTCAGACTCTCGCGATGACGCCAGCCACGAGCTCAGTCAACTCCGGCTCGGCCTTCCCAGCGACCGCAAGTATCTTCTCGAGGCTTGCCGGCTCGAGCGTTTCCGGAATGCACATGTCGGTGATGATGGAGATGCCGAGCACGCGCATGCCGCCGTGGATCGCCACCAGAACTTCCGGCACCGTCGACATACCGACCACGTCGGCCCCGAATTCCCGCAGCATGCGATACTCCGCGCGCGTCTCCAGATTCGGGCCAGCTACCGCGACGTAGACTCCTTCCCTGAGGGTCGTCCCCTGCTCCGCGGCCACTGCCTTCGCCAGCGCCCGTAAGGAAGAGTCGTAGGCGCTCGAATAGTCCGGAAACCGCGGACCCAACCGGTCGTCGTTAGGTCCGACCAGCGGATTGTCGCCCAGCAGGTTGATGTGGTCCGCGATCAGCATCAGGTCGCCGGCCTGCCAATCCGGATGCATCCCCCCACACGCATTCGAGACGATCAACGTGCGCGCACCGAGCTGACGCAGGACGCGCACCGGGAAGGTCGCCTGCTGGAGCGAATATCCCTCGTAGCGGTGGAACCGGCCCTGCATTGCCAGCACAGACCGGCCAGCCAACCGTCCAGCGATGAGCCGTCCGGCATGTGATTCGACGGTGGACAGTGGGAACCCGGGAATGTCCTGGTAATCGATGACAGTCGGCGCCTCGATGCCTGACGCGAGTCCACCCAGGCCGGTGCCGAGGACGATCGCTACCTCGGGAGCTTCGCGGATCCGGCGGCGGACTGCGTCAGCCGCTTCCTCGATGCGCTCGGTCACGTGATCGCTTGCCCCACGACTCTTGGGCGAGTGATCCGCGAGTCCTGTCATTGCGACTCCAGGCGAGCGAACTACTGCTTCTTCACCAGGTCCGTGATCCACGGCGTGGGGTCAGCCGTATCAACTTCCATCGGGCTCTCGACGCGATGTCCGTGGAGCGCGCTATCGGCGGCGTCGATCTCCGCCAGCTGACGCTGCGCAATTGCGCGCAGCTGCAGGAGGAACGCGCGGCGGGTACGCACCAGGCCATCGATTTCTGCCTGCACGTTACGCACTTCGGCGCGGGCGCCCTCGATGATCTTCTCGCCTTCGGCCTTGGCTTCGCGGATGACGAGTTGCGCCTCGCGGTCGGCCTGTTCACGAATGTCACCACGGAGCTGTTGGGCGGAGATCAGCGCTTCGTTGAGTGCCTTGTCTCGTTCACGGAACGCCCGCAACTGCTCATGGAAGCCCTTCGCCTTGTTTTCCAGCTCCTGACACTGCTTGAGCAGGTACTCGACCTCGGCGGCCACCTGGTCGCGGAACTCGTCGACGCGCGACTTGTCATAGCCGCGCAGCGCGGTGCCAAAGTCGAACCGCCGGATATCCAGCGGAGTCAGATGAAAGGCTTCGTCTTTCATGGGATCCTCGCCCCGAACAGGATCGTGCCCAAACGGACCATTGTTGCACCTTCTTCAACCGCTATTTCATAATCGCCTGACATCCCCATCGATAACTCACCGGCGTCCAGCCCCGCGTCACGAAGGATTGCTCCCGCTTCACGACAGCGGCCGAACACTTCGCGTAACACATGCTCCGGCGCCTCATAAGGCGCCATCGTCATCGCCCCCCGGACCTCCAACCCCTTCAAGCCAGCCAGGCTCGGCGCCGCGTCCCGTAACGTCTCCAGACTGAAGCCGCCTTTTGTTTCTTCGCCCGACACGTTCACCTGTACGAGCACTGGCATCGGTCGCACGTCGTTCATCCGTTCATGGATTGCCACTGCGAGACGCTCACTGTCCAGCGCATGGAACATGGCGAAGCGATCGAGGTGCTTCACCTTGTTCCGCTGCAAGTGCCCGATCAGGTGCCACTCCACCGGTTCCGGTACGCGGTCGATTTTTTCGAGCGCTTCCTGGATCCGATTCTCTCCGACGATTGGAATTCCAAAGCGCCACGCCTCGGTGGCGGCCTCGGGTCCATACGTTTTCGTAACAGCGACGATCCGGACCGCCTGACCGTGACCTCCCCGTCGTACGGCCTCACCGATTCGCTCGCGAACTTCCTGGACACGTTCGCCGATCCCCGGGAAGGGCATAACGCCGTATCTTATTTGAAGTTACAACGCGAATCAAGCGAAGCGATCTCGCCTCGCCCCTCGGTACCACTGCCTAACTGGAGAATCGACGCCGGACAACGCAACAGGCGCGCAACGTATGCGCTGGCGGGGTCCCTGCCCCTCGGAGTAAACCCGAGGCGGGCCTCGATCAGGTTGGCGACGGCAGTGGTTCGCGCCGAATCGATGATGTCAATACGCGACACCGTGTCACCGGTGGCGACGTAGGCCAGCCCGCCTAACGCCCAACCGGGGGCCAGCTCCCGTCGCAGCGCCGGCGACACCGACATGGACGCCGTCACGGGTCGTCCCTCGCGCCTCGCCCCCGCGACGAGCGCCGCCAGCGTTGGACGTTCGCCGTGCCACGCGGTTGCCACTGTCGAGTCGAGCAGTCGGTAACGCCGTCGCTGTTCCTCCCGGTACCAATCGGCGCCTAACAAGGAGATCGTGATGGGAACGACGTCCCGGCGTTCGCCGAGGACGGCCTGCCGGTACCAGACCGTGTACGTGTCGTTGTCCCCCGCGAGCAGCAGCACCGATTGTGGCGGGACCGACGCCAGAAGCGCCTCGGCAAAGGTCGGCGCGATCAGCGCGTCCGGGCGTCGCGTCGCGGCGCTCCAGTTCAGCGCGACCGGAAGCGCCGCAATTCCCAACGCGGCCGGCGTGACCAGACCGGAACGCGCGGTCAGCCAACGCTGAGCCGCGCGCACAGCCCCGGCGCCGATCCAGAGTCCGGCCGTCGCGAAGCCAAGGGCGAAGAAGTAGTCGCGTTCCCGCGGCTCGTGCAGCGCGCCTGGCGGAAGGATCCGGTCGAGGATGCTTGGTCCCGCACTCAGGTTGAGCACCACCACGATGCCTAACGTAGCTGAGGCAAGGAGTGCCACCGTTCCCCACGCTGAACGGCGGTCGCGCCGCCAGTGCCAGCGCGCGCCCGAGACGAGCAGGACGAGCCCGAGAACGCTCCAGGGAGTGCGCCACCACGACGCCGACACGGAGGAGTCCAGCCCGGACGCCACCTGCCAGTCAGCGTATTGCACGAGGTTGAGGAGTTGTATCCAGACCGGCGCGCGACGTGGCCATATGCCGGGCAGTGGGTACTGCTGCCGGGTCACGACGTCCATCATCGCACCCAGCGTGGACGGGTTCCCCTGGTTGATCAAGGGATCGTGCGCGGCACGGACGAGCATGAACATCGTCGCGGTCAGCGCAACGCCCGCCACGAGGACGAGTGCGACCGGCTCGAGTGGCCGCCGAATGGCATCAGGTCTTCGCCACAACATGCCCACCACGAGCGCACACATACCCACCGCCGCCAATCCGACCGACCCACTGCTCACTGCGATGACGATGGCCAGCACGCCACCTAACGAGAGGACGTGCCTGGGCTCAGGTCGCGTGCCGCCCGGCGTCATCGCCGCCAGGAAAATGGCCGGCGGTGCCGCGACAAGCGCGCTGATCTGGATGGGGATCGCGAGGCCGATCAGGTAGGCAAGGAGTGCACGGTAGCCCAGGCTATCGCGCGAACCGGCTCGCTCGCCGGCCACGACCATCAGCACCGCGAGGAGCATGGAGACGGCGTAAACCTCGGTTTCCGTGGCGTTGAGCCACACCGCCAGCATGCTCCCCGCCGTGATGCCGCCCGCGATTCCCGTGAGGCGACTCCCGGTCCATCGTGTCATCAGCCCGCCGAGTAAACCACAGGCAATCGCCGTGCAGAAGGCGGATAGAAGATTCAACGCAACCGAAAACGGGATGAACCCGAGCACCCTGGCCCAGGTGTTCGCCAGCAGGATGTACAGTGGCGTCCCAGGCGGATGCGGGATCCCTAACGAGGCAGCTGCGGCCTGGAATTCTCCGGCATCCCACAGCGTGACGCTCGGCGCAAGACTGGCCGCGTACACTGCCAGCAGCAGGACACTGACGACAATCGTGGTTGCCGTGGCGTCAGAAGGTTTTTGAAAGGCCTTACCCAAAGAGGACACGGGGGACACTGAGGTAAGACTGCCGCCGAGTCAGTCGGCTCCCACAAACTTGATACGCAAGCGCGGGTTCTCAAAATCCGGTCGTGGTCCTCAGTGACCCCTGTGTCCTCTGGCGTTCAATCCTTTTTGTAAGCCCATGAAAAAGGCCGGGTGCTTCTCGAGCACCCGGCCTTCATCAAGAAAATGCTGATCGATCACGCCGGCGACGGCTCTGGACCGCCGATCAACGGCGGCGCCGTGGGCTTCGGCTGATGCGGCAGTGGGACGCTCGTCGGAGCCGGAGATATAGGCGGCGGAGCCGGCCGAGGTGGCAAACGCTCACCACGACGCAGCACCTCGATGTCCTCACGCGTCAATGTCTCACGCTCGAGCAGCTGCGCCGAAACTATGTGCAACAGCTCGATGTTCTCGCTCAGCACCCGCGTCGCCAGCGCATACGCCGAGTCGATCACGCGCTTCACCTCGGCGTCCACCAGCTGGTGCGTCTGCTCGGAGACTTCCCGCCGGCTCATGATCTGATTGCCGAGGAAGACCTCCTGCTCATTGTCGCCAATCAGCACCGGCCCGATTGCATCGGACAGGCCCCATTGGGTGACGTATTTGCGGGCGATTTGCGTCGCCATCTGGATATCGCTGGCCGCGCCGGTGGTCACGCGATCGCGCCCGAAGATCAGTTCCTCGGCGACCCGGCCCCCATAGGCCATGACGAGGCGGGCCTCGATCTGTTCCCGCGTGACCGACACGCGATCATCCTCGGGCAGCGTGAACGCGACGCCTAACGCGCGCCCGCGTGGCACGATCGTGACCTTGTGCAGCGGGTCATTCCCCTTCACCATCATCGCGCAGACCGCGTGGCCGCCTTCGTGGTACGCCGTGAGGCGCCGCTCCTCTTCCTTCATAACGAGCGACTTCCGTTCGGCGCCGAGGAGCACTTTGTCCTTGGCCTCTTCGAGGTCCACCATGTAGATGCGGTCGTGATTTCTCCGTGCCGCAAGCAGGGCGCCCTCGTTGACCAGGTTGGCCAGGTCAGCACCCGCCATCCCCGGCGTACCGCGCGCGAGCGACGTGATCTGCACGTCCTCGGCGATAGGCTTGTTGCGAAGGTGAACGCGGAGGATCCCCTCGCGACCGCGAAGGTCCGGCGCGTCGACGACGATCTGGCGGTCGAAACGACCAGGACGCAGCAGCGCCGGGTCGAGTACGTCGGGCCGGTTCGTCGCGGCAATCAGGATGACGCCGTCGTTCGACTCGAAGCCGTCCATTTCGACGAGCAGCTGGTTCAGCGTCTGCTCACGCTCATCATGGCCACCTCCAAGGCCGGCACCCCGGTGCCGGCCGACTGCATCAATCTCGTCAATGAAGATGATGCACGGCGCCTGCGCCTTGCCCTGCTCGAACAGGTCGCGCACACGGCTGGCGCCGACGCCGACGAACATCTCGACGAAGTCGGAGCCTGACATCGAGAAGAAAGGCCGGCCCGCTTCACCAGCGACCGCCTTCGCGAGCAGCGTCTTACCCGTTCCCGGCGGACCGACAAGCAACGCGCCCTTGGGCAGACGGCCGCCAAGGCGCGTGAACTTCTGCGGATCCTTCAGGAACTCGATGATCTCCTGCAATTCCACTTTCGCTTCGTCGCAGCCGGCGACATCGGCGAACGTCACCTTTGGCGTGTCACCCGTCAGCAGCTTCGCCTTCGACTTGCCGAACGAGAACGCCTTGGCACCACCGGCCTGCATCTGCCGGAAGAGGAAAATCCAGAAGCCCAGCAGAAGGAGCAGCGGGAGATAATTCAGCAGGAACGTGCCGAACGAAGGACGGGCGGGCTGCGACTTGATCGCAACGCCACGCGCCTTGAGAGCGTCGACCTCTCCCTCGCTGTCCTTGACCGGAAGGCGAGTCGTGAATGCGCGAACGGTACGATCGGGTCGTACCTCAACCGGCTGCTTGAACGTCCCGTGAATCACGCTTCCATCCTGGATCGTGACCCGGGCGATGTTGTTCGAATCGAGCTGTTCCCGGTACGCGCTGTAATCCATTTCGGCGGTCGGTTCGGCGCGCGAATTCGACAGCTGCAGGATCGCGACCGGCACCAGGATGACGAGCAGCCAGAACGACAGCGTCTTGGACAGTCGACGGAAATTGAACGGCGTTTGCGGCGGTGTGGGAAGCATCTTTTTTCTCTGGTTACTTCAAGCTTGCAATATAGGGGAGGTGCCTGAAGTTCTCCGCGTGATCAAGGCCATAGCCCACCAGGAAGTCGTCGGGGGCATCGAAGCCGATGAAGCGTGGCGGATGCTTCAGGTGCGTGGCGTGGTTTTTGTGGAGCAATGCGCAGACCTCAATCGAGGCGGGTTGTCTTTCCCCTAATACCTCGATAACGCGGCTGAGGGTTCGTCCCGAATCGACAATGTCCTCGACGAGAAGGATGTGACTCCCCTTGAGCTCAGCCTGTGGATCATAAACCAACCTCACATTTCCGCTGGACACTTTCTCAGTCCCGTAGCTCGACACGACGAGGAAATCGATCTGCAGCGATCTTCCGATTTGTCGGACGAGGTCGCTCACGAAAATGAAACTTCCCTTGAGCAAACCGAGGACGAGGAGATCTCCATCGGGATACGCCGTAGTCACTTCGTCACCAAGCTGGCGAACTCGCTCTGCGATTTCCTTCTCGGTAAACGCGACGCGTTCGACCTCACGACCTTCGAGACGGGGATCAATCACGAATTCGCTCGCATGTGTAGTGCACCATTCTGCCCTCGTCGCGGACGGCGGCCTGACTCGCTTTCACTCCGGGGATCCATATCACGTCGTCGCCGCACAACACTACGGGCCAACCGGCCCGCAAAGGACCAACAATTCCCGCTTCGGCGAGAAACCGCTTCACTCTTCGTTGACCACCCTTCAAGTCAGTTGTGAGGCGATCCCCAGCATGCCATTGCCGTACAACAGGTTCCGACGACTTTGGAATGTAAATTCTCCAAGGGTCCGAGGACCTCGCCGCCTCATTCAGAATAGTAGCGCCCGGTTCTGCGAGGAATCGGAAACTTCCAAATCTCGTTTCACCCTTCTCACGCAGACGCAGAACTGAGGGGTCGACCCGAGTCGGTTTGGACACCGTTACATCCTCTCGCGTCCGAACCGCTTCGTAGCCTCCGGACAGCTGCCCGCGCGACCCTGCCCTGGATCTCACGACACTCGCCAAACGGACGAGCCCTCGCCTATCGAGTGTGACGCCAGATCCCGAGACCACTGCCGGCAGGAGAAGCCGAAGTGACTCATCCGGCAGCTCGTTCAGAGCATCCGCATCGAGCCTGACGAGACCTCCCCCTCCCCGGGCTCCTTCGAGAACAAAGTGTTGGGCGACCGAATCCACCTCTCCGCGCAGGTCTGCGGCTCGACGGGCGATGCCGAGGAGATCCTGCTCGAACGCCGGCTGCACGCGACGAATTGCGGGCAGCATTTGCAAACGAACCCGGTTGCGCAGATAGGCGACGGACGCATTGCTCGGATCCTCCACGAATTCAACGCCGCGGAGGCGGGCGTACTCCCGAATCGCTTCTCGACGATGTTCCAGAAGTGGTCGTTCGATTCCGGATTGCACCCAGAGTCCCGCCAGCCCGCGAGCGCTCGAGCCGCGAAGCACGCGCATCATGACGGTCTCTACATGGTCATCGAGCGAATGTGCCGTAACGACAACTGCGTCCTGGGTGGTGGCGACACCGCGGAGAAAGTGCCAGCGCGCCGAGCGCAGCGACGCCTCGTCGTGTCGCGGGAGTGACAGTCGCTCGGAGATTGCGGGCAGGCCGCCACGGGCCGCGGCGGCGACAGTCATTGCGGTCGACTCGGTCGCAGCCGCTCCGGTCCCGTGATCGACACTCGCGACGACAATGCGATGATCCGGTGTTCGAAGCCTGCTGACCGCGTGCAGAAGGACCGCTGAATCCGCGCCGCCGGACACCGCCAGGACCAATCGCTGGCGGCGTGCCAGCAATTGCTGCACCGACGTTTCGATGGCGCGCACAACCTCGTCACGCATGAGAAGAAGCTACTTCGTGTCGAAAGGGCACGCCCTACCAGCACCGATGATCGGGCGATACCTTGATTTCACATCGTTCAACGGGAGCTGACGTTGGAGACTCATGGGCCGCTGGGCACGCTGTGGGTTGGACTGGGACTGGGCGCGTTTTATACGGCCCTGATCTGGGTCAACCTCCTTCTGGGTCACATGCTCACACCGCTGTTCCTTCTTCCGCTGACGTGGTTGCAGGACCTGATGGCGAGGCGGAAAGCGAAGTAACTGCGGAAAGGCGGGAGGGTGGCTTCTGGGAATCGGTGAGTCGAACGCAGGCTCCACTTGATTCCCATTTTTGTTGGAGCCCAACCTCCTGCCCCTTTGCCCGCGTAATGCATACAGCGTTGTGATTGCGGTCCCCTTTTTCCGAGATCCCATGTTCATCGCTCTGTTGGTCCTCACCATCCTCGTCGTCGTGTGGGGCGTTGGCGCGTACAACTCGCTGATCTCACTGAAGAACCAGGTGGCCAACGCGTGGAAGCAGATCGACGTCCAGCTCAAGCGCCGGCATGACCTGGTGCCTAACCTCATCGCGGCAGTGAAAGGCGCGATGAACTTCGAGCGCGAGACGCTCGAAGCGGTGATCGCGGCCCGCAACCAGGCGGTGCAAGTGGGATCCGGCGGGGATGTGTCGAAGATTGCGGCCGTGGAGGGGCAACTCACCGGCGCCCTCCACAGGCTGCTCGCCGTCGTCGAGGCCTATCCGGATCTCAAGGCTACCGGGAACATCGGTCAGTTGCAGGAAGAACTGACCTCCACCGAAAACAAGATCGCGTTTGCCCGGCAGCTCTATAACGATGTCGCGACCCAGTACAACACGAAGCAGCGCCAGGTGCCGACGATGTTCGTCGCCAACATGGCCGGTGCGAGTCCGGCGCCGCTGTGGGAACTGACGGACGACGCGGAACGGGCGGTGCCGAAGGTGGAACTGTGAACCTCGACTCGTGACTCGTGACTCGTTCGTGAGGTGGCCGTGCCGAGTCACGAGTCACTAGTCACGAGTCACATCCAGATGGACGACGCAGTCGATCTCTTCAGTCAGCAACAGTCGAACCGTCTCCGGTCCCGAATTCTCATCGCCGGCTTCATCGCGTTCTTCGCCTGGCTCGGGTTCGGCGGAGACTGGATCCTGTGGCAGGCGACGCTCGGCGCAGGAGAAGGCGCCTATCGACACACCCTCCCCTGGTTCGGGATTGCGTTGACAACGGTCGCCTCTATCGCGACGATCGTGGCCTGGCGGCGGGGACCGGAGCGGGTGCTCTGGTCTGCCAACGCCTACGAAGTCGTCGATCCGGTCAATGACGACGAGCGCCGGCTGGTAAACGTGGTCGAGGAGATGGCGATCGCCAGCGGCATCCCGAAACCACGGGTCTGGATTGTCCCCGACGAGGACCCTAACGCGTTTGCGACCGGACGCGACCTGAACACGGCGCACGTAGCGGTCACCGCCGGGCTCCTCACCCAACTCGACCGCGATGAGCTGCAGTCGGTTGTGGCGCATGAAATGGGTCACGTGAAGAACCTGGACGTACGCCTGATGACCCTGCTCGCCGCGCTGGTGGGAGCGGTCACCCTGGCCGGCGACTTCATGGCGCGGATGATGCGCGGCGGATCCCGTGTCCGCGGCGTGTCGTTAGGCGGGAACCGGCGAGGTAGTGGAAAGAAGGGCGGCAACCCGGTCCTGATCGTCGTTCTCGTCCTCTGGCTGCTGAGCTGGTTGCTCGCTCCCCTCATCACCCGGCTGCTCGCGCTCGGCGTCAGCCGGAAGCGCGAATACCTCGCCGACGCCATGAGCGCCCAGTTCACCCGCAATCCCGGGGCGCTCGCCCGTGCCTTGCACAAGATCGAGCATGCGGCAGACCCGACCCACAGCATGAAAAAGGGGAGCGCGCACCTGTGTATCGCCGATCCGCTCGGTCGCAGCCTGACGAACAAGGAAGGGATGTTCGCCGAGCTGTTCGGAACGCATCCTCCGATGGCAATCCGGGTGGCGAAGTTGAAGGCGATGGCATACAACCAGGATCGCGGAAGTGGGATGGGGGATGTGGGATAAACTGCAAGGCGATTCGCGCCGAACTTTTTTGAAGGACTTCGTGTCTTCTCGAATGAAGCCCCTTCGCCGTTTTGCCTCCTCCCACATCCCACGTCCCACGTCCGTTTTCTTAACGGCGCTGGCGATTGTATGCACCCTGAGGCCGGCGGATGCGCAATACCTGACCCGCCCCCAAATCCCGTGGCGGACCATCTCGACCGCGCGGTTCGACATCCACTTTCCTGCCGAGATGGAGGAGTGGACCAGTCTTGTCGCGCGACAGATGGAGTCGGTCGCCGACGCTGTGCACTCCGTGGTCGGCAACGCGCCGTCATCGCGCATAACGGTGATCGTCGAGGATCCGAGTAACGTCGCGAACGGCTTTGCGCTCCCGTTCCTCGAAGGGCCGGTCATCTTCCTGTGGCCAACCCCGCCCTCTCCATCACCGACGTTCGGCACGCATCGCGGGTGGGGTGAAGTGCTCGCCATTCACGAATACGGCCACATCGCGCACCTGACGTTTCCATCGCGGAATCCGCGCGAGCGTTTTCTCTGGAAACTGATGCCAGTACAAATCAGCCCCGTCACCAGGAAATCGCCGGCGTGGGTGATCGAGGGATACGCTACCGTTATCGAAGGTCAGCTCACCGGCAGCGGACGTCCGTCGTCGAGCGGTCGCGCCGCGGTGCTGAGGCAATGGGCCCTGGAGGGTCGGTTTCCTACGTACGCCCAATTGAACGGCAGTGGCGCCTTCCTTGGCGGAAACATGCGCTATCTCGTCGGGTCCGCGTTTCTCGAATGGCTGCTCGAACGCAAGGGAGATTCGAGTCTCGTGCATCTCTGGCGACGGATGAGCGCGCGACAGGATCGCACATTCGAATCGGCATTTGCCGGCGTGTTTGGCGCCGGACCGGGTGACATGTACGCTGCGTTCACCGTGGACGTCATGGAACGGTCGCTGCAGGTCAGGTCGCGGCTGCGTGACGCCGGGATCGTCGAAGGAGAACTCGTGCAGCGCCTGACCGGTGGGACTGGCGACCCCGCCGTTTCGCCCGACGGTACACGACTGGCGATGGTCCTCCGGTCGCTGACAGGACCTTCGCGTCTCGTCGTGATCTCCACGCGTCCGGAGCCGGATTCCGCGCTGCGACGGGTTCGCGAACGCGTGCTCCAGCTCGACCCGCTGGAC
>Ga0079216_10000293_pt1 | contig 11419 bp, 10 predicted proteins | sample NCAS100_FD_77008 | JGI IMG/M metagenome (GOLD analysis project Ga0079216, IMG submission 77008) | Agricultural soil microbial communities from Utah to study Nitrogen management - NC AS100 | ecosystem: Environmental > Terrestrial > Soil > Agricultural land | place: USA: North Logan, Utah...
CGGCCGGAGATGTACCGCCTTCCTCCCGACGACGCCCCCACGTACGAGCTCATCGCGCGCGGTGAGACCGTCGGCACCTTCCAGATCGAGAGCAGGGCGCAGATCGCGTCGCTGGTGCGGACGCGGCCGGAGCATCTCTACGACCTCGTGGTGCAGGTGGCGCTCATCCGGCCGGGGCCGATCGACGGCAAATTCGTGGCGCCGTACACGAAGCGCCGCCGGGGGCTCGAGCCGGTGACGTACGCCCACCCGGCGCTCGAGCCGATCCTCGCGCGCACCCAGGGTGTCCCGATCTTCCAGGAGCAGGCGATGGCCGTCGCGATGGCGCTCGGCGGCTACGGCGCCGCGGAGGCCGACGCGCTGCGCCGGACCATGGGCCACAACCGGAAGCGGAACCGGCTGCTCGCGGAATTGCAGAAGCTCGAGGGGCAGATGGTCGATCGGGGAGTGGACGCCCCGGTGGCCGGGCAGATCGCCGCGGACCTCGAGAGCTTCGGCAGCTACGGCTTTCCCGAGTCGCACGCCTGGAGCTTCGCGCTGATCGCGTACGCGACGGCATGGCTCAAGCGGCATCATCCAGCGGAGTTCTACGCCGGTCTCCTCAATTCATGGCCGATGGGTTTCTACCCGCCGTCCACGCTCATTCACGACGCGCGGCGCCACGGCGTCGAAGTGCGGCCCGCCTGCGCGCGAGACGGCGACTCGGAGTGCACCGTCGAGGAGACCGCCGACCCCGCGCGGCCCGCGCTTCGAGTCGGGTGGCGGCACATTCGCGGCGTCGGCACGAAGGCACTCGAGACGCTGCGCGCGGCGCGCGCGGGCAGGCCGTTCGAGTCGATCGAGGATGTGATCGTTCGCGCGAGCCTCGGCCGCTCCGAGGCGCTCGATCTCGCACAGGCGGGAGCCTTCGAGGCGTGGGAGCCCGACCGCCGCCGCGCGGCCTGGGAGGCACTCCGGGCGGTGGGCGACTCCCTGCCCCTGGCCCCAGCCCGGGCTCATCGACACGACCCCCGCCCGCTCGACCGGGACGAGCTCATTTTCCTCGATTACGCCGCGACCGGCGTCAGCCTTCACGGGCATCCCATGCAGCGCGTGCGTGAGCGTCTCGCCGCCGCCGGCGCCCTCGACAGCCGCCAGCTCGCCGTCGCGAAGCCAGGCCGCCAGGTCCTGGTCGGCGGCCTCGTCACCATCCGCCAGCAGCCCATGACGGCGAATGGCACGATCTTCCTGCTCCTCGAAGACGAGCACGGCTTCGTCAACATCGTCGTCCCCCAGCGCCTCGTCGCCCCCAACGTCGAAGTCGTCAAGTTCGCCCCCTTCGTCCTTGTCCGCGGCCGTCTGGAGCGCGAGGGCTCCGTGATCAATGTGGTCGGCCGGGAGTTCCGGGAGCTGGAGAACTGGGGGGTGGTGCATGGGGCGAGGGAGTTCCGGTAGGACGGAAAGACGGAAGGACGGGAAGACGGAAGATCGAAAGGCGGTAGGGCGCGTATTTGGGGGCATCGTTGCGGCGCGCTGGTAACAAGCGAACGACGCGCATGGGGCAACATGATTGAATGATGCCCTACGAGCGATTGGACGCCTGGCGGATGTGCGATGAGCTGGCCGCCGAGGTGTATCGCCTATCGGCCACGTGGCCTCGGAGTGAATTGTACGGCATCACGGCGCAAATCAGGAGGGCGGCGCTCTCGGCACCCACCAATCTGGCCGAAGGATCCGCGAAACGTGGCCGACGCGAGTTTGCGCGGTTCGCAGACATGAGCCTCGGCTCTCTGGCGGAGTTGTCGTACCTCCTTCGGTTCGCGCATCGTGTAGGCTACCTCACCGACATCGAACACGACGGAATTCAGTCGCTCCGCAACAGCGCCGGCAAACTCACTTGGCGCCTTCTCCGAGCCCTCAGAGCGGACGTGTAGGCGTCACAGCACCCCCGTTCCGTCCTTCCGTCTTCCGTCCTTCCGTCTTCCGTCCTTCCGTCCTTCCGTCTTTCCGTCTTTCCGTCTTTATGTGAGCCAAGTTACTGCAACGTCTCGCGATCGCCCCAATAGTGTCCGTCACATAACCCAACGGGGGCTGTTGATGACGACTCCATTCGAATCAGGTGGCGCCAACCAGTCCGGCGCCCAGCAGGGCGGGACGGCGACCGGCCTGAAGCAGGATATGAAGGATCAGGTCACCGAAACGAAGAATCGTATCGCGGACCAGGCCCGCAATACCGTCCAGCAGGCGCGGGAAAAAGCCGCCTCGACGGTCAACCAGCAGAAGGGGCAGCTCGCGGGCTCGGTCACCAGCGTCGCCGGTGCGGTGCGCGGCGCCACCGACCAGCTCCGCGGTGAAGGGCACGACCGGATCGCCGGTTATACCGAAGCGCTCGCCGAACAGGCCGACCGCGTCGCGCGCTACCTGCGGGACACCGACCTCAACCGGGTCCGGGACGACGTCGAGGATCTGGCCCGCCGTCAGCCGGCCCTCGTGATCGGCGGCGCGCTCCTCCTCGGCGTGCTCGCGGCCCGGTTCCTCAAGAGCTCGGAGCGGCGCGGACAGGAGAACCTGCCCGCTGTCCGCAACCAGTGGGACGACTACTATCCCGACGAGTATGCGACGGGAGGATTCGATGCCACAGCTTACTGAAGAGCGGTCGATTGGAGACCTCTTCGGCCAGCTGACGCAGGACATGGGGCTGCTCGTGAAGCAGGAGGTGCGCCTCGCCAAGGCGGAGATGAGCGAGAAGGCGTCGCGGGTCGCCAAGGGCGGCGCCTCCACCGCCACCGGTGCGATGGTGGCCTACGTGGGGGCCCTCGCGATCGGAGCGGCGGTGATCCTCGGGCTCATTTCCGCGGGGGTGTCACCGTGGCTCGCGGCACTGCTCGTCGGCATCACGCTGGCAGTGGCCGGGTGGGTCATGCTGCAGCAGGGACTCAAGCTCTTCAAGGATACGAGCCTGATTCCCCGCCGTACGGTCGAGAGCCTCAAGGATGACGTCCAACTGGCAAAGGAGCTGAAGCCATGAACGAATTCAGACAGGACGAGCGTCCCGAGGAGATCGAGCGGGAGATCGAGGAGACGCGCGAGCGGATGAGCCACAACATCGATGCGCTGGGCGAGAGGCTGAGCCCGCGTCACCTGAAAGAGCAGGCAAAGGAGGCCATTACGGACAAGGCACGCGAGACCGGGTCGCGCCTCTCGGAGGCGTTCCGCGACAACGCGGTACCGGTGACGATGGTCGGCATCGGCGTCACATGGATGCTGCTGAAGCGCCGCGGCAGCAACGGCTGGAGCGAGTACGGCTCGAGCACCGGCGGCGGGATCTACCGCGGGCGGGAGCGTCGCATGATGCCGTACGGCGGGTCGTCCCAGACGTTCGGGCACGACTACATGGAGGAAGGCGGACGGGCGGGCATCCGCGAGAAGGTGTCGAACGCGGCCGGCAGGGTCGGCGAGAAGGTAAGTGACGCGGCCAGCACCGTCGGGGAGAAGGTGAGCGGTGCGGCAAGCAGCGTCGCCGATACCACCGGGAACCTGGCGCGCCGCGCCGGCGATTTCGGCACGAGCGCGAAGCAGCGCGCTACGGACCTCGGCCGGCGCGCACGTGGCACCGCCGAGAACCAGATCGAGGACAATCCCCTTGCCGTGGCCGCGGTTGCCGCGGCATTCGGCCTCGCTCTGGGCTTCCTGCTTCCGGGTACCGAGCGGGAAAACCGCGTGATGGGCGAGACCCGGGACCGCGTCGTGGACACCGCGAAGGAGACGGCACGCACGGTGAAGGACGTGGCGACCGAGCGAGCCCGCAGTGAAGCGAGCGACGTTATGCCGGAGATCAAGGAAACGGCACGCGAAGTCGTGGATACCGTCAAGGAGTCGGCGGGCCGCGTCGCGCAGGAGACGAAGCAGGCGGCGAAGGAAACGGCGAAGTCCGGAGGAAAGTCGTCCGGCGGCACCGCCCGCAACGTCTGACGAATTCAGCGTGAGCACGAACGGGGGCTGCCGTCGCAGCCCCCGTTTCGCGTCCGCCCTACCGCCCTACCGCCGTTCCGCCCTTTTCCTTTTCAGCGTACACCTCAGGCTTCGGCGCCGACCGGTTCCGCCTGGTGTACACGCGGGTGAACTCCGCGCCGAGCAGAATCACCTGCGCCGAGTAGTAGACCCAGAGCAGCAGGACGACGACCGAGCCCGCCGCGCCATAGCTCGAAGCGGTCGAGCTCTGTCCCAGGTAGAGGCCGATCAGCTGCTTTCCCGCCGAGAAGAGGAGCGCGGTGACGAAAGCTCCCATCCAGACGTCCCTCCAGCGGAGCTTCACGTCCGGAAGGAAACGGTACACCATCGCGAACACCGCAGTGATCACCGAGAGGGACACGAGCACGTTCACGACCTGCCAGACGAGTGGCCAGCCCGGCGCGGACCGCGAGACCCACGCACCCAGCGCCGACAATGCCGCGCTCACGGCGAGTGACACGAGGAGCAGGAAGCCCATGGCAACCACCAGCCCGAACGAGCGCAAACGGTCGAGCAGGAACGCCTCGACGTTCACACCTGGCTTCGGCTTCACCCGCCAGATGGTATTGAGGGCTGCCTGCAGCTCGAGGAATGCGCCGGTCGCCGCGATGAGGAACGTGATGCTGCCGATGATGGTGGCGACGATGCCCCCGGTCTCGCGCCGGCTGGCGCCCTCGACGAGCCCTTGCACCGCCACCGCCCCATCGTGGCCTACGAGCTGGTCGATCTGGGTCACGATCTGCCCGCGTACCGCTTCCTCCCCGAAGACGAGCCCCGCGATTGCGATGGCGATCACCAGGATCGGCGCGAGCGAGAAGAGCGTGTAGTAGGCGAGCGACGCGCCGAGCCGCGGTACGTTGTCCGCCCACCAGGATTTGACGGCCGTCCCGAGCATGCGAACGATCATCGGGACGCGCATGCCGCTACTGCCCGGTCGCCCCGGCGAGGAACTCCCACCGCGCCTGCACGTTGACCATCACGAGCACGTCCTGAGGCGGGAGGGCGGCATTCGACGCGCGCATCTCCGCGGCCATCTGCATCATCGGCCGCATCTCCGGCTGCGTCGTCGCCTCCAGCAACCGACCGAGACGGCCGCCGGCTGCCGCCGCAAGCGCTTCCGCATCCACTCGTGCCGTTCGCAGGGCCTCCCCGAGCGCAGTCCGCCGCCCCGCCTCCTCGCGGTCGGATTCGAATACGATGTTGGACACGTCGCTCGCCCCGGCGCCCAGTACCGCATCGAGCGTGAGCCCGAGCCGGTCCAGACGGCCGACCAGCAGCCGGATCGTCGCCGACGCCTGGTAGTCGACCAGCTTTCGTCCCTGCTCGTAGTTGTAGTTCGGAGTGACACCGAAGCCGACGGTACGGAGGGAATCCACGCGATACCCGAGCTTCCGGAGCGTATCGATCACCGCCTCCACTTTCCGGACATTGCGCGACGACGCGGCGGCTGCCGTCGGCGCGTTCGTCTGCATCCCGATCCGGACCACGGCGCGGTCGGGCGTGAGCGTCGCCTCGCCGTTCCCGCTGGTGGCGATCTCACTCGCGGCGCGGGGTACGGTCGGGACCTGCGCATGTGCTGCAACCGGCAGCCCGGACAGTGCGGCGAGGATGATGAGACGGGTCATTGGGAAGCACTCCTTGTTGGTCGAGAGGGTCGAGAGTCGAGCGGGTCGAGAGCAGACCTGATCTCAAACTGTCGCGTCTCTCGACCCCCGCGACCGTTCCAGCCACGCATACGCCTCGTCTGCATCCCGAAACACCTGCACCTCTTCGGGGACGTTGTGCCCACGGAGCATGCCGTACATCCGTGACATGCCATAGGTGAAATCAGAAGCGGCAACGATCGCGAGGCGGGTCGGATTGCCGAGGGCATCCACCGGCTGGAACAGGTCGATGAGGTGCCGCATCGCCTCGGCGCTGATCTCGAGCCGGTCGACCTGCCGCAGGTCCACGAGATCGTCGGCGCCGGCGTCGTAGTCGGGACGGGCGGTCAGATCCGCGTAGGAGGCGAGCAGCTCCGCATCGGTCACCACTCCGGTATACATCGCGGTCCGGAGCCGCCGGCTCGGGTCGTACGAGAACGTGATCATTGGATGCAGTATAGTCCCCGCGCGCCGCGGCGCCGTGACGCAAACGATTCATTGAATCATCTCGCGACGTCCGGATCGCGACGCTCATAGATGACGAGTCCGTACCACTCGCCCAGCCCGACGCTCGCACCGGCTGGACGCACCTCCCGCGCGCCGATCGGCACCAGGCCCGCCGTGTCGTACTCCGCCTCGAGAAGCATGCGCACCCGCTCGAGCAGCCACGCATCCGATCCGGGGAACATCGGAATGAACGACAGCGGGTGTTTGGCCACGATGTGACTGGGTCGGCCGATGGAGCGCCAGACTTCTTCCTGGCGCGCGCGAGAGCTCGGATAGCCGCCGAACAGCGGGTTCTTGATGACGTAGCGAGTCGGTGGGCGCAGGCCGGTCGCAAAGTAGATGGTGGGCTCGGACCCGAAGACGTACAGCGATGTTGCCCTCGGGCGCAGCCAGTCGGCGGCGATCGACGGCGCCGTAAAATAGGAGGAGCTGTAGCGCTCGGTGAGATGCTGTTCGGTCGTCTTGCCGAACGGCACTCCCTCGGCCACCCACCACACCAGGAGCATGACGCCGAGGACCGGCCACGTGCGCCAGGCCGCGCGCGTCGTCGCCGCCCCGGCGGCAAGCGCCACAGCGGGAAAGAGCTGCACGGCGTAATGGCCGCGGAAGACGTCGCCGAGTGCCGCGCCGAGCGCTCCAGTCACGAGCCAGCCGCCGATGACAATCAGGGGCCGGCGCCGCCCGTCGAGTGCGAGCGCTACTGCCGCGAGCGGCAGAATGAGCGTAGCGCTCCTCGACAGCGGCCAATCCCAGCCCATCGCCGTGAGATACCGCTTCTCCAGACTGCTGTCGCCCACATACTCGAGATTGTGGAGCAGCGCCGCGTCGAGAAACTGCGGCAGCGCATCGGCGAGTGTGAACCAGAGCAGTGTCGCTGCGAGCGGCGCTGCCGCCGCGACCGTGAAGAGCCCCCGCCCTTTCCACGTCGGGACCAGCAGCAGCAGCCACGGCGCGTGCATGGCTGCCGGTTGCTTCGTGAGACACGCGAAGCCGAAGGCGACGCCGGCCGCGGCCACGCGGCCCGGTCCCTCGGCGCTCAGCACGCACCACACCGATGCCGTCACGCAGAGGACCATGAAGACTTCGGTGTTCGCTGCGGTGGCCTGGAACGGCGGAATCGTGGCGAGCAGCGCCAGGCAGACGACCGTCACCGCACCGGCGCGCTCGACGCCAAGCACCCGGCGCGAGATCGCGAGGAGCAGCAGGCCGGTGAGCAGGTAGCAGACGACGACGCCGAGATGAAAGACTTCCGGCGACTCCCCGAAAGCCAGCATGAATCGATATATCAGCAGGATGCCGGGCGGCTTCTGCAGGAAGGTGTCCAGGTACGGCGTACCCCCGGCGGACCAGAGCTGCGCCGCGAGTGCGTACTCCCCTTCGTCGCTCTCGAGCGGAATGTCGACGGTGGGCCAGAGCAGCAGCGGGATGAGAAGGAGCGCAAGCCATCCGGCCAGCCGACCATCCCTCCCCATGACCCCTCCGCCGGCCGAGGTGAGCGCTCACGGCAACGGAAGGGCTCCGCGCCGGCACCGCGTGAATACTCTGGCGGCCAGTTCGGAAAAACCAGAGGGGCCGCTCTCGCGGCCCCCATGAGCGAGCAGAGTCCCCTCAGCGGCTTAGCGCATCCTCGAACAACCGGCGTGCCCGCGGATCGTTGCTCTCCGCCAGCGTCTCGAGCGCGTGCTTCCGGATCTCGAGATTGCCGTGTGAGCGCGCGGTGGATATGAGCGTGGGTATTCCCGCCCCGTTCTCCAGCTCTTCCAGCGTTTCCATCACCTCGTGCCAGACCTCCTGAGGAGGATCGGCATCCAGCAGCTCGCGCGCGAGCGGGATGAAGCGGTCGGCCGGCGCGGATTCACCGAGCGTTTCCACTGCTTCGCGGCGCGCATCGACATCCGGGTGCTCCCGGGCGAACGCGGCAAGCACATCGAACACGGCGGTACTGTATACCTCGCCGAGGCTTTCCACTGCTTCGCGACGCGCCTCGGGATTCCGGTGCGTCCGCGCGATGTCGGCGATGATCCGCGCCGCCCCGGAGTAACCCGTCTCGGCAATCGTCTCGATCGCTTCGCCCACGACGTCCGGGCTCGCCTCGTCCCGGGCGATCTTCGCGAGCTTGTTCACGGTCGCCTCGCCCGGCGCGGCCTCGCCCAGCGTTTCGATTGCCTCACGTCGTGCGTCGGTCTCGGGGTGGGACACCGCGATCTCCTCGACGATCGCGAGCGCCTCGGAGGTCTTCATCTCTCCCAGCGTTTCGATGGCTTCGCGCGCGACGTCAATGCTCCGGTCGCTCCGCGCGATCTCGCGCAGCACCGGCACGCCGTCAGCCGGCGGGACGCTCTCCCCGATCGTCTCGACGGCTTCGCGCCGGACATCCACGTCGGCGTGCGTCCGCGCGATCTCGATCAGCAGGGCGACGCTGGCCGGGCTCCCGCTCTCGCCCAGCGACTCCGCTCCTTCCCGACGGACGTCACTGTTCGGATCGCTCCGCACGACGTCGCCTAGGGCCCGCACCGACCGGTCGTCACCGCGCTCGCCGAGGCCTTCGACGGCTTCGCGGCGCGCATCCGTGTCCTCGAGCGTCCGCGCGAGCGCGATCAGCGTGTCGGTCGCGGCCGGCAGGTCGACTTCGGCTACCGATTCCGAGGCCTCGCGCCGCACGTCCTGCGATCGGTCCCGCCGTGCCGCGCGCGCGAGCGAATTGAGCGCTCTCGCGTCGGGGTGGCGCCCGAGCCATTCCACCGCTTCGGTCCGCACGTCATCGTCGGCCCTGCTTTCGAGCCACTCGAGAAGGACCGGTACAACAATCGAGCTCGTGGAGTGGACACCCACCATCGAGATCACGTCCTTCCGGATCTCCCGGTTCGGGGCCTCGTCATAGAGGCGGCGCACCAGTGGCACGCTTTCCTCGTCACTTCCCTTGCCCAGCCACATCAGTGCGCGGTCCTCGAGATCCACGGGATGCACCAGGCTCGAGGCGTGCACGCGGGCTAGCGCCGGCCCCCCATCGCGCCCGACCGTGTAGAGGAAGAGGATCGCGACATCGTCCGGCATGCCGCCACCGATCAGCGGGGCGAGCCGTACGCCGGGGACGCGGAAGCCTTCGAAGTCGCCGAAGCTCACGATCCTGCCGCGGAGGTTGAGGCCGGATCCCGTGATGCCGCCTCGCTCCAGCCGGCCGATGTAGATCGAGCGATTCTCCTTCGTCGCGATCGGCTCGATGATGTACCCGACCCAGAAGGCGCGATAGCCGCGGCGGCGCGCCTCATCGCGCGCCCACTGCCACCGGGTGGCGAGCGGGCCCGACGGCGCATGGAGCACCGTGTCGGGGCCGACCTTGTCCGTGTCGGCGACGAACGGCGCGATCTGCTCGCTCTCGCTGCTCGAGCTCGCAGCCTCGAGTCCCCGGTTCGAGCTCGCGAGCAGAAGCGCGGCGAAGAGCACGGCCGCGCCTGCCATCCAGCGCGGGAAGCTCTCGGCGGGACGGTGCTCCGCGACGAGAATCCGGCGAACCCGCTCGAACAGCGGTCCGCCCGTTGCTGCCGCAGCGAGCGCCGGCATTCCCGCCCGCGCCGATGCGAGGCCGAGGAGCGCACGCGCATACGACTCCGGATCGCCCGAAATGCGGACCGCGATGTCGTCGCAGCAGTGCTCGCGGATCTCGCGAACCCGCCGGGAGACGAACCACACGGCCGGGTGATAGAAGAGGAGTGTCTCGATCGAGGACTGAAGCAGGTTGGCGATGAAGTCGTGGCGCTTGACGTGCGCGAGCTCGTGCGCGATCAGCGCCTCGACCTGCTGCGCCGTGAGTCCGGTGAGCGCGACGGCGGGCAGCAACACCACCGGCCTGAGCCAGCCGACGACGGCCGGGCTCTGGAGGAAGGCCGACTCGAGCATTGTGACCGTACGCCGGAGCCCGAGCCGACCCGCCAGGCGCTCGAGCATGCGCCGATGCTCCTCCGGAGCCGGCGACGTTCCCTCCCGGGTGAGACGCCACGCATAGAGCCACGCGTCGAAGAGGCGGAGCGAGAGGATGAACACTCCGACGAGCCAGAGACCCACCACGATCGGCAGCCGTGCCCCGAGCGGCGCGACGGCTGACTCGAGCGCGCCGGCAAAGTCGATTCGCTCGGCGTCACGCGGCAGCGCCCCGCCCGGAACCGGCGCGGGCGCCTCGGCTGCTCCCGCGTCGTCGCCGGTCGATGCGCCGCGCGTCACGGACGGCGTGACCGGCGTGGACACGGGCACCGCATCGCTGGATGCGATGGGACCCATGGCGCGCGACGGAGCCGAGTAGTGGCGAACGGCGGTGATGACGGGAAGCGCGAGCATCGCGAGCATCGCCGTGACGCCGAGTGCATAGCGTGCGTCCGGCGTCCGCAGAAGCCGCACGGCGACGGCGAAGATGAGCGCGACGAGCGCACCCTGCCAGACGAAGTGCAGGAGCGCCCAGCCGACGGCGTTGATGACGGGGCTCATCGTGTCTCTCCGGGAATCGTGTCGAGGAGCGCGCGGATCTGGCGCAGCTCGTCGGCGGTCGCAGGGGTGGTGGACAGCGCCTGCATCACCAGGTCGAGCCGCGAGCCGCCGAACGCGCGGTCGAGCAGGTCGCTGACGAGCCGGCGCTTGGTGACGTCTTCGCCGACCGCCGCTTCATAGATGTGGCTCCGCGCCGAAACGTTGCGCGTCACCAGGCCCTTTTCCGTCATGATCTGGAGCAGCTTGAGAACCGTCGTGTATCCGACGTCGCGGTCGAGGGCGGCGTGGATGTCCCTGACGGTCGCGGGCCCGCGGGTCCAGAGTACCCGGAGCAGGTCGAGTTCGGCCGGTGTCGGCTGGGGAGTGTCGGTCATGAGCCACGATATACGAAGGGCTTCGTATTGTCAATACGCAGCCCTTCGTGGTTACTCGGGACGTCAGCGGGCCGTCGCCTGGAGCTCCGTTGCCCAATTCAGGACCACGACGGCTCGGCGCTCTCCCTCTCCCATGCGCACCATGATGAATCGGGTCCCGTCGGGATGGATGTCGTAGTTCGTGTGCGTCGGATTCGGCACGTGGGAGCCGACGAAAATCGAGTCCCGCCGGCCGACCATGAACGTCGGAGCGTGCGAGATCTCTGCCCCGATGATGGCGTTGCTGCTCCGATAGTACAGCCGGGCCCCGTCCGGACTCCAGAGCGGCTCCGTGCCCCCGCCCTGGGAGACGAGCCAGGCGTCACCGGCATCCGCCACCGATCGCACGTAGATCTCCGCGGTGCCGGTCGCATTCGATACGAAGGC
>Ga0079216_10000300_pt1 | contig 11206 bp, 12 predicted proteins | sample NCAS100_FD_77008 | JGI IMG/M metagenome (GOLD analysis project Ga0079216, IMG submission 77008) | Agricultural soil microbial communities from Utah to study Nitrogen management - NC AS100 | ecosystem: Environmental > Terrestrial > Soil > Agricultural land | place: USA: North Logan, Utah...
CAAACTGGTGGTCGAGTCGACTAAGTCGTTCTTTCAGGTGGATATAGTTCTCTATGATGCCGTTGTGCACGACGACGACGCGACCCGTGCAGTCGCGATGAGGATGTGCGTTCTCTTCAGTGGGACGACCGTGTGTTGCCCAACGAGTGTGACCGATGCCATAAGTGCCATCGAGCGGCGTCAGGCGAATCGCCTCTTCAAGATTCCGCAGCTTTCCTTTAGCGCGACGAATCTCCAGCTCGTGGTCTTCGTTGACGACCGCAATTCCTGCTGAGTCGTAACCGCGATATTCGAGCTTTCGCAGCCCGTCGATGATCAACGGCACCACTTGTTTGTTGCCCACATAACCCACGATTCCGCACATAGAGTTTTTACCTTAACCGGCGTCTTTCTTCAGTTTTTTCTTAACCACCGCGGGCACACCAGCAACAAGCGAATTCTCCGGAACGTCTTCAATTACCACTGAACCGGCCGCTGTGACGGCGCCGTCTCCCACCGTAACCGGGGCGACGAGCATTGTATCAGAGCCGATTTTTACGTTGTCGCCGATGCTGGTTTGGTGTTTCTTCTGACCATCGTAATTACACGTCACCGTCCCAGCGCCGATGTTTGTTCCGGTTCCAATCGTTGCGTCACCGAGATAGGTGAGGTGCATCGACTTTGACTTTCGCCCGAGTCGCGATTTCTTCACTTCGACAAAGTTGCCGACTGCCGCACCTTCTTCCAGATGGGCGCCCATGCGCAAATGGGCAAACGGACCGACGGAACAATTCGACTCCACCGTTGAATCGACGATCACACAGTGGTCTTTAATCGTCACATTGTCACCGATCCGGGAATTGGAAATTCTGCTGCCGGAACGCACGACGCAGTTTTCACCAATCACAGTTGGGCCTTCGATGATGACATCGGGATGAATGACGCAGTCGCGTCCGATTTGGGCTGTGGCACTAATGTACGCGTGTCCGGGATCAATGAAGGTGACGCCATCAAGCATTAAGCTACGAATTGTGCTGCGACGCATCAGGTTCTCGAATTCCGCAAGCTCCGCGCGTGAATTGATGCCTGAAACTTCACGGGCATCATTGATGACAAGGAGCTCAACCTGCTCGCCGCTGGCTAAGAGGATGGCCGGAGCGTCAGTTAAATAATATTCCTGTTGCTGGTTGGTGGGCTGCACCTGCTCTAGCGCAGTGAACAGCTTGGTAGTGTCAAAGCAGTAGATGCCCGAGTTGATCTCGCGAATCAGCTTCTCCTCGTTATTAGCGTCTTTCTGTTCGACGATGCGCGAAAAACGGTTCTCAGCATCGCGCACAACACGGCCATAGCCAGTTGGATTTTCGAGTTTGACGGTAAGCACGGAACAAGCGGCTCCCGCCGCGATGTGATGCTCAACTAACTTACGCAATGTTTCTTCGCGAACGAGAGGAACATCGCCTGACAAGATTAAGAGCGTCGAGTCGGCGCCTTGCAAAACCTCGCGCGCAGACATGACCGCGTCGCCCGTGCCGCGCTGCTCACGCTGCAAAGCAAAGCCGACCCGCTCGTCGTTGTTCACTTCTGAACGGACAGCCGCTTCTACGTGTTCTGCCTGATGTCCAACTACTACAAAGATTTTTCGCGGCTGAAGCGCGATAGCCTTTTGCACAATGTGGGCAATGATGGGACGGCCGCCGAGTTCGTGCAGCACTTTGGCCTTTTGGGACTTCATTCGAGTTCCCATTCCGGCGGCCATGATTAGCACATCAAGCGGGCGATGTCGTTGGAGGGTCAATCGCGGATCTCTTTCGGTCACTTAGGCTGAAACCACCGGACGTGACGCGGCCTGTTGCCAGCAGGCAAACACAACAGCGGCAAGGCGATCGGAATTGTGGCGGGCTTTCTCACCTTCATCAAGCAGCGCCGCGCGGACGACTTCGGCTTCGCCATCCAAAGATGCTTCGAAGTCCTCAGCTTCGCTTCCGATCTGGTGGGCGCCTTCGCTGGCGTAACGAGCCCGCTGCGCTTTACTGGCAGGCTGATCGTTTACAACTACGAAATCAAAATGAATTTCCGGGGCGTAGGCTTTTAACGTTTCCAGGTGCTGCCGGGCAGTGTAACCGTCGGTCTCACCAGGTTGAGTCATCAGGTTACAAATGAAAATCTTGGTTGCGTGCGAATCACCAATAGCCCGTGCCATGCGCGCCACCAGCAAATTAGGCAGGATGCTGGTGTAGAGAGAGCCGGGACCCACCGTGATGACGTCGGCATTTCTAATTGCGACGAGGGCATCAGGGAGCGGTAAACATTGTTCCGGCTCCAGACGCAATGAGCGGATTTTCGAAAGCGAAGCCGTAATCTGGGTTTCACCCTGAGCGATTGAGCCGTCTTCCAGTTCTGCTACAAGACGCACATCGTTAATCGTCGCCGGATAGATGTGTCCTTTGCTCGCGAGTACCTCGGACGATAGGCGAACAGCCTCCACGAAATCGCCGGTCACCTCAGTTAGTGCGGCGAGAAACAAATTTCCGAAGCTGTGACCGCCGAGAGCACCTTCGCCCCGGAAGCGATGCTTGAAAAGTCTGGATAAAAGGTTCGAATCCTCTGAAAGGGCGATCATGCAGTTGCGAATGTCACCGGGAGGGAGCATCTGCAATTCTTCGCGCAGTCGGCCAGAGCTGCCACCGTCGTCCGAGACCGTGACGATCGCTGCCAGGTTTTCAATCCAAGCGTCATCTGAGTCCTGACGCCCGACCTTACGTTTCAAACCGGCAAGCAAAGTGGAGAGACCGGTGCCGCCACCAATTGACACCAGGTTTAAGCCGCGATCTTTTGGGGAGCTAAAGCGCAATTCTTGAATCTCCACGCCACACGGGGCGACAGGGAATGATACCTAAAACGAAAAAGCTTTCAACTTGTCTTTTCGCGGGCGATTGTCTGGTGCAGGGAAAGCCAGACTTAGGCACGAGGTTGGAAGATCAACCTGTCGAAGTCTGGGTCATTACGCAGTGAGGTCAAATCATGATCGTGCTGCGCGCGGACTCGAAGGCTGGGTTGCAAATCTAACGCTCGTTGGAGAGATTGTAGAGCCAAATCAAGGGAGCCCAGGCGCGCGCGAGTTGCTGCCAGGCCGTAATGAATGTGCGCCGCTTCGGGTTCCCGCTTGAGGGCACGCTCAAACATTTCCTGAGCTGCTACATACTCGCCACGGTTCAGTTCAATCACACCGCGATCGTAGAGCGAGTCGGCATCGCGCGGCAGCATGTTTTCGGTTCGTAAGCGCGCTTCAGCCACAGCAAGGTACGTACGTGCGCGAGCGGCGACCTCGGAAACCTGCGAATACTTCTCCAGAAGTCCGCGGAATTGGTTGCGAGCTTCTCCGAAGTGACCGTTCGTAAATTCTTTATGGGCATGTTCGAACGCGATCAAGGCCGCCGATTCGTCAACTGTTGGCGGACGCCGCGGAGGCGCAGGCGCAACACTGGGACGTTGTGCGCGAACAGCGGCAAGCTTCTGAGTCTTTTTGACTCTTGGGACTAAGCCTTTCTTTGGAGTTGCAACTGCGGGTTTCCGCGCGGGAGTTTGCCGAGCGACAGCCTTCTTCACCGGCTTTAATGCCTTGGCAACTTTCTTTTTCGCAGGTGTTGGACTTTTCTTGGTGGAAAGCTTTTTTGCTACCGTTCGCACTGTGGTCTTTTGCGCTTTGCGGACTGGCGCCTTTGCAGATGCCTTTGCTTTCGGTCTTGCGGGCTTCGCTTTCAATGTACGCCCTTTGACAGACGATTTCGTCGCAGATCGTCGCGCCGGTGTACGCGATGTCGAACGCCTTAGTCCTTTTGTCATGGGGCTGCTCATGTGTGGGGAAGCTTTCAATTTGAAGGACGCTAATCTGTCCTCCGGACACGCTTGAGAACGGGTCGGAGTTTAACACAGCCTCCCCTGTAAATCAACGCGGAAAAGGGAGTTGCGGCGTTATTACGCCCTATCGCAACTACAAATGATGTCTCGTGGCCAACCAAGAAAAACACTTGTAGGTCATTGTTGGCTATGTTAGAGTGCCCAAGGCTCAGCAAAGTCGAGCCGCTCCGCTAAGTTTGCATCGCAAGTCTCGCTGGAAAATTCCTAGGCAGTCAACATCTTGCCTCAAGCAGCAGCCTTGAGTTTCCAGCCAACAACCTCCCGATAGTCTTGCCCACCTTTGTCGAAGAAAGCTGTATTGATGCCAGACACTCCGATCCTGCTGCGGGAGCAGCAGTACCACCAAATCAAGGCTGTCCTGGCGCGGCTCCGAATGGACGCGGCAGCCAAAGTGATTTTCCTGGTTGATAAAGATGGTCAGGAAATCGCCGTTCAGGGGGAAGTGGGAAATCTTGACACAACCAGCCTCGCCTCTCTGGCTGCGGGTAATGTTGCCGCGACCGGAGGAATGGCGCAGTTGATTGGCGAGAAGGAGTTCCCCACGCTTTCACACGAGGGACAACGGGAAAGCATTCACATCTCCGTCATTGGCCGACTTCTCCTCGTCGTCGTCTTTGATGATCGCTCGAGTCTCGGTTTGGTAAAGCTGCGGAGCAAGCAAGTTTCACAGCAACTCTCATTGATGATTGAAGAGATCGAGAGCGCTGATAATCACGATCTCGAATCACCATTTGCAGGAATCACCGACGCTGATATCGATAGCCTTTTCAATTAAGAAGCGCCATGACTTCCATCAACTACGCATCGCGGGAAATCAATTGCAAGATTGTCTACTACGGACCTGGTCTCTGTGGCAAGACGACGAACTTGCAATACATCTTTGATTCAACGGCCCCCCAGGCCCGAGGCAAACTGATCAGCCTGGCCACGGAAACGGACCGCACGCTGTTCTTTGATTTTATGCCGTTGGAGTTGGGAACGGTCCGCGGTTTCAAAACTCGTTTCCACCTTTACACCGTGCCGGGACAGGTTTTCTACGATGCCTCGCGAAAGCTAATTCTGAAGGGCGTGGACGGAGTTGTTTTCGTTGCTGACTCTCAGGAAGAGCGAATGGACGCAAATATAGAGTCGCTTTATAACCTCGACGAGAATCTCCGGGCGCAGGGTTATGATCCTGAAAAGATTCCTTACGTGCTCCAGCTTAACAAGCGAGATTTGCCTAACGTCCTACCGCTCGAAGAAATAACCGCAGAATTGCGCCGAAATGGCGAGCCAGTGATCGAAGCGGTCGCTTCTTCAGGTCCGGGAGTGTTCGATACTCTGAAGGCAGTGGCGAAGCAGGTATTGACTGAATTACGGAAGGGCTAAACAGGTTGGCTTTTAATCGAGTGATTTTAGCATTAGCAGCCCGTCGCCGCCGTTTGAATAGTATTTGGGCAGCCGCTGCGTGACCGTATAACCTAAGGTTTCATAAACTCTCTGGGCCGCCGTGTTGAGCGACCTCACCTCTAGGCGCACCAACCTCACGTTACGTCGCTTAAATCCGTCTTCAACCTGCAGCATTAACCGCTTCGCGAGATGGCGGCGCCGGTGTTCCGGTGCTACGCCCACCGTGGTGACGTGACCCGTGTGATCCGGCTCTACGAGGCCGATCACAAAACCCACCATCACTCCGCCAGGGGTTACTGCGCGGAAAGCAACTGATTCCGCCGCGGTCAGCAGATATTCGAAAGTTTCCCGGCTGTAAGCTTCGCCGTCGACGAAGCAGCGCTGATCCAGCCGCCAGCATTCATCCAATTGCGAAATTGTGAGTGGCCGCACGTCGTACCGGAAGACTGATGCCGGAACGATGGTGCGCTCCGGTGGCGGGGAATAGGCCTCCGGAGGAACTGCTGGTGACCACCAGCGCGTGCGAATTTTTTTCAGTACAGCCATGCTTCTTTAACGACGATTCGTCGTTGCTAGTTTAGCATCATACTTTTCTGGATCACTAGATCACGAGCATGCAGTCCCCGTAGCTATAAAAGCGATAACCAGAGGCGACAGCGTGACGATAGGCGTCGAGTATTAGTTCATGGCCGGCAAATGCGCTGACGAGCATGAGCAACGACGAGCGGGGCAAATGAAAATTAGTTAAGAGGGCATCGACGACGCGAAACTTGCACCCGGGGACGATCGTCAGCGAAGCGCTACCCTGGATCGAATCCAGCAGTCCTTGATCGTTAACTGCGGACTCGAGGGCACGCGTTGTTGTGGTTCCGACTGCAATCACGCGCCCACGGTGAGCTTTGGTCTCATTGATTCTCTGCGCGGCGGCGTTGTCAATCTCGTATCGCTCGGCTGAAACTTGATGTTGTTCGGAATCCGCGACACGCACTGGCTCGAAGGTTCCATAGCCAACGTGCAGCGTTATCTCAGCCAGCCTGGCTCCACGGGCCGCGATTTGATCGACCACGTCTGGCGTAAAATGTAATCCGGCCGTCGGCGCGGCAATGGCTCCGCGCGCTTTCGCAAAAAGCGTTTGATAACGTTCTCGGTCTGAAGTAGAGCTACCAGCAGGCCTGCTGATGTAGGGCGGCAAAGGCATCTCGCCAAACTCTTCGAGTACGGAATTCAAAGATTTCTGAGATTGCAGGCGAAGTTGACGCAGTTCGTTCCCTGGTTGGTCGATGATCTGGGCAGTTAACTGCGCTTGGTCAAAACTCACCTCGTCGCCCTCCCGGAGCCTTCGACCGGGTTTGATGAGAGCTTCCCAAAGATCGGGTTCCAATTGGCGCACCAGGAGAATTTCCACTCGACTGCCCGAAGGCTCGCGTCGCCCAATCAGGCGCGCCGGAAAAACGCGCGTGTTGTTGATGACCAGCAAATCGCCGGCCTGCAATTGCTGCGGCAATTCCCGGAAGTGGGAATCAGTCCAACTCTGCTTTGCTCGATCGACTATCAACATGCGTGACGCGTCGCGCTGCGGAAGAGGCTCCTGCGCGATCAGCTCCGGCGGAAGTTCATAATCAAAAGCGGAAACGTGCATTTCTAATAAGCTAAAAGAAAAAAGAGTTGATCAGACGGCCGGTTTGGGATCAGGGTAATGCGGGTGTTCGCGATGAAATACAGCGGTGAGTTGCGCGCCGAATAAAAGAATCAGGCTGGAAACGTAACTCCAGGAAAGCACGGCAACGACAGCGCCAACGGATCCGTAAATTTGATCATAATGAAAGTAATTCAAGCTCCATGCAAAAACATACTTAGCGATTTCCCATAACAACCCGCCGAGCACCGCTCCCGGCAGGGTGTCGCGCAGGCTAACTTCCGCCTTCGGCATGAAACGATAAATGACGACGAAGAGCAGAACAGTCACGAGAAAGCTGACAGTTGCGTAGATGCCTTGCCAAAAAACGCTGCCTGCTGACAACAGTATCGGATAGCGCACAATCTGGCGTGGTGAAAGATTGCCAGCCATTTGGCGCAACGCTACCACCACTGAAGTGATTCCTACGGAGAGGGCGAGCAATAAGCCGATGATTCCGATCATTCCGATTGTGAGGGCGCGTCCGTGCCAAAACGCTCTTGAGGTTGCTCCCCAGATCCGATTCAAAGCGCGTTCGATTACCGCGAAGACCCATGATCCGGCCCACAGCACAACAATGAAACAGCTGATGAGTACGCCGGTGCTTACCGATGAGAACGAGCGCAGTGTTTCGCGCAAAAATACTCGCGAGCCGGGATAGACATCGACCGCGTGGTTGATGAGCTCATTAGCTGCCGTGATTTTGTTGCTGAGTGCCAGCATCAAAAGCAGCGCCGGAAACAGCGTCATTAGGCCGAAATAGCTCATGGCCGCGGCGGAGGTGAACAAGTCGTTTTCGTGAAATTGGTGGAGCGAGTGGCTGAGAATTGAGCGCCAGGGACCGCGATTGCGCACGCCGAACGAGTGACGAGTAAACGAGGACAGACTTCTCATAAGATCATAAAACTTTTGGTGAGCGCCGGAACAACCCTACCAAAATCTTCACTGGGAATCGAACAGGCTGGGTTTTGAGGGACGGGCGGCACTGATACCGAAGTGTTCGCAGGCGCGCCTGGTTGCCATGCGACCACGGGGGGTGCGATCCAGAAATCCAATCTGGATCAGGTAGGGTTCAATAATTTCTTCGATCGAATCTTTCTCTTCGTGAATTGAGGCGGAAAGCGTTCCCAAGCCCACCGGACCGCCCTCAAACTTTTCAATAATCGTCAACAAAAGTTTGCGATCCATTTCATCAAGGCCATAAGTGTCCACTTCCATCCGATTGAGCGCATCGTGCGCCACGTCTTTGGTGATTTTGCCTTCGTAATCAACCTCCGCGTAATCGCGGACTCGTCGCAACAGACGATTCACGATTCGGGGAGTGCCGCGGGAGCGTCGCGCGATTTCGCGAGCGCCTTCCTCGTCAATTTCGACACCGAGTATTTCAGCCGAACGTTTGCAGATCACTTCCAAATCTTCATGAGGGTAAAAATCGAGGTGAAAGACAATGCCGAAGCGGCCGCGCAACGGCGCTGTGATCAAACCGGCGCGCGTCGTCGCGCCCACGAGGGTGAACTTCGGCAGGTCGAGCTTAATGGAGCGAGCGCCTGCGCCCTGGCCGATTAGCAAATCGAGGTTGTAGTCCTCCATTGCCGGATAGAGTTTCTCTTCCAGGGCGGGAAGCAGCCGATGTATTTCATCGATGAAGAGCACATCGCCTTCCTGAAGGTTAGTCAGGAGCGCGGCAATATCGCCAGCTTTCTCGATTGCCGGTCCGGCAGTTGAGCGCAACTCGGCGCCCATCTCATTAGCGATAATGTTCGCAAGCGTAGTCTTGCCCAATCCCGGCGGGCCGGTTAAGAGAACGTGGTCAAGCGCTTCGCGGCGACCCAGCGCCGCCCTCATGTAAACTCGTAAGTTCTCTTTGACTTGCTTCTGGCCGATATAGTCGGCAAGTCGCGTCGGGCGCACCGTCAATTCGAATTGACGATCAGCGTCGCTGGGAACTTCATCGCGAACTCTTACCGGTTGTTCTTTGGCCATAGTGCTCCCACTTCCGCATCGACGAATTAACCTTTGGCAAGTTTACGCAAACTCGATCTTAGAATTGATTCGACGGAAACTTCCCCATCTTCACTTAGAGATGCCGTGACAGCCTTCTCGGCCGCATTTCTTTGGTAGCCCAGATTAAGCAGTGCTGATAGTGCATCGGCGCGCATGGAATCCTCGGTCGGCACGGCAGCGGCGTCTGACCTGGCACCTAAGTCCTCGTCCACTCCGGTGGACAGCGAGGCCACCTTGTCTCGCAATTCCATCACGAGACGCTCGGCCGTCTTGCGGCCGACACCGGGAATCAATGTTAACTTCGCCAGGTTATTGTTACGGATCGACGTAATCATTTCATCGGCACTCATGCCCGAGAGCAGGGTAATCCCAAGTTTGGGTCCGATACCACTTACTGAAATCAGCCGCAAAAAAAGTTCGCGTTCACGCGCGGTTTTGAAACCATAAAGTTGCAGCGCATCTTCTCGCACATGGGTATAGATTCTTAATTGAACACTCGAACCCGGATCTTCAAGTTCATAAAAGGTCGAGAGAGGAATGGACACCTCGTAACCGACTCCGGCAACGTCGAGAATCACGGAAGTGGCCTGCTTCGAAAGCAGTGTACCTGAAAGGTGAGCAATCATTGTCTCAGCTTGAACGGTCGCGATTGTAAGTTAGGATACAGCGTTCGGCAACGGGATAGTAAGTTTCGAATTTCGAGTTTCCGGTTTCGGGTTTCAAGTTAAGTTTACCCGCCCGAAAGGACTACGAACGAGCTTTTACCGAATCGCGAGCAATCATTCGACTTAATACCTAGAAACTTGAAACCCGAAACTCGAAACGCTTTGTGCGTTACGCTGAAGGCATCATTGGCGCTATACTTGGCGCGGCCTTCAATCACCGAAATAAGATGAAATCCGAAAAGATCTCTGAGCTGACAACGAACCGGCTGAGCGTCTACCTTCGCTGCTTGAACACACTCGCGGGCGCCGGCATCAAAACAATTTCGTCGCAAGCCCTGGCGGAACAGTTCAATCTCAATTCAGCGCAGATTCGCAAGGACCTCGGTTACTTTGGCGAGTTCGGGGTGCGCGGAGTTGGTTATTACGTAACTGATCTGCGCGCTCATCTCACCAAGATTCTTGGTTTGGATACTGCCCATCGCGTGGGAATTATCGGAGCTGGTCGCCTGGGCACGGCCCTCGCCAACTATCAAGGCATCGAAAAATCAAACTTCACTGTCGTTGCGTTGTTCGACAACGATGCGGCGAAGATTGGGACGCGCATCGGGCCCGGCAAAGTTCTCGTACACGACGTGAAACGAATCGCTCGGGTGGTCAAGGAAGAAGGTGTTGACGTCGCAGTAATCGCTGTTCCCGCTCGCGCCGCGCAACGAGTCTTGAATCAAATTACTGCCGCGGGCGTGCGAGCGGTACTAAATTTTGCACCCGCAGTGTTAAGTGCGCGTCTCGGGGTAAAAGTTAAGACCGTTGACTTAACAACTTCCCTGGAATCATTATCGTATTTCCTTTCGCGGCCGCAGGCGAGCGTGACGACTAAAGCCCGTAAAGGCGTTGAACCTGAAGAGTTGCCTACGCAGAGCGAACGCGAGCTATAAGGACGTTACCCGCTATCAATGGATGAGCAAACGGCCCGGCGCGAAATAGTTCGCATCGGCCAACTCATGTACGAACGCAGTTACGTCGTCTCCTCAGACGGCAACGTGAGCGTACGCCTCGATGACGGCCGCATCGTTGCCACGCCAACGATGACGTGTAAAGGTCGCATGACGGAAGACTCTTTGGCGGTAACTGATGCGACGGGTAGAGCGCTTAGTAACCGCAAGGCATCGAGCGAGCTGGCGATGCACATCCTGATTTATAACGAGCGACCTGACATCAAGGCTGTATGTCATGCTCATCCACCGCATGGTACCGCGTTCGCGGTCGCCGGACTTGCGATCGATCAGCCAATACTCTCCGAAGTGATTCTTACCCTCGGGTGCGTGCCGCTCGCTGCCTATGGAACGCCGTCCACTGAGGAGCTGACCGAAGCGATGCGTCCGCTCGTGAAGCATCACAATGCACTTTTGATGGCCAATCACGGAGCCGTCGCGTACGGATCTGATCTGTGGCAGGCTTTCGATCGTTTAGAGACCCTTGAACATACGGCTCGGATTGCGATCCTTTCGCGCATCCTGGGCGGGTCGAAGAATTTGCCCGTCGATGCAATTGAAAAGTTAATAAATGTTCGAGAAGC
>Ga0079216_10000301_pt1 | contig 11201 bp, 9 predicted proteins | sample NCAS100_FD_77008 | JGI IMG/M metagenome (GOLD analysis project Ga0079216, IMG submission 77008) | Agricultural soil microbial communities from Utah to study Nitrogen management - NC AS100 | ecosystem: Environmental > Terrestrial > Soil > Agricultural land | place: USA: North Logan, Utah...
CAAAGCCCGCGCGGTTAGCCTTCCGGCAGAGAGTTTCGATCGATGCGTCCTGTTCTGTCTGAGCCTTTTGCCTCGGCGTGTATTGCCCGAGTCCATAAAACCGGCTGAGCTCGCAACCGAACGCCGGCATTCCATCGATCATTGCCATGCCCGATAAGACGGGCGCAACGAATGAGGAAAAAGAGCAGGCTCCGGGACGCGTGAGAATATTCCAGTAAGCGTGTTCGCTTTGCGGAATGAAGAGCGCGGTGCGGCGCCGATCAGCAGGACTCAGCCGGCTGAGTCTTCGAAGCCCCTGCACAGCTCGAAAATTGCGCGACGATTCGAGGCCTTCGCTCAGAATCGCCCGGTCCGCGAGGTACGGCAATCCACGGATACCCCTGGGTGTCGTGGCTGCGCTGCTCGTGGCGTACAGGGCAGTGCGTGTCGCTGCGTTTTCGTGCGCGAAACGCCTGGTCCAATGAATGGCGTTCAACCCCATCGTGACCAATAGCGGTAAAGCCACAATCAGGGCAGCAGCGCGCGGGAGGCTGATCACACCCGCGTGGCGGGATTCGGAATCTCTCTTGCGCTTCTTCGCTGAGTCGAGCGCATAAGCGCCCAGAGGCGGAAGCGACAACAGCAGGCCAAGCGCGAGCCATCGTTGTACGTCCGAAAAATAGAAAGCCGATCCTCCGTCGATGTGCACGATGAAGCCGGGCGCGGCACCCGCCAGAGCCACCAGCACTACTGCTTCGACGTCGAGAAGGCGACGGGATTTCAGCAGCTCACGGACGTCCGCAAAGGTCCGAGCGCGCTCCTGGTAAAGGCGCACGATCACATAAACCCAGGACCAGAAGAAGTGGAGGAAGGGGAAAAAGACCCACCACATTCTCGGGACGTAGTTCTTGAGGAAATCGAGCGGGGCAAATCCCTCGTTATGCGCAGGCAGCGATACCATGGGGTACGTGATCGCTGCGAGAATCACTGTAAGAACAATTGCCCCGAGTCCGGTGGGACTTCGGTACAGACGCACGCGAGCTGCCAGATACATCGCGAGGGCAAAGGCGAGAATCATCAGGGAAATCTTGAGAAATCCCAACCCTGCGATCGCCAGCGGAAGAACAGCCAGCAGAAAAACATTGTCGCTCGCAGTGAAGCGCTTGCCGGACATCAATCGTTCCGATGCACACCCAACCCAGAATGCCGCTGTTGCTCCAACCATGAGGAGACCCACTGATACTGCAACCGCGTAGGATTCGGATATCACCAGGGCCGATGTGTACACGCCGAGAGCGTCCATTGCCTGGATAGGAATCACCCCGATAGTCCCGGCGAGGAAAAGTCCCCAGAACCACCAACTCTGCCTCAGACGGGAGCGATGCGCCTCACGCCGTGAAAATGCGATCTCCGACGCAAGCGCGATCGCGCCTCCGAAGAACAGCGGAATGATCGTGACGGGATACGCCAGCTGATAGAAGTCGAGCAGGCTGCTGTCCAGCAGACTCGACCATTGTGCAAAGAGCCACGGCGTTCCCCAGTGGTAGGGGATGTATGGAAGGCCATCGAGGCCAGTGCTCGCGACGCCGTACGTCCGCAACATGTTTCCGAGCGCCACAAGAAAAAGAGAGTCGTGGTGGACGACCCCCGTTGCCACGAGGTTCTCGTGGAAAAGAGGGTTCTTGTAGATGCGTCCCCAGACGACTCCTGCGATCCACTGTGCGAAGATCAAGGCGCCAAGCAGCAAAAGAAGGCTTTCCCGGGTCGACCTGCTCCGGATAAAATGCCGTGCAACGAGCACGAATCCGCCTATTCCGATTACCGCGAGCAGGTAGAAGGGATTGAGACCGACGATCGTGCCGACCCATCCGAGCACAGCAGTGACGAGGAGGCTGGCAATCCACAGAAAAGAGTATGACGTCGGCCAGCGGTAGGGTCTTTCATTCAGCCGGAATACGAACCGGACCATGAATGGTGCAGTCGTCATGAACATCGATAGCGCGAGCGCCTTGAGCACTGGAAGAAGCGGGTTGTGAAAACCTGTCCGCGCAATCCAGTAGATGGCGGCTATGCCCGACGCCACAGTACAGGCCAGCAGGGCGAGCCCGGCAAAAGCATCATCTCGTTCGGATCGGTGATCGATCTGCGATGCCTGGCCCACCATCTCTTCCCTGAATCCGATCTCTTCCATGGATCCGGGGCTCTCGGGTCCGTCCGGGCCCACGGGTTCAGAACCCTGTGGAGCGACCCACGACATATAGCGGGCGCTGTTTTACCTCATCATAGATCCGGCCGACAAACTCACCGATCACGCCGAGACAGATCAGCTGCACTCCGCCGAGGAAAAGTACGACGACGATTGTCGACGCCCACCCGCGTGCGATGTTGCCTGATCCAAAAACCCGCTCAGCGATGAAGACCAGGCCGAGAACGAAGCTGGCGGCGGATGCAAAGAAGCCGAACCACGTGGCAAGACGAAGGGGTGCCTTTGAGAGCGCGAACACCGCATCGAGCGCAAGAGCCATCATCCGACCCGGCGAGTACTTCGTCACGCCCGCGAAACGAGGAGGCCGTTCATACGTGACTGCCGTTTGACGGAACCCGAGCCACGCACGCAGTCCACGGAGATATCGGTTGCGCTCGGGCATGGAGTTGAGCAGGTCCACAATCTTGCGGTCCATGAGACAGAAGTCCCCGGTGTCGAAAGGGACTTTCACTTCGCTCAGCTTTCCGAGAGTGCGGTAGAACACGTAGGCAGTCGCGCGCTTCATGAGACCTTCGCCCGTGCGCGCCGTGCGCTGCGCGTATACGACCTCGAAGCCTTCTCTCCACTTGGTCATCATCTCGAGCATCAGCTCGGGAGGGTCCTGCAGGTCGGCGTCGATGACGATCGCGCACTGACCTGAGAGGACGTGCAGGCCGGCTGTTACAGCTGCCTGGTGGCCGAAATTCCGGGAGAAATGGATTGCCTTGAAACGAGGATCTGACCGGCAGATCGAGTCGAGCATCGCTGCGGAACGGTCGCGGCTGCCGTCGTTGACGAAAATGATCTCGAACGACTCTACAGTCGGTTGAAGCACCTGCAGGAGACGCGAGTGCAGTGCTTCGATCACCAACTCCTCGTTATAGATCGGCACCACGACAGATACTACGGGCGCACCGCCCGAGCCTGGGGTTGAGATGGAAGAAGTCATTGGCTCGCGCAAAATACCCGTAATAGCCTGACTTTGCGACAGGTTGTCGGATGAAGTCGTCGAGGGATTCTCAGTCCGAAGCGATCTCCAGGAGTCCCGCCGCTTTCAGCGTTTCAGCAATCTCTACAGCTTCATCCGGCGCGAGACCGATGCGATCGGCGACATCGACCAGATCGCGCGTTCCATCGGCGTAGGCAAGAACGTTCGTGATCGATCGTACCGAAGGCAGGGTGTTTCTGCTTCCCAGGGTTGGATACAAACCTCGCCCGCCGAGGTGTGGCTCACAGAGCAGGACAGGCCTGTAGAAATAATTGTGCTCGAGTAGCTCGATACACTTCCGAATTGCCTCGAAGCCCCCCGCGAGCCCGCTCGGTGATATCAGGCTCAGGTCGTCGAGCGAAGTGTGGTATTCCGGATAGCCGTTGTAGCTCGCGCGCATGACGGAGACAACCGGAAGGTCTACACCCGGACTGCAGTATTGTCTCTCGTCGCTTCCGCGCTGAAGGTAGGAGTACTCGACGTAATCCGGAGCGTGATGCTTCATCACCAGCTTCGCCGCTCTATCTGCAAGCGTATCCTCGGCGCGCGACCGAAGAAGTGAATAGGCGCGATCATCTCCGACGCACGAGACGACAAATCCTGCGATTGTGTTCCGCTTCATCTCTTCGAGGTGTCTGCTCAGGTAGACGATCGAGCCGATGGTCTCGGGAATGAAGAGAATCCGGTATGTGAAGCGGCGATCATCATTGCCCGAAAGCCATGATGCAAGAGCAGCGGTCACAACGGGTCCCGACAGCTCGTTGTTCGCCAGGGACGGATGACAGATGTACGTCGAAAGGAGAATCTCCTTCTTTTCCCTGCCCGGTAACAGCAAGTCTCCGTAAGTAAGAGATCCGGGCGCCAGTGTGCTGTCGATTACGACGTGATACCGGCCTGGCTTCAGCTGTTCTCTCTGGTTGTGTGAGAGGCAGAAACCCCACCGCTTCACATAGTATGAAGTGATGTAGGGAATAGCGTCCGGCTGTTCGGGCAGAGAGTACAGGTGAGGCTGCAGCTCTTCCAGGGTCATCCACTCATCCACAGGAACCGAGTAACCGACCACGTGGAGATTGGTGTCCGCGAAATCGACGATTCGATTTCCCTGCTCATCGGCGATCCATGCGCCCCGGATGTTCCATTCGTCGGGGACAATCCAGTCGAATGCGTAAGTCCCGGATGGGACCTCGTGAATTCTCAGCTGCGGCAGAAGTCGCTTGAAGTATGCGAGCGTCTCCCTGACTCCATTTCCGGTGATGCTTCTGCAGATCGGAAAGAGATCCGTTGCCCAGGCATACATCGCTTCTCCGCTGGAGACCGGCTTATTCATCTTCCGCCCTGGCGAAAGTCTCAGCCATTTCCGGCGCCTCGAAATCACCGATCATGAATCGGCGCCCGAGCTCCTCGAGTGCCGGCTCCACCCACACGCGGGTTTTTTGATCGAGCAGGACGAGAGGATCTTCTTTCATTTCTGCGATCCAGAATTCGCAGAGTGATCGCGCCGATGCGACGGCAACCTCTGGATTACCGTCAACGCGCTTACAGACATCGGCGTCCAGAGCCTGTCGAAAAAGCCGCGGCCAGTCGTACTCGAGGTCCCCGCCGAGTGGTCGGACGTGAGAGCGAAGTGATCCTCGAACTTCTTCGCCATCCGGCATGATGACGACGCCGGGAAAGCGCTTGTCGTATCGATATACGGGACCTTCTGCTCGCCGCTCCGCATGATGAACGAGTGTATTGAAGGCGAACGTCTCACCGTAATACAGAATCACTCCGTCGCGCTCCACCAGTCGCGCAAAAATCGACTCTGAGCCAAAAGGGTCGGTTTCGTCATGCCAGGAAACTTCCGGCATGGCTCCAATTCCTGAAACCGAGAACATCGGGATCGGCGTGCGCCACGCCGCGAAGTGCATGCGAAAATGCTCCGGAATGGGGCCGATCTGCGACTCGTCGGCCATGACGTCGAAGATGCCCGACCGCGGGAAATCATAGTTGAACGCGGGAAGCCACAAGCCTCGATCATCGGAGAGCGCTCTCAGCACGTCAACGTGCGCATTCAGGAGCTCACGTCGGTCGCGCTCAGGTTTCACCAGGCGGGCGGCTCGAAAGACGTCCGAGTGTACGAAAACAGGTCCGCTCCCGCGTTCCGCGAGCAATGCTCTCGCTTTCGACTCGAAGCTCATTTCTGCTTGAACCGGTGACTCACCGGAACTGCGCCGACAATTATCCGCGAGGGAGAAAGCTGCTTTTGCAGATGCTGCCTGAAATGCGCCTGAAGCTCGCGGCGGTCCAGTGCCGTGCCATTCCGGGGCTCACAGATGATCTCGACGTGCTGGCCGGTAATCGGATTTGCAACTCCATACGCCTTTGCCCGCAGCACGCCGGGATACAGCAGTGCCACGCGCTCGATCTCATCAGGCAGGACCTTCAACCCGCCGACGTTCAGAACCTCGGAGCTCCTGCCTGTTACGCGGATGAAATCACCCTCCGTCTCGACAATGTCGCCGGTGTCGTACCAGCCATCGACGAATGGATCAGGTGCATTCAGGTAACCAAGCATCCGGTTCTCTGATCTGATGTGCAGAACGTCGTCGACGATGCGGGTCTCGATTCCCTTGCCGCCGATCTGCATCCAGAGACTATCGCGTGCCTTTGACCTGACCTGAAACACGCCTAGCTCTGACAAGCCGTACGTCTGACGGAAGTCGACTTGCGGCAGCTTCTCGCACAACCGGTCGAGTGTTCCCTGATCCATTCGCTCCGTGCCATAGGTCACGACCCGAAGGCTTGGAAACGTATCCGAATCGAAGACGCCGTCGAGCAGCATCATCCTGAGAAACGTCGGCGTTGCAGGCAGCAGCTCTACGTCGTGACGGAGAATGTCTTCAGCAACCGCTGCAGGTGTTCTCTCCGACGGGACAATCACGACACCACTGTTGAAGAGAGTATGCAGCATAGTGTTGATGCCGCCGGCGTGATCGAAGAGAAGAAAATTCAACGCGCGAAGCGGGGACCGCCGGACAGCATAGCGCGCGAGAAAATTCGTGAAATCATGGAGTATTGCCTTCGGCCGCCCTGTGGTGCCGGAAGAAAAAAAGATCACGCCGGGATGGCCTCGAGCGCGGAGATCCTGAATCAACGGGTTCGCAGCCCGGTCTGGCAGCTTGCGGTGTTCGATCTCGCTTCCCCGGATCACCCACTCGACGCCCGCCGATTCGAAGAAATACTCGTGATCGGCTCGCGTGCCTTCGGTCAAAGGCATCAGGATGACACCCTGGTCCAGCAGATGGAGCATTGTCGAGATCGTCGCTTTATCGAAATCCCCGATCAACGCCACGACATCGCCAGCGTGTATGTCCAGAGTCGCTGTTTCTGGCGCCGACGCATCCGCGATGTCCGCAAAAGCGAGCGAGCCAGTCGAGCTGACGAGGAATGGTTCATTTCGCCCGGCATTGCGGGCGGCGAGCTCCTCCAGAATTCTCACCTACGCGCCACCGACGTTGATCGTCTGGCCGCTGATCATCGAGCTCTCTGGCGAAAGCAGGAAGGACAGAATGTTCAATATGTCTTCCGGTTCTCCCTGCTTCTGAATTATCTGCTGCCTCACAACAGCCTCGACGCTGGCCTTTGGCACCTTCGCTATGAGTGCCGTCGCGATCGGCCCCGGGGCGATCGTGTTGACGGTGACTCCGTGCGGCGACATCTCACGCGCGAAGGCACGAGAGAATCCCTCGACGCCGGCCTTCGAGGCGATGTAGATGGCTTCGCCCTTGATCGCCAGGGGCACTCCGAGGGTGGAGAAGTTGATGATTCTGCCAGCCCCGCGCTTGATGAGAGCAGGCGCAACCTGCTTGCAGCAGAAGATCGTGCCGAGAAGGTTCGTCTCGATGATGCGTCGCACGGTCTCGGCCGGAGTCGTAACGACGAGATTCATCGAAGCAATGCCCGCGGCGTTCACGAGGCCGTACACACTGGGATCGCGGCGAAGATCGGCAAGCGCGCTCGCAATCGAGTCGGGGTCGGACACATCCCCAGTGCGCATTTCAAAAGCGGCGTCGCGGGCTCCGGTACGCCCCAGTCCTATTACACGGTATCCGCGCCGGTGCAGCTCATCGGCGCAATACCGGCCGAGACCGCGAGATGCGCCAGTCACGATGATCGTGTCCCCGACGGGCATTGCGGTCAGTTGTACACGTGTGGAGGGAAAGAACCTGGTGGTGAGAGAGCATCTCGCACGGGCGGAAATATAGCTGCACGGGTGACCAACTTCATCCGTAAACGCGCCTGTTGCGATGCTCCGCTGACCCGAAGTCCATCGTTGTCTATTTTATCTCAATGAAAAGCTCAGCTCCGGTAGCGCGCCTCCCCGGGTTCGACAATGCAGGCGAGCCTTTTGTCAGCGGCGACCGCGTGCTTCGCGGCATATATCCGGGACACGCCGACACAGTCCGGACCGTGCTGAGGATCTGCGAGAAGCACGATCTCTTCAGCTCGGGGGTCGTTGCAACGCGAGAGCTGCCGTCAAATCCTCATCCCGAGCTGGCATACGAGATCATCCTCGAGCACGAGCGAATTCCGTTCATCACGTATCCTCACGAATGGTCGGCCGCGATGTTCAAGGAAGCGGCGCTCTTCCACATAACGCTCTTCGGTGCGCTCGGAGATCATGGTCTCACCATCAAGGACTGGCATCCGCACAACATTCTGTTCTCGGGAACCCGCCCCGTATTCGTGGATTTCACATCCATAATCCCGATCGCTGATCTGCCAGGCCAGCCGCATTTGCAGTCGATACAGTCATCCGGGACAATGGGCGCGCTCTGGGACGCTACTTCCAACGCAGTTTACAAGATGTACCGGTTGATGTTCGAGCCCTACTTCGGACTTCCACTGCTGATGATGCACCGAGGGCTTCACGCCCAGGCGCGGCGCCGCATATACGAGACGACGCTCAATTCGTCGGAATCGGTGATCACACACATTGAAGCGTTCAACGGATCGCTCGCGACGCGTGCCAGGTATGCGCTCGAATCCCGGCTGCTCATGTTCGCTCTTGCCGACCGCGGGCAAAGCAAGACCAGGTTCTTCAAGCTGCTGCGCCGGATCGTCGCATCGAGAAACGCCGCGGTCCGACGCAGTGATTACAGCAGTTATTACGAGGACAAGAAGGAAGCCTTTCCTGCTACACCGAGCGATGACTGGACGCACAAGCAGCACGGGGTGCACTCGACACTTACGCGGCTCAAGCCTCGAACCGTGCTCGACATCGGCAGCAACACAGGATGGTTCTCGAAGCTCGCGGCCCGGCTCGGCAGCATGGTTGTCGCGGTGGACATGGACGAGGCCTCGATCGATCGCCTCTTCAACGAGGCGAGCGAGCAGAGTCTCGAGATACTTCCGCTCGTTGCGAATCTGATGTCACCGCTGCCGCCGCTCTATCCTCGCACATACCCGGATGAGCCGTCGCTGTCGCTGATCGGCGAGAGCCACTCTCCGATGGTGACGCAGCCTGATGAGCGGCTTCGCTGCGAGATGGTTCTCGCGCTGGCGATCGTTCACCACCTGGCGCTCGGGCAATCGCTGACTTTCGAGGAGATTGCGGCAAAATTCGCTCGTCTTGCGGAGCATTCCGTCTGCGTCGAGTTCGTTGACATCGACGACGTGATGATCACCAGCGATCCGGGATTCTTTCCATCCTGGAACGCTGATCCTTCAGCGTTCGGCTGGTACAACAGAGAAAATTTGATCGCCGCGCTCGAATCGCATTTCGGCCGGGTAGAGATCTTCCCGTCACATCCTGAAACGCGGTCGCTGCTCGTGTGCACGCGATAACGCGCTGCCAACGGTGGCACGGGCTGCGACCCCGTCGATCGTGTAAGGGGCGCTAGGCGCCCTGCAGGTCCGCGAGATGGCGGGAGAGCGTTCCCACGCTGCGCAGAACGCTTCGCGCTTCGGACATGGCGCTGTCGCTCGTCCAGTCGAAGCGAACGCCAAGCTTGCTCTGCGCAAACTCTTCCACCGATAGAAGCAGCATCACGAGGTCGGCCGAATCGATCACGCGCGCCGAACCCACCAGTGCCGTTTCGGCGGAAACCCGATCGGGCGATATCGCGGTCATTACCGCAACCTCTTCACGAACAAACTGCTCGATCTCGTCGTATGTCATGCTCACTGGATTCGAGGTTACCACTTGTCTGATTCGGCGATATCGATCAGGTCCGGACCCATGATGAAGTCGTCGCCGTCCATAACCCTCGCGCAGATGAAATCGAGGAACGGGTCTGCGCCCGGAAGAAGCTGCTCGCGTTTCTCGTGCTGCAGGTTCCACCACAGCCGTTGCGGATCGCGCACGACAGGCAGAGGAATCTGTCGCTGCAGGAAAAGCCAGTACGCATACTTGCGGGCCAGCTCTATCTGTTCAGCGGAAAGCTGCCCGATGGAACCCGCCCGCGACAGGAGTGCGCGATAAGTGGCGGCGTCGAGTCCATCCTCGGTGAACCCCTTCCCGCCATAGTGCGCCTCTCCTGCTAGAATCACAGGCTTGCCGGCCAGGGCCAGCTCGAGTCCGGCAGTGCCATACACAGTGACACCCCCATCCAGCACTTCGAAAAACTCGAGTGGACTGATCTTCTCAGCCGCAGGAACGATCTTCACATGCGACGGCAGATTTGGAAATCGTTTCTCTACCAGCGCTTCGACGCCGGCCTGGCGATCGTACGAGGCTTCCACTGGGTGAACCTTGAACAGCCATTGAACGTCAGTGATCGTGGATACGTGCTCGATCGTATCCACGATCTAGTCATCGAACGACGGGTACGCCATCGGCGAGTAGTCAGCGACGCTGTCCCAGTTTACGTGGCACATGACACCCCATACCGGTCTCTCGCGATCGAGAGCGTACTTGGCCCGGAATCGCTCCGTCTCGCCCATTTCCCGATGCAGCTTCTGCACATCGAATGCGACCGCACGGTGATACCGCGTGTGCAGTGCTGAATCGAGAGCTTTCTCCTCTTCTCCGGTCAGTGGCGTCGCGACGCGCTCGCTCCAGGCGCGATCGCTCAACCGGTAAAAATCGAGATTCCCGCGTGTGATCTGCTGGAAGTAGAATCGCGCCGACAGATATGAAGATTTCCAGATCGTCACCGGGACGAGATTCGCGAGGGCGGTGTTCAACGCCGGTCCCCAGTCCACATAGACTCCATGCGACATGAAAACGCGCTTCGGCTTGAAGCGTCCAATCGCGACACGGGCTGACTCGGCGGTGATGAGGGCGCTGTAGGCGTACTGCCTGAGAACGCGCTCGTCGATATCGACGGAATAACCTCGTCGATATCGTATCAGGGAAGAAACCACGTTGTGGCCGATCCTGAGTCCGCGATGCGAAAGCTCGCGAACATTTTCAGGGGTAGTCCGCTCTGCCTGTGCCCACAGGGACTCCCGCACTTCCTGCGAGACGAAGTCCCCGATCGACGAGTATGGGATCCCCATGATGTCCAGCACGTTCCGGTTAGCGGCGATACATCGGGCGCATTGCTCGCGCCAGTTCTCGAACGGGATTCCATCTTCCGCCTCACGCTTGACACAGGCGCTATACGGCGAATCGCAGATTATTGCGTGAACCTTGTACCCTCGCAATTGAAGCGCTGCCGCGATTGCCGTTTCGACGTGAAGAAGCAGCTCCATCCCGCCGGGAATCCAGAACAGCACCGTCGGCGCGTTTGCAGGCGGGACCGGCCTGCGCTTGTATAGCCGCTGCATCTTCCAGCGCCGGTGTTCGTCCGTGTGGGGAAAGAGGCGCTGCGCAGCAGACGGCAGGTGATCCACCGTTTCCCAAGCCACTTCTCTGAGCCTGCGAGGCAGGCGGCGGTAAAGCTCGCGGGCTGATGGCCTCTTCAAGCCGGGCACGAGCTAGCCCGCGCCGGACTCGACGAGGAGCGGGAGATATTTCGGTCGAACTCTATGACTTCACTTCGTAACATGCGTATTCGAGCG
>Ga0079216_10000302_pt1 | contig 11197 bp, 10 predicted proteins | sample NCAS100_FD_77008 | JGI IMG/M metagenome (GOLD analysis project Ga0079216, IMG submission 77008) | Agricultural soil microbial communities from Utah to study Nitrogen management - NC AS100 | ecosystem: Environmental > Terrestrial > Soil > Agricultural land | place: USA: North Logan, Utah...
AAAACACTTGTCAGGTTGGAAAGCGCGTATCGGCTATTTGTCGCCATCGGTCTTTGAAACACCGTCGGATTGGGATTTAATTTTGCCCAAAGGCTTCACCATGGTCGCCTCCGGCCTCAACGTGCAGGCGCACACCGAAACCGAGTTCAATAAGGCCATCGATGCGCTCGGCGCCGGCTTGGGCATCTTCGCCGCCGAGGAATGCGACGCGATTCTCATGGGCGGCATCACGCTCGGCACGCAACGAGGTTACGCGGCCGAGCAGGAAGTCGTCGCCAAGCTGTCGCGCCAGGTCGGATTGCCGGTCAGCACGGCGATGAGCGCGACGGTCGAAGCGCTCAAACATTTACGCGCACGCACAACTGTTATCGCCACAGCCTACAAGGAATCGATCAATCAGGCGGTCAAAAAATACTACGAAGACGGCGGGATGGAAGTTCTCGTCATTAAGGGCTTGGAGGTTTCCAAGCCTGTCGATCAAGTTAAGCTGCCGGACTACGCATCCTATAAAGTTGCACGCGAGCTTTTCCTCCAGCATCCTGGTGTCGATAGCCTGCTCATCCAGGGCCGCTGGCGCTCGGTCGCCTATGTGCAGGAACTTGAAGACGACACCGGCAAACCGGTCGTCTCCAGTACCGCCGCTTCGCTTTGGTGGGTCATGAACACTCTAAGCATGAAAACGCCGATCGACGGTTTCGGCAAGCTCTTGCGCGGATAGGCTGAACGCGCAGGCCGCTCCATTCGCAAATCTCACCTTAAAGCAAAACGGGCAGCCTCCCTTCGAAAGTTGCCCGTTTTGACAACGCCATCGCGTTGTTTTAGCGCATTTTTGAATTTTGTATTACTAGCAGCCCGTTTCCAACGATTCGCCAGTATTCGTTCCAATCCAGTTTATCGTCAGTTAAGTTTCGAGTCTGCTCTGGTGAAGCCCAACCTGCTGATTGACCCCGTTTCGGGTTCGCGCCAGTCGGCGCAGCGATTGAGGGCTTGATTCACACAGCTCGATTTCCGACAGATAACTCGATCGAACTGCTGGCGCCCGCTGTAGGCGGGCTTGAATGGCCCGGTGGACTATCTTCTTCCCTCATAAAACCTCCGTCGAAGAAGAGCTTTCAACATGCGCGCTCTGCTTAGCTCTTCCCGCCCCCTCGGGACCTGTGGGGCTAAGTCAATTCCTAGCGCCGCAGCTTGTTCATGTCAAGATACTTTTTGCGCTCGCGCAAAGAAATTTTTGCTGGGGTTTTTCTCTCCAAAACGCTTGTCACCGATGCGCGCGCATCTCCGCCGCGGTGAATGGCCCGACACCCATGATCTGGTGTACCTCCCACTCTAGTAATTCGAACGCCGCAAAACCGGCGGCCGTGTAAGGATCGGTCGCCGCGATTCTTTCGGCTTCTTCTTTACTCGGCGCGCGAATAACGTAGACGCCATACTTTCGATCGGTGGTGGGACCCGAAAAGAGAATTCTTCCTGCCTCGTGCTGCTGCTTCATCCACACGAGGTGCTCATCCAAACTCACCGTCCACTCTTCGCGCGGTTGTACCGGCCGGCGCAAAACGAGATACCACATGGCTCCTCCTTCAAACGACTGAAAATTATCCTACGACTATCGATACGCTTCGGGGCTTCATGCCGTCAAGAGCAAAGCCCGATTGGGTCGCTACTTGCCCATTGCGATTGCAATCGTTCCCGCCACGGCCGCGCCGAGAGTAATCGTGCGCGCCGCCAGTCATAACTTGTGGCTTGCGATTGGATGTACTAGACCAGCCCACACCAGTCAAAGCATCGCGCTTTGAAGTCCTTTCGTATCCGTATATAATGGCGCCTGTTTTCCGCGTTGACCAAAGGAGTTGTCATGCATCGAATCGTTATTGGCCTCATCGTGCTGGGCTGTTTCTCTCTTGTGCCCAAGTGGCTTTATGCCCAGGACACCGTTCGTGACCTCGTCGTAAAAATTCATGCGATCCATCACAGTCCGGACCTGTTTCGCCCCTGGACCAGGGTTAGCCCGCAACAAGTGAAGGGTTCGGGCGTGGTCATCGAAGGCAATCGCATTTTGACCAACGCTCACGTCGTCAAGTACGCGAGTCAGATCTACGTTCAGCCGAACCAATCGGCGAGCCATATTTCCGCGCGAGTCGAAGCGATTACGCCTGGGATGGATTTGGCCATTCTCAAACTCGACGACGAATCGTTCTTCGAAAAGCGCGGCAGTCTGCCGTTCGCCCAAGAGCTGCCGCGGGTCAAAGATTCAATTAACGTATATGGCTATCCGACCGGCGGCACCGAGCTCTCCGTGACTCAAGGGATCGTATCGAGGATCGAATACACGGACTACTATTACCAGGCAGCCGGCTTGCGCATCCAAGTCGACGCCGCGCTCAACTTCGGCAATAGCGGCGGACCGGCCGTATCCGACGGGAAATTGGTTGGACTTGTGTTCAGCCTGATTCAAAACGCGCAGAACATCGGCTACCTGATTCCCGTCGAAGAAATTCAGCTGTTCTTAGACGATATCGCCGATGGTGCTTACGACGGGAAACCACAGGTGTTCGATTTGATTCAGACCGTAGAGAACGAAGCGCTACGTCGTCGGCTGGGTCTGCCAAAAAGCGTCAACGGTGTCATGATTGCCCAACCCTACGGCGCTAACTCGGATTATCCGCTGCAGGAATGGGACGTGGTCACCAAGATCGGCGATATGCCGATCGATAGCGACGGCAAAGTCGCGGTGCGATACGACCTTCGCTTGTCGTCATCATATCTCGTGCAAAAGTACGCCAAGAACGGGCTCTTGCCGCTGACGATCTATCGGGATGGCCGGCTCTCGGAAATCAAGTTGCCGGTGCGAACTCAAAGAGAATTGGTCATTCCCTATCTGATGGGCAAAACTCCGAGATTTTTTATCTTCGGTCCATTCGTGTTCTCGCAAACCACACAGGATTATCTGGAGCGGCTCGGCAATCAACGGCCGCCTTCAATGGGACGGCAGCCAAGCCCGCTGGTTACCCGGCGCTTCGACAAACCGGTTTTCGAAGACGAAGAACTGGTGATCGTGGCGTCGCCGCTGTTTCCTCATCGCATCACGCGGGGTTACGACGATCCTAATCGCGCCGTGCTCAGCGAGATCAACGGCGTCCAGGTCAAAAACTTGCGCCATCTGGTTGAAATCCTGCGGGACAACCGCGACGACCAGATCAGCTTTAAATTTGCTAGCTCCGGAGTGCTGACCCACGAAACGATGGTGTTCAATCGCGCTGAATTGACGGAAGCGACGGTCAAAATCCTCGAGGATAACGGCATTCGCTATCCGTACTCGTCGGACTTGCGCGCCGTCTGGGAAGCTCCGGCACAAGTTGGCGTCAAATCCGCCCAAGCGAACTGTTGCCCAACTTCACCGGCAGCGCATTAACTCTCGCGCGTTTGAAAGCCAGCTGTCCACGAGTCGAGGAACCCGCCCGTGTTCACGACCCTGATCGGCCCGCTGCGGTTGTTAGTGCTGGTTGCCGTCCTGGCGGTTGCCCATGATCAAGAGCTTTTAAACGCCGCCACGCCCGAATTCACGATCGAGACGCTCGCACAAGGTCTAGATACGCCTTGGGCCATTGACTTCGCGCCGGACGGTAGAGTTTTTATAAGCGAACGCGATGGTCGAATTCGCATCATCGAGCGCAACCAACTCCAGCCTGAGCCCTGGATGAGCCTGGAGGTCGCCGCGACCAGCGAAGCCGGCCTACTTGGCCTTGCGCTCGATCCGTCGTTTACCAAAAACCGCTTCGTCTACGTTGCCTACACCTATCGGACCGGTGTTTTAACTCTGCGCAACCGGCTTGTCCGCCTGCGCGAAGACGGCAAAACCGGCAAGGGCGTTCTAGACAAGATTCTCATCGACGATGTCGCCGGCGCGAATAACCATGACGGCGGAAGAGTGAAATTCGGCCCCGACGGCAAGCTCTACTGGACCATGGGCGATGCGCAGACGACCCGACACTCACAGGATCTAAAGTCGCTCAACGGCAAGATCCTTCGTCTGAATTCCGACGGTAGCGTGCCTGCAGACAATCCGTTTGCCAATTCCTACGTTTACTCCTATGGCCATCGCAATCCCCAAGGCATAGCCTGGCAGCCTGGCACCGGACGATTGTATTCTACCGAACATGGCCCGAGCGGCTTCCAAGGCTGCTGCCGGGACGAAGTAAACTTCATTGAGCCGGGTAAGAATTATGGTTGGCCGGAGATTCGCGGCGATGAAACCAAACCGGGAATGGTTCCGCCCGTCATTCAGGCTGGAACCAACGAGACCTGGGCGCCCACTGGCGTCACGTTCGTCTCCCAAGGGCCTTGGGCCGGTTCTTTACTGTTTACCGGACTGCGCGGCCAGACGCTTTACCGCGTGGTATTAGATCCCAACGATCCTAACAAGTCGCAAACAGTAGAGCGTCACTTCTTCCGGCGGTTTGGCCGACTACGAGACGTCGTCGAAGGTCCGGACAAGGCGCTCTATCTTCTCACCAGCAATCACGACGGCAGAGGCAGCCCGACAGCGGATGACGACCGCGTCCTCCGGCTAATCCTAAAACGATGAGTAGAACTGCATTAATGTGAAGAACTTGGTCACGGCAATATCGTCACGATCTAAAAACGGGGGAACCGGCCCATGTCAAAGCTTGGCGGCATACTGTTCATTCTCATCTTGATTATGGTCGTCTTTGGTATCGCTAGTTTCTCTGCTGAATACTTTTTCGACCGGCCTCTGATCGCCTTTATCAAGGATTTTATCTTTTTGGTTTTTAAAAAGTGACGAGCGCTCGCGGGCAGCCCAGCCGAGTTGGACTCCGACAGCCACGATTGGTTAGAACTCCCTCGCATCGATCGCTTTTAACGTTGATCCGATCCAGCCCCTGATATAGGATCAGCCCGCCGAAAGAGGATTACAATGCAAAAGAAAATCTTTACCTGGATGGGGAAGGAATTTATCGAGTTATCCGGCGAAGCAAGACCGGCGGCCACCGCCATAAACGAGGCGCAGGAACTTTTCGGCCGCTTCGACCAGGAATTGCGCGCGCACGGTTTATCGCTGGACAACACTGTGCGCAGCCGGCTCTGGGGCCGTGATCGCGAAAGCCGCGATCTCGGCAGCAATGAGCGCGTTAAGATTTTATCCGGGAAGGCGCGCTCGGCGAGCTCGAGCTATATCGCGCCGGGCCATTTCGATTCGACGGCAAAGGTGGCGGTCGATCTAATCGCCATGAGGCCCGCCCAAGCCGGCATTGCAAAACGCATCGTGGAATACGATCCACCCATCGTCCCGATCCGCTTTCTCACTTACGAAAACGTCGTCGTACTTTCCGGCGTGACAACCGTATTGCCGACCCTTGAAGCGCAGTTGGATAACATCTTGCCGCGCATCCAGGGCTCGCTCACCGACGGCAGCAGCTCTTGGGATAAAGTCGCGCGCGTGTCGTTTTATCTGCACCGTAGCCAAGCTATCGAGAACCTAAAATCTCTGTTCCAGCGCCACGTCAAAGCACAAATACCTCAGATGGAATATTGCTTTGTCGACGGCTATTCTTCCGAAGGGAAATTTTGCGAGGTAGAGGTGACGGCGCATGTCTAACACGAACGGGATCAGACTATGAGCAGCCAGAAACTGCGCGTCGCCATACTGGACGACTTCGAACAACTTGCCGAAACCGTGCCGGCCTATGGAAAGCTCAAACAGCGCGCCGACGTGACGCTTTTGAGGAAACGCCTCGATAGCTCGGAGAATATCGTCGCCGCGCTGCGCGACTTTGACGCGCTGCTATTGATGCGCGAACGGACGTTTTTCAGCGATAAAGAATATGCGCATCTGCCGAAGCTAAAATTTATCGCCCAAACCGGCCGAACCACCAAACATCTCGATCTCGCCAACGCCACCCGGCACGGCGTCGCTATCGTCGGCACTCCGGCCGACAACGGCATGTCGACGATGGAGCTCACCATCGCCCTGATCTTGGCGCTGTTGCGCAAAATTCCCCAGGTAAATTTTCGCATGCGCGAAGAAGTCTGGCCGGCCATCGCCGGCAACACCCTGGCGGGAAAAACTGTCGGTGTTTTCGGCTTCGGCAGGATCGGCAAGGAAGTGGCGCGGATCATGAAGGCGTTCGGCGAAACCCGCGTGCTCGCCTACTCGCCCTCGCTTACCCCTGAACGGGCCGCCGAAGTCGGCTCCGAGAGCACGTCATTCGAGACGCTGCTCCAAGAATCCGACATTATTACAGTTCATATTCAATCCAACGCGCAAACCCGCGGCATCATCGGCGAAAACGAGTTCGCTATGATGAAGCGCGGCGCTCTGCTCGTGAATACCGCACGCGGGCCCATTGTGTCGGAGCCGGCGATGATCAACGGGTTAAAAAGCGGCAAGCTCGGCGGCGTCGGCCTGGACGTATACGACATCGAGCCGCTGCCCATGGACCATCCTCTGCGCCGCTTCGACAACGCCATTCTTATGTCGCACCGCGGTTACGCCACAGTGGAGATCTTGAGCAAGCGCTACGACGAGGCGATCAACAACCTTGTGGATTATATCGACGGCAAACCATTGAAGCTGCTCAATCCCGACGTGACGCCGAAAAATCGTTAATCCCCGTCTTGTCTCCTTGTCTCCCCTTCTCCTTGTCTCCTTATCTCCTAATCTCGCTGCCTGCTTGTCTCCCAGTCCTAAACCCGCACGCCCTCGACGATACTGTAAGGCGACTCAGTCGGAACGACACGAGTCAGCTTAAAACCCGCCTTCTCGAACAGCGCCGCATACTCTTTCTCGGTACGCTCGTAGCTGTGCAAAAAAAGCAGCATTTCCAGGTCTAAGAATTTGCTGGGCGAGGAGGTGTTGCCTTCGGGAACGACCATCTCGACGACGAGCACTTTGCCATTGCCGGTCATTGACTGCCGGCAGTTGCGCAAAATTCTAATTGATTTCTCGTCCTCCCAATCGTGGATGATGTGCTTCATGATGTAAGCATCGGCCGCCGGCGCGGATTCGAAAAAGTCGCCCGCCACCAAGTCGCAACGTTCGCTCACACCTTGAGACGCCACCAGGTTCTTGGCGCCGGCAACCACCGATCCGGCATCATAGAGAATACCTTTCATGGCGGGATAGTTTTTTAGAATTGCCGACAACAAAAGCCCGTGCCCGCCGCCGACGTCGGCAAGTTTGCCGATACCGGCGTAGTCGTATGCGTCCACGATCGGCTCGCTGACCGATGCGCTGAAACTCGTCATCGCATCGTTGAAGATCTTGGCGTGCTCGGAGTTGTCCTCGAAATATTCAAACACGCCCTTTTGATGGATATGATTGAACACCGGTTTACCGTGCGTAACGCTGAACAATAAATCTTCCCACACGCGCAGATGGAAATCGGCGCCGAAATAGATAGAGAATGCGCGCAAGCTGCCCGGCACATCGCTGCGCAGAAACTCGGCTATAGGAGTCAAGCGAAAGGTGCCGTCCGCTTCCTCGGCGAATACACCGACGCTCGCCAGCGCGCGGAGCAAGCGGTACAGAGAGCGGTTGTGGGTGCCGCTGGCTCGCGCCAAATCATCGACCTTTCGTGGACCGTCTTTCAGCAGGTCCGCGATGCCCAGTTTGGCCGCGGTAGCAATGGCTTGTGCCGGTATAAAGCCAAAAATCATCTCGGTGAGCTGTGCTGACGGCGGCATTTCTTGATTGGCTTTTGAGGGCTGGGGATTACTCATGTGTCTTTCCTTTCCGTGCGATTAAAGCGTCGACGTTATTTTTATAGCATGCCCTTGTCTGCGTTCTAGAACCTTTGCCTCGTTTCGTTGAATCGCAGGGCGGCAATTGCCATTATGGCGCAGGAGCTTTCGGTCATGTCGAAACCACCGTTATCGCCAACCGACGTCAGGAGCATTTCGACGACTACTCTCGGCCACTATAACGAGCACGCCGACAGTTTTTGGTCGGGCACCCGCGATCATGACGTCAGCCAAAATCGCGACGCGCTGCTGCAACACCTGTGCGGTCGGGGTCCGTTTCGAATTCTCGACTTCGGCTGTGGGCCCGGACGCGACCTGAAAGTTTTCCGCGATCTGGGCCATGAAGCCATCGGACTCGACGGCGCCGAGCGTTTTGTCGAGCTGGCGCGTGACTATAGCGGCTGCGAGATTTGGCACCAGGATTTTCTCAAGCTTGCACTACCACCTGAATTCTTCGACGGCATATTTGCCAATGCTGCGCTGTTTCATGTGCCGAGTCAGGAACTACCGCGGGTACTGGTTGAACTGTGGACGGCGCTGAAGCAGGACGGCGTGCTCTTCAGTTCCAATCCTCGCGGTGAGAATGAGGAGGGCTGGAACGACCAGCGGTATGGCTGCTACTACAATCTTGAGACTTGGCGCAAACTCGTCACCGCGGCGGGATTTGTAGAAATCATTCATTATTATCGTCCACCCGGCGTGCCGCGTGCGCAACAACCTTGGCTCGCCTCGGTTTGGCGTAAGGTCACGTGACGATTTTGCAATTTGATAGCACCTAGGGGCAGCCCCAGGTTGTCTGCCCTTTTCTCGCAAAAGCATCCGGATTTGACACCACAGCCAAATTTCGACTAAGTTGAAGCGAAGTTCATAAAACAACCAACAAATCCCTCGAACAGGAGGATCAGCAAATGGCCATAGCAAGCGATCTCATCATTTCATCAGACTCCCATGTTATGGAGCCCGTGGATCTTTGGAAAAAAGGCGTTTCGGAAAAATATCGAGACGTCGCTCCGGTTTTTCCGCCGCATCAGGTCGGCGAAGGCTTCCAGCAGCACGCCGGCGGGTGGGATCCGAACGCCAGAATGAAAGAGATGGAAGCCGACGGCCTCAGCGCCGAGGTCCTCTATCCGACGTTGGGTCTGGATCTCTTCGCGATCGATGACGCCGGACTCCAGGAAGCTTGCTTTCACGCTTACAACGACTGGTTGATCGACTACTGCAGCGTCAACACCGACCGCCTGATCGGCATCCCGGCGATTCCAGTTTACAACATCGACAACGGCGTCAAAGAGCTCGAGCGCTGTCACAAGGCCGGGCTCAAAGGCGCGATCATCTGGCAGGCGCCCCATCCGGATCTCCCCTTTCACTCCAGCCACTACGATAAATTCTGGGCAGCGTGCCAGGAGATGGATGCGCCGGTGAGCCTGCATATCCTGACCGGCCACAGCTACAATAAAGATAAAAACCGCAAAGGCGTGGAGCGTTACCGCGGCAGCGTCAATCTCAAGCTGATGGACATCGCCAACGCGCTTTTCGAGATCATTCATTATGGCGTCCTCGAAAGAAATCCGAAGCTCAAGATCGTTTCGGTGGAAAACGAAAGCGGCTGGATGCCCTGGATGTTTCAGCAGTGGGACTACTACTACAATCGTTTCAAAAAACAGAATCCTCCGCCGTTCACGCGCAATCCGAGCAGCTTCGTCAAGGATCAGATTTTCGCCTGCTTCTTCAACGATCACGTCTGCGGCGAAAATCTGCAATATTGGGGCGAAGACAACATCATGTGGTCGAACGATTTCCCGCATCCGAACTCGACCTGGCCCAACTCGCTAAAAATCATTCAACGCGACCTGGGTCATCTCTCGCCGGAAACGCAGCGCAAAGTCGTCTGCGGTAACGTTTCCAGACTCTACAATATCGATGCGTCGAAGCTGCCGCGAGTGCAAAAACAGGCCGCGTAATAAAGCAATTCACCACAAACGGACTCGTCCTGTTCGTGGTAGAAAACCGAAATGGCCGCCGATTATTCATTGCAAGATTTCATCCAGGATCTCGATCGCATCACGCGAACAGAAACCTCGCAGGAGAAGATCGTCGCCGAAGCGAAGCCGCTGCTCGCCAAGCTCGTCCAGCAGCCAGACTGCATCGACGAGAAGTTCAGAAAGCGCGGCGCCACGTCTTACGGGCGTTACATGCTGCACCGCGCGCCGCGATTCAATGTTTCGTCGGTCGTTTGGGGCCCCGGCGATAATGCCAAGGCACACAATCACGACACCTGGGGTATGGTCGGCGTTATTGAAAATGAGATTCAAGAAACGCGTTTTCGGCGCCGGGACGACGGCACGAAATCCGCCTACGCCGATCTCGAAGTAACCGGCGTATTAAAGAACAAGGCTGGAATGGTCTCTTGCTTGATCGCGCCCAACGACGACATCCACGAAATGAACAACGTCACCGATCGCGATACCGTGGAAATCCACGTCTACGGCAAAGATCTCACGGACATGCCCCGCTTGCGCTTCGACACCGTATCAAAAGTTGTCAAAACCTTCGCCAGTCCCAAATACGACAACTGCTGAGTCGTTCGCTCAAGCCTGCCTGCGACCTTGGTTTCGCTATTCGCCCGGTGCCGCACGATACTACTAGCGGCAACACGCACTCATTTTTGCAGCGTCAATTCCCAATCCAAATAGCGTTGCATGTCTTCTTTGGTGCCGCGAATCGAGGGCGACAAAACCACATCGTTGCGCTCCACCAAGCAGCCGTCCACACCCGGCTCGCTGGGGAATCCAGCCGCCGACCATGCGCGCATGCCGCCGTCCAAAACGACGACATCCGCGTAACCCATCTCGCCTAGCGTGACTGCCGCGAACATCGACTGCCGGCCGTCGGGACAAGTTATGATTATCGACTGGCTTCGATCGGCATACAGTTCCGGAAATTTAAGCTCGATCCAGCCGCGTGACATCCATTTAGCGCCCGGTGCATGTGCGGTTTCGAATTCCAAACTGGTGCTCACATCAAGAATCACAGTCGACGATTCCGCCAATTTGCGTTCAAGCGCTCGCGCGTCGATAGCGCGCGCGGCCCGCCGCACAGCTTCGAAACCGATAGGTTCATTGCGCAAGGATCCGACCTCGATTGTCCCGCCGCTCTCCGACCACTCGCGCATACCGCCCTCCAGGACCGCAGCATTCCTGAACCCCATTTCTCTGTACCAGTAAGCTGCCATTACCGCCCGGGCGGATTCGTTGCTGACGAAAACAATTTGAGCATTTCGCACCGCTACAAAATCGTCGGCGCGCTGCACTGCCTGGCCGCCCGGGACGTTGATCGATCCGGGCAGATGGCCGGATGCGAACTCGCCTTCGGAACGCACGTCGATGAGATAATTCATGCTTTTTGTTTCGAGTGTGTGCGACAAATCATGAGAAGA
>Ga0079216_10000303_pt1 | contig 11186 bp, 7 predicted proteins | sample NCAS100_FD_77008 | JGI IMG/M metagenome (GOLD analysis project Ga0079216, IMG submission 77008) | Agricultural soil microbial communities from Utah to study Nitrogen management - NC AS100 | ecosystem: Environmental > Terrestrial > Soil > Agricultural land | place: USA: North Logan, Utah...
CCGAGCAGGAAGAAGAAGCCGCCCGTTGCCAGCAGGCTCGCTACCGCGGCCCGGAACGCGCGCGGAGTCGAGCGCGGATCGCGCCCCGCCGCTCCCGCGAGAATGCCTCCGAGAAAGAGACAGACGACGGAGAGAAGGAGGAGATGCCGCGCGCGGTCGTGGGTGGGGCGGGACGGCTGGGACCACACGAGCTTCATGGCGGGAACGACGGAAAACGGCGTCCGGACGAGTGCCGCGCGGGTGCGCTGGGAGCGAGGTCGAAACCCATTCGCCCTCCGCTTCATCCGGAAGCGACGCCGGAGCTCCCGGATCCTGCTCTGTCAAGTTCATTGTAGAGAAGACGCGAAGGACGCGCAACGCTTTCGTGCCCGACTTCGGTAGTACGACTGCGCTCCCTAGAGTCCTCCCCGCATGCCGGCGAAGAAGTCGTCGGTGCCGTAGCGGCCGAGCGCGACGGCGACCGTTCCGTCGCATCGCGCGGTGACCTTGTCGTGGCCGTCGAAGATCTCCGCCGACGCGAACGTAAGATTGGTCCCGGCGCGGAGGAGTCCCGCCTCGACCGTGACGCGATCTCCGCGCGTCGGCTTCAGGAACGTCATCGAGAGCGAGACCGTCGCCGAGCGGGTGTCGGGCCGCGTGAGCCAGCCCACCGTGCCGATCGCCAAGTCGAAGAGGCCCGCGAGAATCACCCCGTTGACCGCGTCGGTCCCCATGCCGCCGCGGTGGTAGATCTCGACCGGGTCGATCACCGCCCGGACCCGGTCGAGGCGCCGGAACTCGAGGCGTGCTCCGAGGCGCTTCATCGGGGGGGACGCGTTCCAGGCGTCGCCCAGAGCGTTTAGAGCGACGAGCGTGGCGTACGCCTCCGAGAAGGGCTTCTCTTCGCTCATCCGGAAGCCGTCGCCCGGAATTTCACGGCGCGGAGGCCGGCAGACAAGTCGTCACTCGAACCCCTCCATGACCCACACGTCGCCGCCCTGCGGCCGGAAACGATCGAAAAGGACCCACCGTCCGTCGGGGGACCACACAGGGTAATCGATGCGCACGTCCGGGTCGGGAAACTCGAACACCTTCTCGGGAACGCCGGAGGCCAGGGGTGAGATCCAGATGGCTCTGTGAGCCAGGACGTCCAGGATCCTCGATCCGTCGGGTGAGATCGACGTATGCGAGCCGCCCGCGATCGGCGCCGTCGGCTGCGGCTCGCTGCCGTCGAGCAAGGCACGCATCGTACCGGGCGATCCGCCGCAGAGGCAGCGAAACAGCAACGACTTCCCGTCGGCGGCCCACAGAAGGAAATGGCCGCCGGCGCCGACGTTCGTCAGCCGTCGGGCGCCCGAACCGTCGGCCCGCATCACCCAGACCTCGAACCGTCCGCTCTGATCGGAGTGGTACGCGATCGACTGTCCGTCGGGAGAGAAGAACGGGTTGATCTCGATCGACGGGCTCCGCGTCAGCTGGCGTAACGCTCCGGAGCCGACTGCCGCGGTCCAGACGTCCGCGTTGCCCGCGCGAGACGAGAAGAAAGCGATCGTCGCGCCGTCACGCGACCACGTCGGCTGGAAGTCCCCGCCCGGTCCCTGCGTGAGAGGGCGGGCGGAGCCGCCGCCGGCCGGAACGATCCAGACGTTCATTTCGCCGGCGCGATCCGAGTTGAACGCAATCTGGCGGCCGTCGGGCGACCATGACCCGCGGCTGTCTTCGCGGGTCGTCGAGACCACTTCCTCCGCGGGTCCCGTCGGTCGCCCGGTCGCGGGGTCGACCGGCATTTTCCACAGGTCCGCGTTGAGTTTCAGAATCGAGAACGCGAGACGCTTGACGTCGGGCGAAATCGCGGAGTCCACGTCTTGTCCCGCCCCGGTCGTCACCTGCTGCGCGGCACCCGTCGGCCTTCCCTCCGGCGACATCGGAATCCGCCACAGGTTCAATCCGCCTCCGCGGTCGGTCGAGAAATAGAGGAAGCGTCCGGAGGGAGACCAAGACGGATGGATGTCGCGCGCGACGTCGTTCGTCACCCAGTCCAGCTCTTTCGACCCCACCTCCGCGAGCCGGACGTCGAAGCGGGTGGACTCCATGTTCTGAAAGACGATCCTCTTCCCGTCCGGGGACCACCGCGGCCGAAGGTGCGCCACCGCCTCCGACACGTCCGTCGTCACCTGCTGCGGGTTCAACCCGCGGGAGTCCACCGTCCAGATGCGCCGCGGTCCGGCCCAGGAGGCGTCCACGGCGATCCGCGTTCCGTCCGGCGAGACGGACGGGTTGAAGGCATTCTCGACGAGCCGCGTTTCCCGGCCCGTCGCGGTCTCCACCGACCAGACGTCTCCGCCGCCGCCATACTGGCCGAAGACGTCGCCCGGCTCGAGGCGCGCGCCGGCCACGCGCGACCGGACGAACAGGACGCTCTTGCCGTCGCGAGACCACGCCGGCTGGATTTCGTCGAAGCCTCCGGACGTCAACCGCTTTTCTTCGCCCCCACCGATCGGCCGCACGAAGATCCTGCGCGCCCCGTTTTCCTCGGCCGCGTAAGCGAGCGAGCCGCCGTCGGGGGAAAACGCCGGCGACTCTTCGATGCCTTCGGTCGACGTCAGCTGAGTCAGCTTCGCGACGGACGGCGCGGACCTCGGCGCCGTTCTTCCGGGTCCGAGAAAAAGAAACGCCGCCGCTGCGACGACGACCGCGGCACCGACGATCAGGACCGGTGCGCGGCTCGCCGCGCGTCGCGGAGCTTTTCGAGCCGCGAGTGCCTCGTCGATCTCCAGCCGCGCGTCGCCGGCGTCGCGCAACCGGCGGCCCGCGTCCTTCTCCAGACACCTTCGGAGGAGGTGGCGGACGGGCTCCGGCACGGCGCGAGGAAGCGCGCCCCAGTCCGGATCGCGCTCGAGGACGGACACGAGAACGTCCGGCGGCGTTGCGCCGTCGAAGGCACGGCGCGCGGTGAGCATTTCGTAGAACACGCATCCGAAGGACCACACGTCGGTCCGGCGGTCGAGCTCTCTGCCGCGCGCCTGCTCGGGGCTCATGTAGGCGAGGGTCCCGAGGATCGTTCCCGCCTGAGTTGCCGAAGCGATCGTCGGTGACCGGGATTGAGACGCGTCCGAGATCGGCAGGTTCTTCGCGAGCCCGAAGTCGAGAAGCTTCACGCGCCCCTCGGGCGTGATCATCACGTTGCCGGGCTTCAGGTCGCGGTGAACGATCCCCTTCTCGTGAGCGGACGCCAGTGCATCGGCGATCTGGCGCGCGATCTCGAGCGCCTGATCGAGCGGCAGCGGACCCGCCGCGAGGCGCTCCGCGAGGGTCTCGCCCGGCACGAGCTCGAGCACGAGATAGCGGCCGCCGGCGCTCTCCTCGATGCCGTAGATCGCGGCGATCCCGGGGTGATTGACCGCCGCGAGGAGCTGCGCCTCCCGCTCGAAGCGTTCGAGATGCTCGTCGTCACCCGACAGCTCCCGGGAGAGCATCTTGACCGCGACGTCGCGCTTCAGCCGCGTATCCCGCGCGCGATACACCTCTCCCATCCCGCCCGCGCCGAGCGGCGCGAGAATCTCGTAGGGACCGAGTCGCACACCGGGTAAAAGTGACACGGAGATGGCCCGCGATCTTATCGCCCCGCTTTGCGCTACGCTCTTCGCGTGCGGACGACGCTATGGACATCGGGGATCGCCGGAGCGTTGATCGCCGCCGCGGCGGTCTCGTCTCTCGCGGCGCAGGAGTCGCTCCCTCCCCTGCCGCGCCCGCGCGCGAGGCAACCGGTCGACGAACGGGCCGGGTCTTTCCGCGAGGAGGCGCGCGTCGAGCGCGTCGTGATCGACGCGCACGTGACGGACAACGACGGCGAGCCGATCCGCGACCTCGGAGTCGCCGACTTCGCGCTCAAGGTAGACGGCAAGCGCGTGCCCATCGAGTCCGTCGAGTGGGTTTCCGCCGGCGCGCCGGAGGCCGCCGCTCCGAAGGCGGGCGACATCGTCTGGGGGGAGGCGCCGGCGATCGCCGAGCCCGTGCTCGCCTACCCGCCGGGCCGGGTGATCGTGCTCTTCTTCCAGACCGATCACGAGCCCGTGCGCATCCACGGCTTCCTCCGGATGGTCGCGCACGCCGACCGGCTGCTCGAGACCTTCCTGCCGACCGACCGCATCGCGGTCGTGTCCTTCGACTCTCATTTGAAGCTCCGGCAGGACTTCACCGACGACCTCTCGAAGGTCCGCGCCGCGATGATCGCGTGCCTTCGGACGGGAGAGCCCGAGCGGCTGCAGCCGGGTCCGTTCCCGTCGCTCGCGCGCAACTTCGACTACGACGCCGCGCTCGACGCCTCGACTCCCGAGCGCGGCCTCGAGCTCGTCGCGCGGGCGCTCGAGCCGATCCCCGGCGGCAAGTCGATGCTCTACTTCGGCTGGGGTCTCGGCACGGTCGGCGGGTTGACGGGGCCGGTGCCGGCGGAGAAGAAGGACTACCGGCGCGCGCTCACGTCGCTGTCCGCCGCGCGGGTGAACATCTTCACCCTGGACGTCACCGACGCCGACTACCACACGCTCGAGTACCGGCTCGAGGCGGTGTCGGAGGTGACCGGCGGGACGTATCACAAGACGCACCTCTTCCCGGACGCGGCGATCGACCGCGTGACGCGCGCAATCTCGGGGCGTTACGTGATCGTGTTCGTGAAGCCCGCGCTCCGGCGCGGCGAGCACGAGGTCGAGCTCAAGCTCGTGAACCGGAAGGGGACCATCTCGGCGCGACGCTTCTACGACGACTAGCGTCTCCGGCCGCGAGACGGCCTTCTACGGTCGGTAAAGGAGCCCCGCGTATCCCCGCGTCGAGTCGAACCGCGGCGACGCGCTCTTGATCTTCGCGACTCCCGCGTAAAAGGCGAGGTCGCCCGGGAACGTGACCGGCAGCAGCCTCTCGTCGACGCGGATCTCGGCGCCGAGGACGCGGACCGGGTCCGGCTTGTCGCCGCCCGGGCTCCACGCGCGGAGGCGCTCGCCGTAGACGACGAGGGGAAGCGCGGTGAGAGCGACCTCCCCGCGGGCGGACTCCACGCGTTCGCCCGTGTGCACGAACGCGGGCAGCGCGGCGAGCTCGATCCGGTTGCGGTCGAGCCCGGCCGGCAGGACCGAAGAGGGCGCTCCGCCCACCGAAAAGAGGTCGAACAGCGTTGGGGATCCAGAAGTGTCGCCGTACCGCGCCGACGCGGAGAGCCGGGCGGACGGCAGGTATGCGGTGACGACGGCTCCCGCGAGAACCTGGTTCCACGAGCTCTCGGCCGTGCGGCCGGCGGAGCCGGTCAAATCGACCTCTCCTCCGAAACCAGTTTTGCCGCGAACCCTCCTCCCGGTGGCGCGAGCACGGGCGGAGAAGAGTGTGCGATCGAACTCGTCTCCACCCGCGAGCGGCTCCACCCGCGAGAATCCCCCTCCGGCCGCGACGAGAAGCCGCCCCACCGCGGTCGGTCTCGACCAGATGCCCTCCACGAATCCACCGAAACGCTCCTGATCGAGCTCCGGGCGTGGAACGACACGCTGGCTGCCCGGCTTCTCCCGCGCGAAGAACGCGTGCGCCGACAGGGCGACCGGCAGGCCGCGGTACGAGGCCGCAAGCGAGCCGCCTCGGGGACCCGCTTCGTTACCGACGGACGCCGCGGCGACCCAGTCGAGCCGGCCGAGGACGTCGGTCCCCTCGACGCCGAGCTGCCACGCGTTTCCGTCCGGCCCGACCGAGTAGGTCAGGAGCGGCCGGACGACGTGACTCGGCCAGAGGCGATACGGGCGGCTCGCTCCGACCTCCGCGCGCGCGAAGGGAGTAACGGGCGCGGGGTCGGGCGGCAGGAGCGGAAAGCTCGCCGGGCGGCGGGCGACCGGAGCGAGCGCGCTCGCGGGCAGCGGGAGCCGGCGAACGTCGACCCCCTTCGCGGTGATCTCGAGAAAGAAGAGCGCGCCCCCGTCGGGCGAGGGCGCGGGACCGAGGGCGCCGCCCGTCACGCGGGTCAGGAGCTGCGACGCGCCCCCCGACCGCGCGTCCGCCGACTCGACGTTCCACGTCCCTTCGCGGTCCGCGGCGACGTAGATCCGCGCTCCGTCCGCGCTCCACGCCGGCTCGCCCGCCGGCGGCCCGGGAAGCGGGACCTCGGCCGGCGAGCCTCCCGCGGCCGGCAGGGTCACGAGGCGCCAGCGGCCGCCGGAGTGGAGGAGAGCCGCGATCGATGCGCCGTCGGGAGAGACCCGCGGGTGGATCCACACTCTCCAGGGCTCGTCCGTCCCTCCCGCGGGGATCGGCCTCGTTTCGCCGGAGGTGAGGTCCACGCGGACGAGCTCCGACCGCCCGTACCGGTTGCGGACTCCGACCGCCCACGCGCCACCCGGCGCGGGATCGGCCTCCGCCACGTCGGCGAGGCGCGTGACGCGATCGACGTCGCCGGTGTCGGGTCGCCAGACGTAGAGGTCGAGGCGAAGGAGCCCTTCGGCGTCCGGCGCCCGCCGCGCGAAGAGGACCCGCTCGCCGTCCGGCATCCATCTCGGATTGTCCGCCGCGAAGCCGTTCACGCTCGAAAGCCGAAATTTCGGCGCGCGCCGCCGCGGGAGCTCGGGCCGGTCGGCGACTTCCTCGGGGTCGCGAAGGATCTCCGCCTCCCGCTCGAGGCGCCTCTTCTCCGCTTCGCGTTCCTCATCCGTCTCGCCGAGGGTCCAGACGGCGAGATACGTCTCTCCCCGCTTCGGGTCTCGCCGGGCGACGAGCCTCGTCCCGTCGGGAGAGACCTCGAGGGAGACCGTGCTCCCGTCGAGCCGCTGCCACGGCTCGCCCGCGACGAGCCCCGCCGCCGCCATCCGCCGTTCCTCCTCGATTCCCGCCGCCGTTATCTCCGCCCGGAAGCGGTCGTACAGGTCGGCGGGCGAACGGCCGAAGACGGCGCGGAACGCCGTCGGGAAGTCGCCGCCGCGCCGGGAAGCCATCCGCTTCCAGAGCTTGCGGAGGGTCCCGACCCCCTCGCGGGCCTCGAGCCACTCGAGGAAGGTCGAGCCGACGAGGTACGCCATCGAACCGCCGCGCCAGCCGCCCGTCGCGGAAAGCGCTCCGTAACCGGGGAGTTTCCCCTCGATCGCGAAGCGCCGCAGCACCATAGCGCGTAGGCTCGACGCCGGACGTCCCGACCCCGTGAGCGTCCCCTCGAGGACGGTCGCGTAGCCCTCGGCGAGCCAGCGCGGCGAGTTCAACGTGAGCGGTCCGAGCGGCACGGGAGAGAGCCGCGCGAGGATCCCGCGCGACTGATTGCGGGGGCGGGCGAGGTGGACGATGTGCGCGACCTCGTGCGTGACGAGGTCTTCCATCCAGTCCGTCCAATGTCCGATGTCCGACTCCGGCTCGGGCGGCGAGGTCCAGAGAACGATGGCGGGCCGGTCGAGGAACGGAAACGCCATGCCGTTGGCGGTCGCCTGCGGGTCCCCGATCAGGACGTCGATCGGCCGGGTCGTCCGGTAGCCGACGGCTTCGGTCACCCGGTCGTGGATCGCCTCGATCGCGCCGGCCGCGCGGCGCGCCCAGGGCTCGAACTGCGAGGGGAAGTGGACGCGGAAGTGGGCGGTCTCGATCGTCCGCCAGTCGGCGGATGGAGATTGCGCGCTCGCCGCTCGAGACGCCGCGAGAACGCCCGCGGCCAGCAACAGGAGGCGTCGCCCCACGCCCACGAGGCTAGCAGACGACCTCCGAAAGAACGGGCGGGAATCTCCGGGCCGGCCGGCGGCGTTTCCCGGTTCGACCAACCCGAAAAACGAGATAGAGTGCTCGCTCCGAACGCCTTTTCAGGAGACACCTGCGTGCCAAAACTGCTTCTTTTCCGCGCAGCCGCCGCGCTTCTTCTCCTCGCGACCCCTCTTTTCGGACGGGAGCCGGAGGCTCCGGAGCTCGCCGGCGCGTCCGCGAAGACGAACGACGGGAACGTCGTCGTCATAGTCGAGCTCGCCGACGCACCGGTCGCCCGTTACGAGGGGGGCCTCGCCGGATTCCCCGCGACCGCGCTCGCGAAGACGGGGCTTCCCGAGCTATCCGCGCGTCGCGAGGACGTCGCGAAGTACCGGGGCCTGCTCGAAGAGAAGCAGGAGGCCGTCGTCGAGACCCTCCGCGCGCGCGTCCCCCTGGCGGAGGTGGGAGCGCGCTACCAGACGGTGCTGAACGGATTCGCGCTCGTCCTCCCCGCCGAATCGCTCGGAGACCTCGCTCGCGTGCCCGGTGTCGCGAAAGTGCACGCGGTCAGGCAGTACCACCCGACGATCGACGCGTCGAACGGCGTCATGGGAACGCCCGCATTCTGGGCGGCGCTCGGCGGCGACGACCAGGCCGGAGCGGGGATGCGGATCGGCATCCTGGACACCGGCGTCGACTTCTCCAACCCGATGTTCTCCGACCCGACTCTCTCGCCGCCGGCCGGCTTTCCGCGGGGGGACGCCGCGCTCGCGAACGGCAAGGTGATCGTCGCCCGGTACTTCCAGTCGTCCGCCGACGCCCGCGACGGCGACGCCAACCTCGGACACCGCACGGCTCAGGATCTCGTCGGGCACGGCTCTCACTCGGCGGGAGTCGCCGGCGGATCGCGCGTCGATCTCTCCGGGTCGGGACGGCGGGTCATCACCGTCTCGGGCGTGGCGCCCAAAGCGTGGATCGGCAGCTACCGCATCTTCTCGCCTCGCGCCTTCGACGACAACATCATCGCCGCGATCGAGTCCGCGGTCGACGACGGGATGCACGTCATCAACATGAGCTTCGGCGCCCAGAGCGCCGGCAACCCGCTGAACGACCCCATCATCCGCGCGACGGAGAACGCCATCGCGGCCGGGGTGATCGCCGCGATCAGCGCGGGCAACAGCGGACCGGACCCGGCCACCATCGGATACCCCGGCGCCGCGCCCTCGGCGATCACCGTCGGAGCGACGGCGAACGCCCACTACGGCCTCTCGACGCTCGGGCTCTTCGAGGTTCTCTCCGGGAGCCCGTTCGTTCCGACCGGTCTCGCCTCCGTCGTGGGGGGAGCCTGCGTGGACAGCTGCACCCTGCCCGCTTCGCCGGTGACGGCCCCCCTGCAGGACGTCGACCTCGTCGACGGCCAGCTGACGGGCATCGCCTGCACCCAGCTGCCCGGCGGGTCACTCAACGGGCGGATCGCGCTCGTCCAGCGGGGAACCTGCACGTTCGCCGTCAAGGGTCAGGTCGTCCAGGCGGCGGGCGCCGTCGGCATGGTCGTCTACAACTCCGACGACCCGGCCGTCTCGAACAGCGGCGAGCACATCTTGAATCCGTCGATCAATCAGGCGTCGGTTCCCGCCGTGCTCATCCGGCGCAGCGACGGGCTCGCGCTCAAGACCTTCCTCGCCGGGAGCGCCGGAACTTCGGTCGTCGGGCAGCTTCGCGCCGCACCCGCCGGAACGCCGCCGTTCGTCGGTCCGACGACTCCCCAGCGCCTGGCGTCCTTCTCCTCGCGCGGGCCGACGACGGACTACCAGATCAAGCCGGATCTCGCGACCGTGGGTGCCGACAGCTACGCCCCCTGCCAGGACGACTCGGCGGCCGGCGAAAACCGATTCCCAGCGCCCGATCCGCGCCGGGGCGCGAGCACGATGTTCCAGGCGAGCGGCTTCATGTTCGCGAACGGGACTTCCTTCTCCGCCCCCCGAGCGGCCGGCGCCGCGGCCCTCGTGAAGCAGAAGCACCCGTCCTGGAGTCCGGACCAGGTCAAGGCCGCTTTGACGGAGACGGCGTCGCGCCCGATCGATTCCGGAAAGATCGGGGGGGAGCGCCTGATGTCGCGCGGTTCGGGCGACATCGACCTCGTCGCCGCGGCGACGGTCGAGTCCCTCGTGCTCCCGACGAGCGCGAGCTTCGGACGGGTCGCGCTCGAGACGACACCTTTGACCCTCACGAAGGCGCTCAACCTCTCCAACCTTTCGGCCGCGACGGTGACGTACTCCCTCGCGGCGCACCCGACCGCGGGGAACGCGGCGGTCGTTCCCTCCGTCGAGCCGGCGACCATGACGCTCGCGCCGGGCGAGAGCCGAAGCGTCAGCCTCCGGCTCACGATCGGGACGGGGATCCCGACGGCACGGACCGACTCGGAAGGGTTCCTTTCCGTCTCGGACGGGCGGATGACGATTCCCGACGTCCTCTACGTGCCCTACTGGATCCGGACGACCGCGGCGCCTTCCGATCCGCTCGTGCGGGCGATCAGCGGCCGGGTCAAGTAGGGGGCCGGTTCCGCTCCCGCTTTCGGCTCAGAGCCAGGAGGCGAACCGCAGCCCGAAGCCGTCCGGGTCGGCGACCGTGAAGTCGCGAAGGCCGTAGGCCCGGTCGTCGATCGGCGAGACGACCCGCGCCCCCATCTCCCGAGCCACCGACCACCAGCGGTCGACGTCCGGAACCATCACCCGGACGTTCGCCGAGGGAACGCCGGATGCGGGCGGCAGGTCCGGGCGCTCGTCGAGGAAGAAGAGGTGGTTCTCCCACGCGAGCTCCAGGAAAGAGCCGTCCTCGCGGATGACCTCGAAACCGAGCCGCTCGTAGAACGCCCTCGAGACGGCGAGGTCGCGCACCATGACCTCGACGACGAGCTGGCGCGTCGGCTCGACGTAGCGCGCCACGTACCGCGCGTCTACCGGCGGCCGGCCACGAGGACTTCCATCTCGTGCGCGTCGTCGGGCCAGCCGCACTCGCACCACGCGAGGATCATCCCCTCGTCGCCGCCGATCTCCAGGATCCGGCACTCGCACGCGAAGCACAGGTCGCCGAGGACGTGCCCCGAGACCGTGTAGCGGTCCCGGATCGGGAACTCCGTCAGCGCGCGCGCCCCTTTCGGCGCCTTATTCACCGGTCACACTCCCGTAATGAGCGGTTCGATCCTCGCCTTGAGCTGGCCGAACTCGCCCCGCATGCCGCCGAGCTCGGCCTGCACGCCGTCGAGCCGAAACTCGACGCGATCGAGCCGCGTTTCGACGCGATCGAGCCGCATCTCGACGCGGTCGAGCCGGCCATCGACCCGATCGAGACGGCCATCGATTCCGTCGAACCTGTCCGTGTGCGCCGCGAGGCCTTCGATGACCAGGCGGATGTCGCTTCGCAGGCCTTCGGCGACGACGTTGAAGTGTCGTTTGATGTCTTCGGCCGTTTCGCTGTCCATGAACTCTTCTTGTCGCGAGCCTAGCTCACTTCCGGCTCCG
>Ga0079216_10000304_pt1 | contig 11184 bp, 10 predicted proteins | sample NCAS100_FD_77008 | JGI IMG/M metagenome (GOLD analysis project Ga0079216, IMG submission 77008) | Agricultural soil microbial communities from Utah to study Nitrogen management - NC AS100 | ecosystem: Environmental > Terrestrial > Soil > Agricultural land | place: USA: North Logan, Utah...
ACGCGCTTGATCTATGTCTCCTCCGATCACGTCTTTGGCGGCGACGGCGTCTACGACGAGGCATCAGCCGTATGCCCGATCAGTGCATACGGCCGCACCCGTGTGGAAGCAGAAACCCAGGTCTTGAACCGTAAAGGCTCCTTAGTGATCCGCGTCGGCCTACCGATCGGTCCGTCGCCAAACGGCCGAACCGGACATATGGATTGGCTTCGTTATCGAATTCACCGCAAACTTCCGATTACCATCGTTGACGATGAATATCGCTCGGTAGTTTGGGCCGGCGATCTGGCCTTGCGGGTCATGCAATTGGCCAGGAGCGCCGAAACCGGCATTCGCCACGTCCCAGCGACCCGGGCGGTCTCGCGTGTAGAGCTGGCAAATTACTTGTTGTCGGAATCTCGCATAAGTGCGAACTTCACCCGCGAGAGCCGTCATGAGCGCGCCGCACCGCATATTGGCCGGGTGCAGCTGGCGACCGTCTACCGCGGCGAATTGTCCCGGCCGTTACCGAGCGTGCTCGACGGAGAGAGTATTCTTGGCAGCCTCCACAGTTTCGGTCGGGTTGAAGGCTTTCAAGAACGCAGTCGGAAGCGCAACGGTCAAATATCGTTGGAACGGCAAGATTTCCGTTGCCAGTCTGCTTAATCCAGGAGAATAAACGACGCGACGAGGCTTTTTCAGGCGAAATGCACAAAAACAGTTGCTATGGCGCCCATCACCGCATAGAGTAGCAAGTATGAAAAATAATGAGGAACGGTCCAGATACAAAATTACGGATTCCCACCGCAATCAGACCTTCGTCGCCGTGGTCAGAAGGGACCGAGAGACTGACGCCTGGACATGGCAGGGACACATCGACTACACCGACGGGCAAAACTTCGAATTCTCCAGCCAGCGAACTTTCTCAACTGCTACCGAAGCCGAAGATTACATGCGCCGATTCGCCTGCGCTCGCATCGACAGTAAATTAAACCAGTAAGCGGCTACCTATTCCTATCTCGGGTCCGGTCAGTTTCCTTTTCCTTCGTGCCGAATGTCAGGTAGTTTCTAGCATTGCGACACAGTCGGGCCACGGGGAAGGATTGAGGCCGGGGCAAATCCAACGGCAGCAGACAAACCACCCTTGCGAACCCGTCGAAAGTCGATCACTATCGTGGCGGCAGAGGGCCCGCTTCCGCGAGCTTTTTGTAGAGCGCGATGACCTCGGGGTCGCGCGGCAAATCGCGGATCGCCTTCTCGACTTCTTCACCGGTGAGCGGCGTCGGCTCGCGCCCCATGAGCTTTTTGAAGTCCTGCTGGAAGCCGGGATCCTTGAAAGTCCGCGCCATCGCCTCGCGCAAGATCTTCACCAGGTCCGGTGGCGTCCCCGGCGAGAGATGATGCGGCCAGCGCGGCACCTGGAAGGCGCGCAGCAAGTTCACCACATTGCGCTCCTTGTCGCTCTTGGCAAAGGTGTCGATGTCGGCAAGGCCTGGCAACCGGGAATCGTAACGCCCTTTCGGATTTGAAATCGTCGCGTGAAATTGCACCCCGGCACCGAGATCCTTAAGGACGCTATCGATGTTGCCGCTGGTCCTGCCGTCGAGCTCGCCGTTGTTCAGCGCCACGTCCATTTCCGGGTCGTTGAAGCCGACGACGAACTTGGGTTCTTTGAAGTCGAGGAAATACGAAAACATCCGCGCCGTGACGTAAACCGAGTGCCCCACCGAGTGGGCACCGATGCGTATGCCGCGGGCGTTACGCACTTTGTCGAGGCTGTCGAACGCGGCGGCCTTGCGCGTGAAGAACACGTACGGATTGCCGGTCTCCGTCGAGCCGATATAGATGAATTTATCGATATCGTAATTACTTCCCGATAGACCGAGGATCGGACCGGGAATCATCGCGCCCGCCGAACCGATCTTCAGACCATCGGGTTTGGCTGTGTACATGTAATTGGCGCCCTTCCTGCCCGAGGCGCCGTCCACGAACTCCATCAGGATCGTCGGGTTGCCGGGAATATACTTCTTCAGATAGGGCATCAAAGCGCGCGACTGAAACTCGCCGGAACCGCCCGGGCCACCGCCGCGCACGATGGTGATCGTCTTGCCGGCATAGTAGGGAGTTTGGGCACTTGCCGAGGCGGCGATCACAATCAGCCCTAAAGCTGCAACTACGCTTGTCAGGTTCAATACTTTAATGCGTCGCATGATCCCCTCCCCTAATTAAATCCGCTAAGCAGCACGCCAGGGAGTTATGTCATAGCGCTCGAATTTACGTCAAGCGCGCTCGGTTAATTCTCGCTTGCGTGCTTGCCTCCGAGTTGGATTGAACGACGCGGGAGGTTAGAATCAATCACTTCTATGCAATCGGTTTATATTTCGAGCGCCGGCATGACGAAGTTCGGCAAAGATCCGCGCCCGCTCACCGCCATCTTGAGCGAGGCCGCACAGCAAGCGCTGGCCGGCGACCAAGACGGCGAGGTCGACGCGATCTACATCGGCGCGATGAACCCGGAAGAGTTCACCGGCGACAGCAATCTTGCCTCTCAGATCGCCGACGCGCTCGGCTTGACCGGCGTTCCGGCCATGCGCATCGAAACTGCATCCTCCGCCGGCGCCGCCGCGCTCATGGCGGCATTTCAAGCCGTCGCTTCGGGTTACTATCGGCGAGTCCTCGTCGTCGCGGGCGAAAAGATGACTCATCTCAGCACCAGCGCGACGACCCGTATCTTGGCCGAAGTGATCGACAAACGGGAACGCGCCTGCGGCGCGACGATGCCCGCGCTGGCGGCGATGATCACGGAAAAGTATCGTCAAAAATTTCGTCTTTCCGAGTCGCGCTTGGCGGACATGCTTTGCGGCGTGGCGCTGAAAAACCACCGCAACGGCGCGCGCAATCCACTGGCCCAGTTTCAGCGCGCGATCACGCGACGAGACTACTTTGCCAGCAAGCTTGTCGCAACGCCGCTGCGTTTATATGACTGCGCGCCGATTACGGATGGGGCTGCCGCGGTCATTCTCACCAGCGAGAGCAGCGAAGTGCGGCTAACCGGAGTCGGTCAAGGAACTGGTCCGGTCAGTCTTCAGGATCGCGACGTCTTTACGTCGTTCACCGCGACGCAAATCGCCGCGCGGCGCGCCTATCAGATGGCGGAAACGACACCCCAAGGCATCGACTTCGCCGAGATCCATGACGCTTTTACGCCCTTTGAAATTATCACCAGCGAAGATCTGGGATTTTTTCCGGCCGGCAAAGGCGGCGACGCAGCGCTGGCGGGCACGACCGCGCCCGACGGCGCTCTGCCGATCAATCCCTCCGGCGGTCTGAAAGCGCGCGGCCATCCGGTCGGTGCAAGCGGGCTCGCCCAGGTCGTCGATGTGTTCCGTCGGCTCACCGGACAAACTCCTTCGAAGCGAGAATTCAGGCGCGGATTGACTCAGAGCACGGGCGGGCTGGGCACCAATAATATTGTTACGATCGTCGAGCGCGCCGATGCTCGAAAAGTAGCGAACCCTTGGACGCCTGCGCCGTTGCCTACGGTCGTCGCTCAGAAGAGCCATTCGGTGCAGCGCGAAACCGTCGAGGGCGTCATCGAAACGTTTACAATCGTCCACATCACCCCGGATGGCTTCCTGGCGCCGCTCGCGCTAGCGCTCATCAGAGCGCGAGACGGAACCTTGCTGATGGCCCAGGGGGAGGACGACACGCAACTTAAGATCGGCCAAGAAGTCTACGTCCGGGGCATAGATGGCCTGTACTTATTCACGGTAAAGAGCCAGCTGCAAAAGGTCCAGGAAGCATTTAGCCGGCTTTGGCGCCGGCGCACCGCATCTGACAAGAGTAAGAAAAACCGTTCGGGGGGTGCTCGGTGATTTTAGGACGCGGCGCCCGGAGCGCCGAGAAACGCTTTAAGTCGCTCACCAGGCTGCTCATCGAGAAACTCAAGGACGCGATCGTCAGCGGCAAACTTGTCCCCGGCGAGCCGCTTGCCGAGGCGCAACTGGCGGCTTCGCTGAAAGTGGGGCCAGCGGCATTGCGCGAGGCCTTACGCGCCCTAGAGGTCGAAGGTTACGTCACCTTTCGACCCGATAACGAAGTCGTCGTCAGCAAACCCAGCCGGGAAGAAATCGAAGATTATTACGCGATCGCCGGCGCTCTCGAAGGTCTCGCCGCGCGGCTCGCAGTCGAACGGGCGCGCCCGGGAGAGATCGAGCGCCTGCGCGAGCTGCACCATGCGCTCAAGGAAGCTTGTCAGAAGCGCGATGTCGTTCGCTACTTCGATGCTAGGAACGAGTTTCATCGGCTGATTGCGGACATCGCCCGCAACGAGCGTCTCTACCGGCTGCTCGAGCAATTGCGCCAGGAACTGCAGAAAACCCGCACGCTATCGCTGCGGCTACCGCAGCGGCTGGATTACTCGATGCGCGAGCACGATCAGATTCTGGATGCTTTTCTAAAAAGAAATCCCGAGCTCGCCGCCAACGCCATGGCGCGGCACTTGAACAATCAGATGGAGATGTTGAAGAATGCCAGCGAAGATACGAAAGGAGCTAAATTATGAGCGGCATCGACACGCGCAAAGCGCGCCCACTGGGGGTTAACCACGTCGTGCTTGAAGTCGACGATCTCGACAAGGCGCTGGAATTCTACGGAGCTCTGTTTGAATTCACCTTGCGCGGCAAAAGCGACCACAATGCATTTATCGACCTGGGCGACCAGTTCATCCAACTCACCCTCGGTCGAACTCAAGTGGCCGACACCAAGCGCCACTTCGGCCTGGTCGTCGATGACCGCGACGCGGTGAAGCGGTCCATGGAGCGCCTGGGCATCAAGAGCATCAACGATCGCCTCAATATCCTCGATCCGTGGGGCAACCGCATCGAGATCGTCCCGTACGATGACTGCCAGTTCACCAAGACGCCGCAGGTTTTGATAGGCATGGGCGTGGCGCCGATCGAAAAGACTGCCAACGCCATCGAAGAGTTAAAGAAGAAGGGAATGGCAGCATAAGCGTAAGCTGTGCGCGCGCCTTTTTCCCGTGAAAACACGAAGCTGGTAAATTGTCTCGACAACGCGGGAAATACCGCTCAAGAGAGTTGCCCCAATGCTTGGAACCATCAGATGCTTGGCTTGTTCACCATGACGTCACGCCATGAAGTTAGAGCTATCCGCCGAGGTCCCGCAATAATCGAAAGCGCTCGCCCCTCGTGAGCCCAAATACAGGCACATCGCCTGGCCAGCCCGCCTCGCCGCTCGCGATTTGGTCGGCGCTCGCAGCCGTCTACGTGATCTGGGGCTCTACGTATCTGGCGATCCGCTTCACGGTGGAAACCACCCCGCCGTTTTTGTCCGCGGCCGCGCGCTTCATCATTTCCGGCGGGTTCTTGTATCTCTGGCGCCGCCTTGCCGGCGATCCGCGCCCGACCGCCGAGGAATGGCGCAACGCTTCGATCATCGGTATTTTCTTGCTGGTCGGCGGCAACGGCGGTGTCGTTTGGGCCGCGCAATTCATTCCTTCGAGCCTCGCAGCTCTACTGGTTGCAACAGTGCCGCTCTGGATGATTCTGTTCGATGCGCTGCGTCACGGCGATCGGCCCGGACGAACCGCCCTCGTTGGCATACTGATCGGCTTTTGCGGCGCGGTCTTGTTGGTTGGCTGGACAGCCGATCAAGCGAGCGTGGACCACCTGCACGGCGCCATCACAGTATTGGCTGCCTCGTGCTTGTGGGCGATCGGTTCGATTTACGGCAAGGCCGCCAAGCTCCCCGCTTCGCCGCTGGTCACTACCGGCATCGAAATGCTCGTCGGCGGCATCGTGCAAGTCTTTGTCGCTTACGGCTTCGGTGAATTTGCCATCTTTGATCTGGCGGCAATCTCGCATCGCTCTGCCTCGGCGTGGGCCTATTTGACCGTGATCGGTCCGGTGGCATTTGTCGCCTATGCGTGGCTACTGCGCGCCGCGCCAATCCCGCTGGTCGCGACCTACTCCTACGTCAATCCGTTGGTGGCGATCCTGCTCGGTTATTTTATCGGCAACGAGATCCTAACGCCGCGCATTCTGCTCGCCGCGGGTTTGATCATCGGCTCCGTGGTGCTCGTAAGCGCGCCCAAGCGCTGACGGATGGAGAATTAGCGGCTGATGAATTCGCCGAATGGCGCCAGCGGCTCGATACGATCGCAGATAATTTTTACGATCGCCAATAGCGGCACCGCCATCAGTGCGCCGGGCACACCCCAGAGCCAAGCCCAGAAAATCATCCAGAGCAAAACGATCACCGGATTGAGCATCAGCCGCCGGCCCATGACGTGCGGCAGCAGCACGTACTCTTCGAGTAGATTCAACGACAAATAAACAACCGGAACCAACACGATCTCACTAAAGCTGCTGAGCGTCACGGCCGCGACCAAAGTCACCATGCTGATGCCGATGACGGCTCCCAGAAATGGAATGTAGTGCAGCAGCCCGGCCATCACCCCCCATAAGTGCGGTGCCGGCAAACCGAGAAAGTACATCGAGACGCCGACAGCTAAACCGAACAGCGCGTTGATTGCCGTGATCGTGATCAAATAGATCGAAACGTCCTGCTCGATCTGGTGCGAAATATCGACCGCAATCCTTTTTTCGTGCCAGTTCGGCAATACCAGGACGATTTTGCGGAGAAACATGTCTTCTGATGCCAAAAGAAAATACAGCAGAATAATGACGATACCCAAGCTCACGATAAACTCTTGCGTGGGCGCAAGCAGGGACTCGCCCAGGGTCGGACGGCGCACTTCGATTTTCGGCGACTTATCCGCGGGGCCCAGTGTGGTCAAGCGATCGACCTCCTGGCTCGCCTTGCTCATTTCTTGCACCGATTGTCGCACCCCCTTGAGCTTGCGCTCGACTTGCCTAACCGTTTGGGGAAGTTTGCCGATCCACTCTCCCGCCGGCGAGGCGACTTGATAGATACCCAATCCAAGCGCGCCCAGCATGGCAAGGATCACGATGGCGGCGCCCAGGGGAGGCGGGATAGAGAGACGAGCCAATCCCCTGATCACCGAAGCGAACAGGAATTTCAGCAAGATCGCCAACACCACCGGCACGAAAAACGCACTGGCGATTTTGAGCGTGTAAAGGATCATCAAAAGAAATATCCCGGACAGTGCGACGGAACGAACGTTGAGCAGCTCGCGAAAAAAACTCCGCTCGCCGTTCTCTGCCAGCCGTGGGTCTGTCTCTTCAGCAGCACCACCACGATCTTCAGCTTTTTGCGGCATTTTCATAACAACGGTCCAGCCAAAGCGCTCACCATAGGCACGCTAGTTCTCGCAAGACCCAGAGCAGCTAGGAGCATATCTTGCTCGACGTCTTTTGCAACGAGCGAGACGTAATGCATCCTCGCGCGGTCACGGCAATGGCGGCGATTTCCTTGCCGCAAAAATCCTTCAATGTTAAAAGAGGGACATCGGGGATTGGAGAACCTTCATGGCCATAAAACTTTATGACGCGGTGCCGTCGTCAAACAGCGACCGGGTGAAGATCGCCCTGCATGAAAAGAACTTGCCCTACGAGCGGGAAACCCTTGTGCTTGCGAGGAAGGACCAAAAGCGTCCTGAGTTTGTCAAGCTCAATCCCTACGGCAAAGTGCCGGTCGTCGACGACGGCGGGAGGATTCTTTTCGAATCTTGCATCATCAACGAGTACCTGGAGGAAAAATATCCGAACCCGTCATTGATGCCGAAGGATCCGTATTTGCGCGGCCGTGGCCGGGTGCTGGTCGATTACGCGCTCAACTACATGCACGAGCCCTACTGGGCGCTGCGCGGCGAGATGCTCAAGCCGCCGAGCGAACGCGATGCGGCTATCATAGAAGAAAAGCACCGGAGCTTGAGAGACTTGATGCAATATCTCGAAGCGGATTTGGGCGACAAGCCCTATTTTCTCGGCGAATTCAGCCTGACCGATATCGCCATAGTGCCGCGCGCGCTGCGCATGGAGGCGTACGGCGCGCTGCCCGCGCCGTCGCTGCCGCGCCTGAATGCCTGGTTAGAGCGCATTAAAGCGCGACCGTCGGTGAAGCAAATTCTGTAGCATTCTGAAAGCGATAAGCTACGGAAAGAGCGAGTTAGTGGAATCTGCCAGTGTGCAAACAAACTCTTCCCTTCGTAATCAGGCTTGCCGGAATCCATTCTCCTCTTTGAAAAGAGCGGTGAGGGGAGATTTTCCGAGTTGCTCGTTGCTCTACTAACGTCAACAAATCCCCCTCAGTCCCCCTTTTCTTAAAGGGGGACGTTAACCAAGCTGGGGCATTTGCAGATGCGTCTTTGCCGCCATCGTTCGATCGGTTCGTGCTCGGATAACTCGCGATCACGTTTGACGCGCACTTAAAGTCGTTCAATCTCTATTTCAAAACTTCTTTGAGCTTCGCTACCACGGCGGGCGGCGTCTTGAACAGGTTGTGGATCGCTTTCTCTATCTCCTCGCCGGATGCGGGCGCGATCTCCAAATTCGCCTTGCCCGAATCGCCGAGAAAATCCGGGTCCTTGACGGTTTGCGAAAAAGCCCGGCGCAAGATCTGCACGCGATCTTTCGGTGTGCCGGGCGGCAGCGAATAACTGTAGGTGATGGCGCTCGGCTGATGGACTCCGGCCTCGATGAGCTGGCGTGCCTCTGGCGTCTTGGCAAAGCCGATGGTGAGGGGAACTTTAGGAAGATCGGGATGAGCCTTTGGCGCGCTCTGCATCATGATCGAAACCAAGTTGGACTCGATCGCTTTGCGCCAGGTCGTGCGCACCGAAACCCATGAGAAGCCGCACAAGCCGTCGACTTCCCCCGATTCGACCGCGACCCGCATATCAGCCGTTCCTTTGTAGCCCGAGATCAAGCGCATCGGCAGTCCGATCGCCTCTTTCAGAACCTTGGCGACGTCGTCGGTGGTCGAACCGGGCGCGCTGCCGGCAAGTTTGAAAACCGTTTTCGAAGCGAGCCATTGCTCGGCGCTAGTTATTCCGGTCTTCTGGCTAAGCAAGCAAAGATCGTGGTTGTAACCCGGTGCGCCCACCCATTCCATTTTGCGCGCGTCGAACTCGATGCCCTGACCGCCAACCAGTTGGGCGAGAATCTGGTTGCCATTGAACGCGCCGATGGTGAGGCCGTCGGATTTCGCCACTTTGTAGATGTGATTCGCCGCGATCAGACTCCCGGCGCCCGTCATATTCTCGACGATGACGGTGGGATTACCCGGCACATACTTGCCCATGTAGCGCGCCACCGTGCGGGCGAACGTATCGAATCCGCCGCCTGGGGAAAACCCGACGATCATGCGAATCACCTTACCGCGAAAAAATTCTTCGCCGGCCGCGCCGGCGTCGAGTCGCGGCGCTGTGGCCAGAATCAATGTCGCTACCAAACTCATTGTCATCGGCAAATGTTTTTTATGCATGCTCTGTCCTTTCTTATGCTCATCGCGCTTGGCGCGTCCAAATTATGGGGAAATGGCGCGACGTCGTCAACCCAATATCCCTATCCCACCATCATCGGAGCAATGGCAGACCGCGTTGACATCCCGCGCCGTTTGCCTATATTGAGCCGATTCAGGAGGAGATCTATATGCGCTTCAAATCGCTCGTAATCGCCGCCGTCATGACGATCGCCGCGGCGGGACTATCGCACGCCGACGATTTCTACAAAGGTAAAACGATTCGCGTCATCGTCGGCGGCAGCGCCGGCGGCGGCTTCGATATCTACACGCGCGCTATGGCGCGCCACATGGGGAAATATATTCCCGGCAATCCGCTGCTGATCGTCGAGAATATGACCGGCGCGGGCACCTTGATCGCAGCGAAATATCTTCACAGCAGCGCCAAACCCGACGGGCTTTCTTTCGGCATCTTCAATGGGGCGCTTATCCTGAGCGGCGCTCTCGGTAACAAGAGCGTCGACTTCGACATGCGAGAATTGGAGTACCTCGGCGTGCCGATCCAGGACAACAACGTCTGCGCGCTGCGCAAGGAAAGCGGTATTACCAATATAGATCAATGGTTCGCCGCCAAGACGCCGGTCAAGCTCGGCGGCCTGAGCCCGGGCAACAGCACCAGCGACGTGCCGCGCATTCTCGCCGCTGCGCTCAATCTGCCGATTCAACTCGTCGAAGGCTACAAAGGAACCAACGAAGTCCGCTTAGGTGCCGACGGCGGCGAACTGCACGGCGGATGCTGGGCGTGGGAAACGTTGAAAGTAGCGTGGAGCAAGGCGATTCCGGCCGGAGACGTCATCCCCGTCCTGCAAATCACGAGCAAAAAAATACCCGAGCTTCCCAACGTGCCGATGGCGCTCGATCTGGCGAAGTCCGAGGAGGCGCGCATGCTGCTCAAAGCCGGCGCCATCGACCCGGCGGCCGTCGTGCGCGTCTACGTTACCACACCGCGCACACCGAAGGACCGCCTGCAGATCTTAAACAGCGCTTTCGCCAAGACCTTGAGCGACGCGGATTTCATCGCGGAAGCCAAGAAAGCCAACCTGGATATCAATCCACTCAACGGCGCCGAGGTCAGAAAAATCGTCGACGATCTGTTCAAACTTCCGCCAGCAACGCGTAGTAAACTGGCCGCAATCCTCACGCCCAAGTGAGCCCCAGAATTGTTTCTGACGGAGATTTTTTAATGTTGAGCAGAAAAATCAAATTATTTGTCGGTTTCATCGCCGCGTTTGGGCTCGCCAGTGTTGGCCAAGGAATCCATGCAGCACAGATAACCGAGCTACAACCCGAAAAGAGCAAACTTGAAGTCGCGATCGCGGCCACCGGCCCGCTGTACTTGCCGATCTTGCTAGCCAACGAAGCAGGCTACTTCAGCAAACGCGGCCTCACCGTCAATATCAGCACGCTGAGCGCCACCGCCTCAGCGCAAGCGCTCCTTTCCGGTCAAGTGGATATTTATCAGGGCGGCACCGCGACCATTCACGCCAACGTCGGTGGTTCGGACTTGATCTACATCGCTGCGTCCGTCGATCGCAGCACGCTGGTGCTATTCGGCCAAAAAGGGATGACCTCGTTCGAAGGCCTGCGCGGCAAGTCGGTCGCAACGACTTCCGTCGGCGCCTTCGGCGAAATCGCCATGCGCAAAACCGCCAAAGAACGAGGCATGGAGATCGGCAAAGATATAAAACTGCTCTACCATAAAGGCCCGCCGGACGCGCTCTCCACCTTTCTGGTCGGCAA
>Ga0079216_10000308_pt1 | contig 11162 bp, 7 predicted proteins | sample NCAS100_FD_77008 | JGI IMG/M metagenome (GOLD analysis project Ga0079216, IMG submission 77008) | Agricultural soil microbial communities from Utah to study Nitrogen management - NC AS100 | ecosystem: Environmental > Terrestrial > Soil > Agricultural land | place: USA: North Logan, Utah...
CCTAGGAGGCCTACGGTATGCGCGTGCGTAACGTGCACGAGCGCGTAACCGACGGTGAGGTGGCGTTTGGCGCCGTCTATGCGACGCTCGACCGCCTGGAAGCGAAGGGCCTGGTCGCCTCCCGGCGGGCGAGTGTCGCGGGGCTGTCGCGCAGGATCTTTGTGGTGAGCCGCCGGGGCGCTCAGGCGCTTGCGACAACGCGCGCGATGCGCGAGCGCCTCTGGCGCGGAATCGACCTTTCTCCGTTGCTCGGCGCGCCACGCTGACGGCGCATCGCGATTGACGAGGGTTGTTCCGCAGGGAACCGGGCGTCGCTAACGTCGTTCTGCCCCGAGACCGGAGCAGAATATTCTGCGCGGCGGGCGGCAACTGCCGCGCCGGGCGAATCAGACCCGCGATGCTCATCGACGTCGCACGACGGTCGTCTCATGGCTCGGGCTTCCGCCGCCGGACGGCGCGCGCAGACGGGCACTCGAGTTGCCGACTCTCCCCCCGCCCGCGATCGACTCCTGCCGGCTCGTCCGGCGGCGTCGCCCGAACCGTGACGCCCTTACATGCGGCGCGGCTCCACTGTATCCCGCGGGTCGCGCCGGCGACCCATCAGGCCGGCCAATCCCAGGAGGCCAAGCAGCCCCCAATCGTCAAAACCGTCATCGTCATCGATCTGGGTTCCGGTTGCCGCCGGTTCGGTCGTCTGCGCAACGGCGGGCTTTCCGACCAGTCCGAGCGAGAGCAGGAGTGCGATGGACCACAACGCCGGGACCTTCTTCTGGCGTGACAATTCCTACCTCCTTCAAGGGGATCACTCAGTGACGTCCACCGATTCCGGTGAACGGGCCGGGCAAGGCGCGGCCGAGTGTGATATGTCGGGATGCGGGGTTGACCCGTTGTGGTGGGGCTCACATGTCAAGCGCCGCGTGGATCTAGCGCGGTGGTGACTCGGCCAGTCCCTTGAAGATCTCCTCCTCCGTCCGGCCTTCGATGCGCCCGATTACGACGAGCGCAGGAAACGCGTGCCCGCGCGACTTCCACTGCGCCATTTCCCGGAGCTCGGGCATCGCGTTCGACCGGAGATAGGCGAGCAGGGCGGGGTGCCGGGTCTCCGTGAGGCTGAGCAGGGCGAGCGATACCTTGTTGCGGTCGCTCCAGTGCGGCGATCGAAGCAGCGCGACGAACGGCTCCCACGGAACCCGGATCGCGAGCTCCGGCCGTCGCGCGCCCAGGCCCGCGATGAGCGCCAGCGCGCGGACCGCGTTGTTGCGGACGGTCGCGTCGGGATCCGACAGCGCTTCGACGAGCGCGGGGACGACAGCGCGCTTGTCGGGCGCGTACGCAATCACCTGTGCTGCGAGCGCCCGATCCCGCGCGCTTGCGGAGGAGCGCAGCACGGCGCGGAGCGCGGCCTCATCGCGGCCGGCGAAGACGATGAACTCGCGTTGGATCGACCGGGCGAGCGAGTCGCTCATCAGGGAATGGCCGGCCTCGATGTCTTCATCGCCGCGGCCCGCCATGACCGCCGCCTGATGTGCCGAATCGAAGCGGGAGCCGGCGGCGACGATCTCCGGCGCCAGTCGGGGGGACCCGGTCGGCGCTGGTCGGAACCGTGGGATTGGCGCTCCGGCCTCGACGACTCCCACGTAGACCAGACTGCCGCCGCGCTCACAGCAGACGACTTCGAGCCGCGCAGACTGCACTCCCGCCACCTCCTCGAGTCGCGTCACGGCAGGTCGGGGGTCCCGGGGCACGGAATCGCCCGGGGCCAGTCCGAGCGCCGCCGCGATCGATCGGCAGGGACCGAGCGCAGTCCGTAATAGTCGATGGCGGCGATCGGCGGCATCTGGCCGCGAGCGGCCGAGGGGAGCGCGCAGCCCACGATCGCGACGAAGAGGACCCGAAGGGCAGGCGAAGCCATGACTGGCCGTTCGCTGGGTGGGGGAAGCGCCAATATACGACTCGCAACGCCTTGCGCATCCTCGACGTATGATTGAGATGGGGTCGAGCGGCGGCGAACAGGTCCAGTCCGGGGAGCAATGAAGCCAACTCACATCGTGGTGGCCGGAGCGGTACTCGTGGCCGCCTGCAACAATGGGAGCGGCCAGCAGACGGCTGCGAATCGAAGCGGCCCGAATGCGGGGAATCCCCAGGACCGGGTGATCCCGGTAGAGGTGGCCGTCGCGGAGCTGGGGAAGGCGAGTCGGCTCGTCACGGCGACCGGGACCATCGAGCCGCTCCAGACCGTGACGATTCGAAGCCAGATGGCTGGCGCGGTGCGGAGCGTAGCGGTCGAGGAGGGCGACAGGGTTCGGCCCGGAAGCGTTCTGGCGCGGATCGACAGCCGCGAGATCGCGGCTCAGCTCAACAGCGCCCGGGCGACGCTCGAAGTGACCCGGCGAGCCGCCGAGCGCGCGGAGCAGCTCCGGAAGCAGGAGATCGTTACCGTCGCGGAGTATGAGCGCGACATCGCTGCGCGCATGGCGGCCGAGGCGGCCTACGAGCAGCTCCTGGCCCGCGTAGGGTACGCGACGGTGCGCGCGCCCATTGGCGGTGTCGTACTCCGGAAGACCGTGGAGACCGGAGACGTCGTCGCCAGCCAGGCCGAGCTCTTCACGGTCGCCGACGTATCGACGCTCGTCGTACGCCTGTCGATCTCCGAGCTCGACGTCATCGCGCTCGACGAGGGCGACACGGTGGACGTGCTCCTCGACGCGCTGCCCGGCCGGACGCTCGACGGCCGGATTCGCCGCATCTTCCCCTCGGGTGACCCCACCACGCGCCTCGTTCCCGTCGAAGTGGCGCTCACCGGTGCCGCCGCCAGAGAGGCGCGTCCCGGGTTCCTTGCCCGCGTCAACTTCGAGCTCGACCCGCGTGACGGCGTCCTGCTCGTTCCGGCAGGGGCGCTGGTGAACGACGCGGGCGGCAACGCGGCGTTCACGGTGAGCGGCGGAAAGGCGAGCCGCCGGCAGGTGAAGCGGGGCGGGACCTTCCAGGGTCGAGTGGAGATCGTCGAAGGCCTGGCGGCAGGAGACTCGGTCGTCGTGGCCGGCAATACCGGACTTCGCGACGGGGCCCGAGTCCGGACCGTCGAGGCGCCGACGCTCGAGACTCCCGCCGCAGCCCGGCCGACGCCACAGCGCTCCGTGAGCGGGGCGACGACACGGGGGACGCCATGACCGATACGCCGGGGCACTCGAACCGGATGGGACGTACCGGCGGCGGCGTCGCCGGCTGGGCCATACGGCGCCCGATCGGCACGCTGATGCTCACGTCCGTCATCCTCGTGCTCGGGGGACTCTTCGTCGGCCGGCTGCCGCTCGACCTGCTGCCGCGGATCGTCTACCCGCAGGTGCGCGTCAACGTGAGCAATCCCGGCGTGGAGCCGGGGGTGCTCGAGGAGACGGTGGCGAAGCCGCTCGAGGCGGCGCTCTCGACGACCGAGAACCTGGTGCGGATGGAGACCGAGATCCAGGAGGGGCAGGTCGGCGTCAACCTCGACTTCCGCTACGGGACCGACATCGACTTCGCGCTTCAGGATGCCTCGACTGCGCTCAATCGCGCGCGCTCGCAGCTTCCCGAGGAAGTCGACCCGCCGACGATCCGGAAGTCCGACCCGTCCCAGATCCCGATCTACGAAGTCGCCTTCTCTTCCGACGTGCGCGATCTGGTGTCGCTCCGCACGTGGGTCGAGGATCGCCTGCGGCCGCAGCTCCTCACCGTCGAAGGCGTCGGGTCGGTGGACGTCTCGGGCGGCCTCATCCGTGAGGTCTCCGTCGTACTCGACCAGGAGCGGCTCCAGTCCTACGGCATCACGGTGTCAGAGGTGATCTCGGCACTTCGTGAGGCGAACCAGGACGTGGCGGCCGGACGCGTTGGTGATACCGAGCGCGAGCTCGTCGGAAAGACGCAGGGCAAGTTCCGCTCGGTGGACGACGTGCGCGGGGTATTGCTCGACGTGGGAGGCGGGCGCCGCGTTCCACTCGCGGAGGTCGCGGCAGTCGAGGACACGCACCAGGAACAGCGCATCTGGGCGCGGCTCAACGGGGTGCCCGCGGTCAAGGTGTCGCTCCGGAAACAGCCGGACGCGAACACTGTCGCGGTCGCCGACGGGATCGACGCGAAGCTGCAGTCGCTCGCGTCGAGCAGCTTCATCCCGCGCGATCTCGAGTTCCGCGTGATCCAGAATCAGGCCGGATTCATCCGGAACTCGGTGAAATCGGTGCGGGACGCGGCCCTCACCGGCGCGTGCCTCGCGATGCTGGTCGTACTGCTCTTTCTCCAGTCGCTGCGCAAGACCTTCATCATCGGCGTGTCGATTCCCATCGCGGTGATGGCGACGTTCGTGCTGATGGGGCTCGCCGATCTCACGCTCAACATCATGTCGCTCGGCGGCCTCGCGCTGGGAGTGGGGCTGCTGCTCGACAACTCGATCGTGATGCTGGAGAACATCTTCCGGAGGCGCGACGAGGGGATCGACGACCCGGTCGAGGCGGCGCATGAAGGCGCCACCGAGGTGGCGAGCGCGGTCGTCGCGTCGACGACGACGAACCTCGCCGCCGTGCTTCCCTTCCTGCTGGTGACGGGCCTGGCGGCGCTGCTCTTCACCGAGCTCGTGCTCACGGTGTCGTTCGCGATCGCCATCTCGCTGGCGACGGCGCTCACGCTCGTGCCGATGCTCGCCGCACAGCTGGGTAAGGTCGGTTTCGAGAGCCGGATCCATCGGCTCCGGCCGCTCCAGGCGTTCGATCGGGGGATGCAGCGGGCGCGCGACTGGTACCGCGCGACGGCGCGGTGGACGCTGACCCACCGGCTCGCCGTCCTCGGCATCGCGCTCGCCGCGCTCGCCGGCTCCTTCATGCTCACGCGCCGGCTCGGCAGCGAGTTTCTCCCTCAGGTGGACGACGGCGGCGTCGGCGTGAACATCACCCTTCCACCCGGCAGCACGCCGGAGCAGACGAATGCGCTGGCGCGAGAGCTCGAAGGCATGGTCGCCGAGATGCCGCACGTCGAGAACGTTTTCGTGACGGCGGGGGGATTCCTCTTCGGCGGCGCCACCGCCGGGCGTCCGGGCCGGGGATCGCTCGACATCCGCCTCGTCTCGCCCGCCGAGCGCGACATGGGTGCCGACGAGTGGGTGGAGCAGCTGCAGACGAAGATCGACGAGCGCGGATTCGCCGGCGCCCGCGTGTTCGTCCGTCCGCCCCGCATCAGGGGTCTTCGCACCTCGTCCGCGGGGTCGGACGTCGCCATCAACGTCCAGGGCGACGACCTCGCCGAGCTGCAGCGGATCGCGCGGCTGGTGGACGCGCGGCTCACCAACATTCCCGGGCTCGAGAATCTCGAGGCCTCCACCGAGGAGGCGAGCCCGCAGCTTTCCATCGCGCTCGACCGCGAGCGCGCCGGCTACCTCGGCCTCAGCGTGGCGGAGGTGGGGCAGACGCTCCGCACGGCGCTCGATGGCACGATCGCCACGCAGTACACGGAAGGAAATCGTGAGTACGACGTGCGGGTCATGCTGCCGCGCGAGCGGTTCCTGAGCCCGGAGGACCTGGGCTCGGTGGCGCTCTTCCCCGGGAGCGAGGGAAGCCCGCCGGTCTACCTGCGCGACATCGCGACCATCAGCACGAGTCTCGGGCCGACCGACATCCGGCGCGAGAACCAGAACCGCGTCCTCCGGATGACGGGCGACGTCCTCACCGAAGTCGCGTCGATCGGTGCGGTGAACGACTCGATCCGCGCACGCATCGCCGACCTGGGCCTTCCCGAGGGCTACGGCATCATCCTCGGTGGCGAGGAAGAGGCGATCCGCGAGAACAACCGGCAGCTGACGATCGTGATGCTGCTCGCCGTGTTCCTCGTGTTCGTGGTCCTCGCGATCCAGTACGAGAGCGTGATCTCGCCGTTCGTCATCATCCTCGCGATCCCGCTCTCGCTGATCGGCGTGGGCGTCGCGCTCTGGGCGACAGGCACGCCACTCAGCGCGCCGGTGCTGCTCGGCGTCATTCTGCTCGCCGGCATCGTCGTGAACAACTCCATCCTGCTCGTCGAATACATCGAGGAGTACCGACGACGTGGTGTCGATACGACGCAGGCGGTGATCGACGCCGGCGCCGTGCGCCTCCGACCGATCCTGATGACGACGCTGGTCACCTTTCTCGGGACGATGCCGCTGGCGCTCGGATTCGGCGAAGGAACGGAGCTCATGCAGCCGCTCGCCATCTCGGTCGTCGGCGGTGTGCTGGTCGCGACCATCCTGACGCTCTTCGTGGTGCCGAGCGCCTACGTGCTCATCCGGAATGGCGGGGACCGCGTCGCCGGATGGCTCACGAAGCGGCGCGGTACGGAGCCGGTCGCGATGCCGGCGGAGGCAAAGGCGGAGCAGGCCTGAACGGCTGGCGACGGCGCTGGCCGAGGCAGCAGACTAGCTGGCTTCTCGTTCGATTCCCTCCACTCCGTTCGTTGCAGCGGGTTGGAGCGGGCCGAGCCGGGCATATGTTCTCTCGCGGAACGAGGCGAGCGTCCGCTCCACGCTCTCCTCGCTCGCGCCGACCGATCGCAGCACCGTCTCTCCCAGCTGCAGGCTTCCCTCGACCAGCTCCGGCACCACCTGCGTCGCGCCCGCCGCGAGCAGGCCGTCGCACTGCGCGAGGTCGCGGGCCCGCGCAAGAATCGGAATCTCGGGCAGCAGTCCTCGCGTCAGCGCGATCGCGCGCCGGGCCTGGTCGGGCCGATCGAGCGTGATCACTGCCGCGCGCGCACGTACGAGTCCCGCTGCCTTCAGGACGTCCGTGCGGCTCGCGTCTCCGAAATACACTGGCAGGCTCTGCGCGCGGGCTGCGGCAACGTGATCGGGATCGAGATCGAGCGCGAGCCAGGGAATCTCGTGTGCGTCGAGGAGCCGTCCCAGCGTGCGGCCGACGCGCCCGAAGCCCGCGATGAGGACGTGGCCCTCCATCGCCTCTCCTGGTGGCGGCGGCGGATGGGCGCGGTCCGCGGCTTCCAATCGAGCCTCCGCGGTACGGCTGAGTGCAATCAGCGCCGGGGTAAGCAGCATCGTGATTCCCGCGACCAGCACCGCAAGGCGCGCCGCCGCTGCGTCAAGGACGCGGCCCTCGAGGGCCGCATTGAAGAGGATGAAGCCGAATTCGCCACCCTGCGCGAGCATCAGGCCGACCGAGATCGCGGTGGACAGACGGAGGCGGAAGAGCAGCGCGACGGCCGTCAGTATGACCGCCTTCAGCGCGATGAGCCCGATCACCAGCCCCGCGACGAGTGCCCACCGGTCGGTGAGCAGCGCGAGATCCACGCTCATGCCCACGCTCACGAAGAAGAGCGCGAGGAGCACGCCGCGGAACGGCTCCACGTCTCCCTCGATCTGCGGCCGGAACTCGGTCTCCGCGATGAGCAGCCCGGCGAGGAATGCGCCGAGCGCCATCGAGAGGCCGGCCAGCTGGGTGATCCAGCCGATGCCGAGCACGAGGAGCAATGCGATGCCGGTGAAGAGCTCCGGATTCCGGCCCCGCGCGACGATCCGGAGAAGCGGGCGGAGCACCAGCCGTCCCGCGGCGACGATGAGGCCGAGCACCACCGCGGCCCGCACCACCGCGAGTCCGAGCGCCGGCAGGACCGAGCCGCTCCCGGGCCCGAGGAGCGGGACGAGGGTGAGGAGCGGAACGACGGCGAGATCCTGGGCCAGCAGCACCGCGAACGCCGCGCGGCCCGACCGCGTGGCCGTCTCATGCCGCTCGACGAGCATCTGCAGTACCACGGCGGTGGACGACATGGCGAGCCCGCCGCCGATGAGCAGAGCCGCGCCGCTTTCCAGCCCCGTCGCGAACAACAGTGCCCAGATGGTGATCGCCGTGAGGAGCACCTGAGTGCCGCCCAGCCCGAAGACGAGCCGGCGAAGCGCTGTCAGTCGCTCGACCGACAGCTCGAGACCGATCGAGAACAGGAGGAAGACGACGCCGAAGTCGGCGAGTACCGCGGCGCCCTCGACGTCCGAAACGAGGTCGAGGGAGTGCGGGCCGATCAGGGCGCCGGCAACCAGGTAGCCGGCCACCGCGCTCACCCCGAAGCGCCGGAAGAGTGGCACGACGGCGACGGACGCGACGAGTATCACCAGGATGTCGCGCAGGAATTGCGGCTCGTGCATCTTCCGTCCTTACCGCTTCGGATTGCCGATGATGATGCGAGCGCTCGCCCTCATTCTGCTGCTGTCAGCCGCCTCCCGCACGCTGCGCGCGCAGGAAGCTGCCGCCGCCACCATGCAGGCCGCCTTCGACTCGGCCGGTCTCGACTGGTCTGCCGGCCGCTATCCCGATGCGCTCGCCCGCCTCGAGCGCCTGCTCGCCGCGCCCGGCGGCGCCGCGGTGCTCGAGCAGGCCGCGCTCCTGACGGGCGAGCTCTACCACACCGACTCGCTCGCTCCGGACGGGCGGGACCTGCGGTGGAGCGCGGATGGCCGCTGGGCCATGTGGTCGAGCGGCGCCGCCGCCAGCCGGCGGATCGCACTCCTCGACGTGAGCCGCGGGCGCCAGGCGCCGCTCGTCATTCCCGGCCGCGCCGCGGTCTTTTCTCCGGCCGGTGCCGAGCTGGCCTATCTCGCGGTCCGTGAAACGCCCGCGATCAGGGCGCTGGGCGCGCAGATCGATTCGTTCACGCGTTCACGCGACGCCGCCGGGATCCTGCGGTCGCGCACGGAGCTCACCCGGCTCGAGAATGAATCAGCGCGCATCATGATCCGTGATCTCCGCTCCGGTCGCGAGCGCGAGATCCGCGCGCCGGGGCTCTGGCGGCAATCGCTCGCGTGGACGGCGGACGGGCGATCGCTCTTCGTGGTCGGCGGACCGACGGGTGAGCCGGGCCGGTCCAACATATACGCGCTGGGCAGAGGCGCACCCGTGCCCGTCGTTGAAGGGTCGGGGCAGCGCACCGGGCTGCTGGCTGCTCCAGGGGAGCGATACCTCGTGTATCAGGAGGCGGGAAACGTCGTCCTGCGCGATCTCCAGTCCGGGAACGCCGACACGTTTCGGGCGCGCAGCTACGCCGCGTCTGCGGATGGCTCGACCATCGCCTTCGTGCAACGTGACAGTGCGGCGGGATATGGATTGTTCCTTCAGCGCCTCGCGTCCGGGGGCGAGCCGGTTGCGATCCTGAGGTCGCAGCGTCCGATCGATAATCCGACGCTCTCGGCCGACGGCAGTCGCGTCGCGTATCAGATCATGCCGCGGGAAGACTGGGAGATCCACATCGTCGGTGCGGACGGCAAGGGCGACCGGCGCCTCACCTGGGACGTACAGCACGACATCTTCCCCCGCTTCCTCGGCAACGACCGGCTGCTAGGAGTAATGGGCGAGGCACGCCACCGCCGGTCGTACGTGTACGATCTCGCGACCGGCACGCGGCGGCGTCTCTTTCACAACAACACCGTCCGGACCGTGTCCGCCGAATACGAGTGGGCCGTAAGTCCGGACGGCTCCAAGGTGCTCATCGTGGCCGAGCGCGACGGAGACACGATCTCACCCGAGCGCTCGGTATTCCTCACCGACCTGTCCCGCCGGGTCACCCAGCCTGAGGTGCTTGCGCGTGTCCGCGCGAGCCTTGCGCTGGAGCGCGACCTTCGGGATCGCGGGCGGAGAACCTTCGCGCCGATCGAAGGCCGCGTCCGCGAGGCGCTGGCCGAGGTTTCGGTGAGCCGAATCTACGAATACGAGCGCGACCTCTACGCGTTCGGGACCAAATACGTCACGAAGCCGGGGAACGGCCAGGCGATCCAGTATCTGGCCGCGCGGCTCAGAGCGTTCGGCTACGAGCCGGAGCTGCAGTGGTTCGAGCCGATGCCGGGGGTACGATCGGCGAACGTCATCGCCCGGCTTCGAGGCTCGCGTGACTCGTCGCTCGTGTACGTGATCAGCAGTCACTTCGACTCGGTCGAAGAGGGGCCCGGGTCGGACGACAATACGTCGGGCACGACCGCCCTGCTCGAAGCTGCCCGGGTGATGGCGGACCGGCCGCAGGCCGCGACGATCGAGTTTGCGTTCTTCACCGGGGAGGAGGCGGGACTGCTGGGGAGCCGCGAGTACGTGCGCCGCGCTGTGGCCGGCGGGAAGCGCATCGTCGGCGCGCTCAACAATGACATGATCGGCTTCGCGAACGACGAACGACTCGACAACACTATCCGCTACAGCAATGATGGCCTGCGTGACCTGCAGCACGCGGCGGCATTCCTGTTCACCGACCTCGTTACCTACGACGCGCGCTATTACAAGAACACCGACGCGCACGCGTACTATGAGCAGTACGGCGACATCGTGGGCGGGATCGGATCGTACCCGATCCTGGGCAATCCTCACTACCACCAGCCGCACGACGTGCTCGAGACGATCAATCATCGCCTGGTGGCCGAGGTCAGCCGGGTGACCGTTGCCTCGATCATGGCGATGGCATCGGCGCCGTCGCGTCTCGCCGGCCTCAAAGTGGAGCGGCGTCCGGGCGGGACGGCCGTGAGCTGGACGCCGGCTCCGGAAACCGGGGTCGGCAGTTATGTCGTCGCATATGGTCCGCCCGGCAATCGCTTCGCCAGGCAGGTGACCGTCACCGAGCCGCGGGTTACCCTGCCGGATGCTCCTGCCGGGACGGTGGTCTCGGTGCGGGCGGCAGGGGAGGGCGGGCTGCAGGGGTGGGATTGGGTCCGGGCCGTCGTCAAGTGACTGGAACGGGAACCGGCCGTCATTTATTATTGTTCTCAGCAGTTGTCCGCCCCATGTTCCACCTGAACCGAGGAGGTGATCCATTGTCTAGTGAGAGTTGCATCCCGAGCTCGTACAGGGCAAGCGATCGCCTGGCTTATTGAGCTGGCAATCCGATCGAACGGGAGCGAGGCGCTCGCTCCGAGCTCGATGCAAACGACCCCGCCGCGGCCCATGTCGCGGCGGGGTTTTTTCAAGGCGGACCGGCGGACAAGCGGACAGGCGGAATGGTGGCAACGGCGTGTGCCGACCAGCCCTCTCGCGGGCAGTCAGTGAGTCGGTCCGCCTGCCCGCCCGTCCGCCTGTCCGCCTAACAACGGGTGTCGCCACGTCGCGGCAAGACCGATGACGCCGAGGAGAACCATCGTCCCCGGCGCGAGCGCGGGTGTCGCGCCCGTCACCGCCTCGCGAAAGAGC
>Ga0079216_10000312_pt1 | contig 11036 bp, 9 predicted proteins | sample NCAS100_FD_77008 | JGI IMG/M metagenome (GOLD analysis project Ga0079216, IMG submission 77008) | Agricultural soil microbial communities from Utah to study Nitrogen management - NC AS100 | ecosystem: Environmental > Terrestrial > Soil > Agricultural land | place: USA: North Logan, Utah...
CCAGCGGGCTCCCGTCCGGGACCCTCCTCGGTGACGATGAACAGCTGTTCCTGCAGCGGGTTCGCTTCCTGCGCGACGAGCCGCACCACTTCGAACACCGTCACGATGGTGTCGGCGGCAATCGTGACGCGATGTGCCTGACGAACGGCAAACGGACGCCCGCGGAATGCGGAGAGGGTATCGTCAGGCAGCCGCGACGCGGCCAGCGCTCCGCTCCGCGCGCGTTCGGCGGAATCAGCGGACGTGAGTGCCGGCAGCGAATCGAACGGCAGTCCCTCGACTCTGCCTTCAGGAAACGCGACGCGCCACGGCGCGGACGGCGCCGTTTCAGATACAAGTGTCGCCGTCGGCCATCCAGCACAGGTGGAATCGTAGTGGAAATCTGTGATGCGCCCGGTTCCGACGATCTGTGCTCCATCGAGGAGAACGAGTGAACTCCCTTCCACGTTCCATTCGGCAGCGGTCAGGGTATCGAGCGCCTGTGCGTCGCCGTACGCAGGGTTCACGATGTACGACTGGGTGCCGTTCTCGGATCGGACCGCGAAGAAATCGCCCGCGGAACGATTCCAGGTGGAGACGCGCGCCGGCAGTGATGGATCCTCCGGTGGCAACTCGTCGACCAGCACCGTATCCTTGCCGGGCGCGCGATCGCCGCCGCAGGCGACAAGCAGCAGGAGTGCATAAGTGCGCCAGGCCGGAGACATGCGCGTAATCTGGTGGGCCTGGGGCGCGCGTCAACAGACTCGCTAGGCAGCAACGACACCTCACCAGGGAGGATGGCGTGACGGCGACACCAGCAGCGAGGTCGTGGCTCGACCGACTCGGCCTGGGACGGCCGGAATTGCGCGCGTGGGCGATGTATGACTGGGCCGTTTCGGCGCTCCAGGCGGTCGTGCTGACGGCGGTGTTCCCGATCTTCTTCGTACGCGTTGCCGCAGCGGGGCTGCCGGAGTCGCGCGGCACGCAGGCGTTAGCGACGGCCAATACCATCGCCGCCATCCTCGTCGCGTTGATTTCTCCCGTGCTTGGGGCTGTGTCGGATTACGCCGCCGCGAAGAAGCGGATGCTGGCGGGCTCGATGCTGGTTGGCGCCGCCGCAACGGCCGGGATGTTCTTCATCAAGCGCGGGGATTTGACGCTGGCGTCGACGTTGTTCGTGATCGCCATTATGGGGGCCACCGCCAGCGTCGTCTTTTACGAAGCTCTCCTTCCGCATATCGCCAAGCAGTCTGAAATCGACCGCGTATCGTCGGCCGGGTACGCGATGGGATACATCGGCGGCGGCTTGCTGCTCGCGGTCAATCTCGCGTGGATCCAGCAGCCCGCACTGTTTGGATTGCCATCAGGCGAAGGGTTATCTGACCAGGCAGCCTCATTGCCGGCCAGGCTCGCATTCGTGTCCGTCGCGGTCTGGTGGATCGTGTTCGCGATTCCACTCTTCCGTCGCGTGCCGGAACCACCGCGGACGCTCGAGCAGGATGAGCCGGGACGCGGCTCGGTACTCGCGACGGCGTTCTCGCGTCTGGGCGAGACGATGAAACAACTGATGGGATTTCGTCAGGCATTCCTGATGCTGCTGGCCTTTCTCATCTATAACGACGGCATCCAGACCATCATCAAGATGGCGACGGCGTACGGCACGGAAATCGGCATCGGACAGTCGGCGCTGATTACGGCCGTGCTGATGGTGCAGTTCGTTGGCGTTCCGTTCGCGTTTCTCTTTGGCGCTTTGGCGACGCGCATCGGGGCCAAGCGATCGGTGTTCCTTGGCCTGCTGGCGTACACGGTCATCAGCATCATCGGCTACTTCATGACCACGGCGGCGCACTTCTTCATTCTTGCCGGATTGGTTGGGATGGTGCAGGGTGGCACTCAGGCGCTCAGCCGCTCGCTCTTCGCCACGCTGATCCCTGCCCACAAGTCGGGCGAGTTCTTCGGTTTCTACAGCGTCTTCGAAAAGTTCTCGAGCATCTTCGGTCCGCTGCTGTTTTCGGTGACCATCGCTCTCACCGGCAGCAGTCGCAATGCGATTCTTTCGGTCGTGGTGTTCTTCATCGTCGGCGCGGCCGTGCTGGCCTTCGTCGACGTGGAGAAGGGACGCAAGGCGGCGCGGGACGCGGAAGCGGGAGTGCGCCTGGCGCCGGCAGACTAGCGGTGCGTCATCCGCCTGACGAGTCCCTTGGAGGAAGGAATGGCCCGGCGAGATCCCAGTGCCAGGCGGGGCGGCGCTCGCCGGTTCGCGGGTCACGCAGTGGCTTCCACTGGAGTCTCTCGTCAGGCAGCCCGACGCGCCGGCCGTAGGCGATCAGGCGCTCGCGGCTCGTGGAGACGAGATGAGCCATGGGCCGTCCGAACCAGACGTGCCGATGCAGCCATAACCCGCCGTCCATCGCGTGGATCATGCCGTCACGGCGGCGGGTGAATTCCCTGGGGACTGCGTCAGCTGCGGTATCGCGGGGCATTGCCCCACAATAGCACGGCGCTTACTGGCAGACGAGCTGACCTTCGACCGTGGCCGGCGCCAGCGCGGGAACCGCACCCATGAACATCGCGCACTCGATGGGATAGGCCAGTGGGTGGGTGAGCTTCGCGGACCACCCGGTGGTCCCCACAGTTCCCCACGTGATCGTGACCCCGGTGCTGAGCGACACGTTCAGCGACGCGGTGTTCGTGGTATAGGCGAGGTGCTCGTAGAAATACGCTTCCTGCGCCGTCGCCAGATTGCGCAGGTCGGACTTCAGCGTGGCGGCGTTTGCCTTCCCCTTCGTCGACTGGAACTTGGGGATGGCAATTGCCGCGAGCACGCCGATGATCACGACCACGATCAGCAGCTCGATCAATGTGAACCCGCGGCTAGTGCGTCGCATAACGATGTCGGCCTTACTGGGAGGAAGGTTCCTGGTACCGACGCACTCGCAATGAGTGGCGTCACCCGTGCTTCCCATGCAACAGCGGTGCCGTAGGCGATGCCGGCTGTCAAGCGCCTCGGAGACAACGACTTACCACGCGAGGCCTGTGCACCTCGACGCCGGGAATTCGCGACAACCGCCGCAGCTTGCGAGAGCGCCCGCGGCGGAACGAAACCGTCCCGCTGCATAACGACACCGCTGCATAACGGGATCAGGCCTTCGCTTCGAGCCAGTTGTTCCCGATGCCGAGGTCCACCACCAGCGGCACGGACAGGTCGGCGGCCTGCTCCATGGCATCGCGAACGATACCGCTCACGGCGTCTGCCTCGTTAGGTGGGGCCTCCAGCACCAGTTCATCGTGGACCTGGAGCAGCATCCGGGCCTCGAGGCCATCGCGCCGCAGCGCGTCGTGAATGCGGATCATCGCGACCTTGATCAGGTCCGCCGCCGATCCCTGGATCGGGGCGTTTGTGGCCACCCGCTCCCCAAAGGCGCGAATGTTGAAGTTGCGATCGCGCAGTTCGGGGATGTAGCGGCGACGGTGAAAGATCGTTTCGACGTAGCCGTTCTCGCGCGCGTACGCGACCTGCGAGTCCAGGTACGCCCGGACGCCACCGAACCGCGTGAAATACGTCTCGATGAACGCCTTCGCCTCGGCGTGCGTGATGCGCAGCTGTCGCGCGAGCGCATTGGCGCCCTGGCCGTAAATCGTCGCGAAGTTGATCGTCTTGGCGCGTGAGCGCATCTCACTCGTCACGTCCTTCAGGTCGACGCCAAAGATGATTGCCGCCGTCTGGCGGTGAATGTCCCCGCCAGACCGAAACGCGGACAGGAAGGCCGGGTCGCTGGAAAGGTGCGCCAGCAGCCGCAACTCGATCTGCGAGTAGTCCGCCACCAGGAACCGCCATCCCGACTGCGCGACGAACCCGCGGCGGATGTCCCGTCCCAGTTCCCGTCGAATCGGAATGTTCTGCAGGTTGGGGTCACTCGATGACAGTCGGCCGGTCGCGGCCACGGTCTGGTTGAACGACGTGTGCAGCCGGCCGTCATCGGGATGCACCAGTTCGGGCAACGTGTCGAGGTAGGTCGATTCGAGCTTGGAAATCTCGCGGTAGTCCATCAGCAGGATCGGAAGCTGGTGGCCTTCTTCGGCCAGCTCCTGCAGCACGCTCGCGTCGGTCGAGGGTCCGGTTGGCGTTCGCTTCAACACCGGCAATCCGAGCTGGTCGAAGAGCACAACACGGAGCTGCTGGTTCGAGTTGATGTTGAACTCACTTCCCGCCGCCGCATAGATCTCACGCTCGATGCGTTCCCGTTCCGCGCGGAACCGGGTCTGCAGAGAGCGGAACCAGTCGATGTCGATGCACACGCCGGCCCGTTCCATGTCACCGAGGACCCGCGAGAGGGGGATCTCGATATCCGTGAGCAGGTTGCGCTGGCCGTGCAGCGTCAGTTGTGCCTCGAAGATCTCGCGCAGTCGCAACGACGCCTCTGCTTCGCCACCGGCGAATTCGGCGACGCACGAGACGGGGGCCACATCCATCGGCACCTCGTCTTTCCCCTTGCCGACCAGCGCTTCCAGGCTCGCGAGGGAATGGCCAAGGAATTCGACGGACAGCAAATCGATGCTGTGCGAGCGGCGCCCGGGATCGAGCACGTAACTGGCCAGCATGGTGTCGAACGCAAGGCCTTCGAGCCTAACGCCGGCACGCTGCAGCACCGCCGAGTCGAACTTCGCGTTATGCGCCGTTTTTGCCACCGCCGGATCGTCCAGCAGTGCCCGCAGGGGCTCGAGCGCCGGATCCGTCAGCGGCGCAAGGTTGACGGGATCCGGCGCACCTTCGGCCAGCAGTTGCGCGGCAATGCTGGCAGGCACCTGGGTCTTCGATTTCGTTGCCGGTCGCGCCGGGACGGCGCCGAGCAGGTCGGTCTGCTCCGGTCGCGATGGACGGTGGGCGAAAGGCAGATACCAGCATTCTCCCGCCTTGATGCTCACCGCCAGCCCAATCAGCCGTGCGCGCAGTGAATCGGTCCGCGGGGCCGTGACCGGCTCAGGCATCGTCATGGTGCGCAGCGCAAAGTGGCCGGCATGACGCGCCTCGTCGACCATCACCTTCAGCGCATCAAGGCTCTCGACGACGCGCGTGGTGACCTTCGATCGCTCCATCGACGCGCGGGGCGTCGTGCGTTCGAGGTCGCGCAGCAGCGTCGTGAACTCGAGCTCGACGAGCATCGGGCGCAACGCGGCGATATCGGATTCCCTGGTTCGCAACGCATTCGCGTCGAGCGAGACCGGTACATCGTCGCGGATGGTGACGAGTGTTTTTGACAACTTCGCCCGCTCCGGGTTCGCCAGCAGCGCTTCGCGCGGGCGCTTTCCCTTGATCCCGGGCGCGGCATTCAGGATCGCATCGAGATCCCCGAACTCGTTGACCAGCTCGCGGGCGGTCTTGTCCCCAATGCCGGGAACGCCGGGGACGTTGTCGGAAGAATCACCGACAAGTGCGAGGTAATCCACGACCCGTTCCGGCACGACGCCGAGTCGCTCGTTCGCGTTATGCGTCCCGACCCAGTGTTCTTCGACCTGTGCCGGACCACCGCGGCCGGGATTGAGCAGCCAGACTCCCGACCTAACGAGTTGCTGGAAATCCTTGTCGCCCGAGACCACGACGACCTGATATCCCTGCTCCACGCCCTGGCGGACCAGTGTCCCGATGACGTCGTCCGCCTCATACCCGTCGACGGCGATGATGGGAACGCGGTACGCAGCCAGAAGCTGGGCGATGCGATCGAGGCCGCGATCGAAGTCCGCCTGCAGCTCCTCGTTCAACTTCTCCCGCGTCGCCTTGTATTCGGGGTATATCTCCTTTCGGAAGGAGCTTCCCGCGTCGAGCACCCATCCGATGTGGTCCGGCTGGTGCTCCGTCTTGAGCCGCTGCAGGAAGTTGACGACGCCCCAGGCCGCAGAGGTGTTCTCGCCGCGCGAGGTTGTCAGTGGCCGCGACAGCATGGCAAAAAACGCCCGATAAATGAGGGCGTAGCCGTCGACCAGAAAAAGCGTCGGGTGTCCGGGGCGGGTAGGGTCAGCCTGAGCTTTCGGCGGCACGTTCCGGGGAGTCGTGTTTCAACGGAAGGGAAAGAAAGCGCCCGCCTGCAGTGAATGCAGGCGGGCGAACGCTCCGCTTCAGCGCGGCGCTTGTGCGCCGAGCCGATGAGTTTTCAGACGCGTGTTACGTTGGCGGCGTGAAGGCCCTTGTTACCCGACTGGATCTCGAACTCAACCGTTTGGCCCTCGGCGAGGGTCTTGAATCCGTCCATTTGGATTGCAGAGAAGTGGACGAATACGTCTTCGCCCGAGTCCTGCTCAATGAAGCCGTATCCCTTGGCGTCATTGAACCATTTGATTTTCCCGCGCGCCATACCGTGATGCCTCCTACTCGATGAAACTGGACCCGCACAAATGTGTTGCGGGGCAAACCGCTGCGGTTCGCGGCACCTTATATAGAGCGACCTCGTCGGGCTGTCAAGAGAACGTGTTGCGCTGCAACGCGATACCCAATCGTTAGTTATGACATTCTCACCGACAAACAACTCGAATCAGATGATTGGGCCGGTTACTGAAGTATGATCCTCCTCACAACTGACTCGAATTCTGACTCTGAAGGGAGCGTCATTCTCCACCGGCCGAATCCCGTCTGGTCGATGAAGACGACTTGCAGCCGGTGTTCGCGGAATTCCCATATCAATGTCCGGCCGCGCTGGCCGACGTTGCCCATTGTGGGCTCGTATACCTGATCGGGCTGGCCCAGGGCTACCATGACGCGGCCGCGATCAGTGAGCCAGCCCGCCTGACCCTCTTCACGGAAGCGGACGTTGGCCTGCGCGATCCGGCTGAAATAGTCGCGCAGTCCTTCATGTGCGGGCGTTTGCGCAACGGGATCGGTATCGCGAAGGAACGCGGACCACAAACTCGCGCGTGATTCCGCCGGTGCATCGCGCATCGCCTGCAGGCGCTGCGACGACACGTAGTACCGGAGGTAATCGAGCATCTGGGTAAACGTCGCAACCGGAAGGTCTTCCCCGAAGGCGATGAACAGCGGGATGCGAACCGTGTCGGCTGCTCCGGGTCTATTGACGCCGAGCAGCATCACGCCCACACCGAGTCGCGATACGGGAACGGGGAACGTGGAGCTGTAGTGGTCTCCATGTCGCGCCAGACTCACCGTGTCGCTCCACAAGACCTGACTTGACTCATCCGATTTGATCGTGACGTGCACGGGCACATTGTCGCCCCCGTCGCCGTAGCCTTCGGCGTAGATCATCATGATGGAGTCGCGCCCGAAAACTGCGGTCGACCGTGGTGTGGGGACGATGTTGAGCGGAGCGCCGAGTTGTTCGCGCGGCGCTGACTCGTAAACGGGGACGGGTGACGAAACCGACCCCGCTGCGAATTGCGGCACGCCGATCGTTGCCTCAACGGCACTGCCCCGTGTGGCAGACTCGTCTCGCACGATGAGTCGAATGTCGTAGGTGCCAGGCCTGAGGTTTATCAGCTGCTTGAACAGGACGCTCTCGTCGTCGCGGGTGGTCTCGCGAAATGCGAGAACCCGCACCACTTCTCGGCTGCGTAGTTCCTGGACGACGGTCGTGCCACTCCGAACCTCGATCCCGACGTCATAAGAGGCTCGCCACCGATCTCCCTCGGCGCGGAATCGCAGGACCCGGTTCGGCAGCGAAACGGTCACGACGATTGACGTAGAGTCGGCGGTTGGGCCGGCAAAGAAGGAGAGTGAGCCGACGAACGGCGTCTCCCCAGTCTCTGCGAGCAGTCCCATCCGTCGGTACAACGCGACGGCATCGGGTTGGCGCGGCACCCTGCCCGGCGCAGCGGTGCTCAGGATCGGGTCTGGCGTTGGGACGCTACCGGTCGGGGAGGGGCCGCTGCGCGATCCGCCGCAGCCTGCGAGGGCCATGAAGCCGCTGATAGCGGCGAGGGATACGACCCGTGGCGAACGTCTGAATTTCATTTTTGCACCCCGCAGTGGGTTCCTCTGCTCGACCATCTTTCCAGCACCTCGGGCATTGGTTGCTTGCCGCCCCCCAACCGCCGCATTAGGTTCGCGGCCGTGCCCAAGGAAAACCTCGTCGGACAGAACATAGCCGGCTACTCCATTGAAGAGTTGGTCGGCGAGGGCGGTACGTCCGTGGTGTACCGCGCCAACCATGCGCAACACGGAACGGTCGCGTTCAAGGCGCTTCGGGACAAAATGCGCCAGGACAAGACCGCGTTGGCGCGTTTTACCCGCGAAGCAAATTTCGGCAAGCGCGTTCTCCATCCGAACGTCATCCGGACGATAGAGACAGGCCAGCATGATGGTATCCCCTACCTGGTGATCGAATGGGCCGGGGGCGACCTGCTGGAGAGTTACGCCAAGAAACATGCGCCGATGCCGCGCGAAGAAGTGGCGAACGTGATCATACAGATCTCTGACGCCGTCGCTGCGGCCCACAAGTCCGGAATCGTGCATCGCGACCTGAAACCTGATAACGCGATGTATGACCATGCGACGGGCACGCTCAAGCTGCTCGATTTCGGCATCGCGGCGGCAACCGATACCTCGCAGGACGAGCGTCTCACGCGCGCCGGCTACTTCGTCGGAACCCTGATGTACGTCGCACCGGAAGCACTCTCCGGCGCACTCGTCACCCCAGCCGCCGATCAGTACAGCCTTGCCACGATCTCGTACCTCCTGTTGACGGGCGCACTCCCGTATCTCGCCAAGTCTCCTCGCGAAATGTTCACGCAGTTGCTTTCGCAGCCACCTATTCCGCTCAACAAGGCGCGGCCGGGACTCGACTTCGGGCCGCGGGTGGAAAGCGTGATCATGCGCGGTTTGTCGAGGGAACCCGGTGATCGGTATCCGGACGTGTTGACGTTCGCCCAGGAGCTGAAAGAAGCATTGCTCGCGGCGCCATCGGCGTCGGCGCAGACACCGACTCCAGGTGCGCAACCGGCTGCGGCTGCTGATGACGGCCTGCTGTCGCGCATGAAGGGACTGTTCCGTCGCGGGTGATTGTACGCACTACTCGCGTGACCGCCAACGATGAGTGATCGCGGCACGCTGATTCGCTTGCTCGCGCAGAGGTCTGTTCGTCGCGGCCGGTTCACTCTCGCGTCGGGACGCGAATCGAGCCACTACGTGGACGCGCGGCTGACGACAATGAGTCCGGAAGGACTCGCCATCATTGGACCACTGGCACTGGCGGCGATTCGCGAGGAGGCATGGGCGGTTGATGCAGTCGGTGGACTGACGCTTGGCGCCGACCCGATTGCCTATGCAACAGCGATAGCCAGCGTAAGCACGCCTCCGCTCGTGCGCGCGTTCACGGTGCGCAAGGAAGCGAAGCAACACGGCACCGGTCGGCTCGTCGAAGGACCGATGCGGGAAGGGGATCGCGTGGTGGTCATCGAAGACGTAATCACCACCGGAGGTTCCGCGTTGCGCGCGGCCGAAGCCGTGCAGCGCGCCGGCGCCTCTATCTCCGGGATCCTGGCCCTGGTTGATCGCGAGGAGGGAGGCCGCGCAGCGCTGGAAGCACAGGGATTCCAGGTTGTGTGCCTTGCGACGCTCACCGAGTTACTCGAGCAGTCCGGCGGCGCACCCGCTCAGGCTTCGTAACCGCGACGCGCTGATCCACGAGACAATCCTTCGAACCCGAGCGGATCGAACGCCCGGAGTCGCGGAATGTGAGGGAGAATGAGCTCATCGCGAAATCGCTGGAGCATTCCTTCGCCGTCGTATCTCTCGCGGAATTGAATGGCCGTGAGTTGAAGCATCGCGCGCAGGTGTCGACCAAACGCCTGTGGTGAACTGTAGTCCAGTTCATTCGCGACCAGCGTGACCGAGAGTCCCGGGTTCTCGAACATTCGTGCCGCGCACACGAGTCGCGCCATCGACAGGTAGAACTTCGGTGGCGGGAGGGTCGCGCGAACGAAGCGACTCATGAGGGTCGACGGTACAACGCCAAGCAGTGTCGAGAGCTCCTGAATGGTGCGCGTCTCCGATCCTTCCTCGAAGAGCGCGCGGAAGAAGCGGTGACACCCTTCCGGCGCATCTCCCAGATCCTCCGCCACGCGTGCCAGCGCAACACGATGAATTTCGGTGGCCTGATCGTGAAGCAGTACCGAACGCAGTTGCTGCCAACCCCGCGGTTCACGCACGTCGACGAGGGTGCGCACCCCACACCGGCCGAGCACGAGGACGGTCTGTGCGGTTTGCGGCGACAGGTTGGACAACAAGGCGACCGCGGGCACGCGCGGAAATTCCCGCACGACGCGCGCGACACGCGGCAAGTCATTCTCGTCGCAACGCGCGATCGAGACGATGACGGCGGCTGCGTGATGGTCGCGAATGTCTCGCAGTGCGTCGTTGAGCGAGTCGCGATGCAGCGCGCGATAGATGCCCTGACCTGCGGCGTCCACACGCAGGCGTTCATCCGGCGTGAGTACCGTGGTGATTCGCGGTACGGGAAGGCAATTCTGGTAGTGAGGCGAATGCATGGCCGTCATCGCTGATCCGATCGGTGCTGCGGGATGCTCGGCACGTCGTCGGATCGTTCGCGGACATGCTGCTTCTGGCTCGTCACTCCGGCGTCACGACTCGCTATATTTGGAGCAGTGAACAGCCGGGCAGTCGCAGGGTGATCGCTTCGGCGATTCTCTTGAGGAAAGTCCGGGCTCCATGGGCAAGGCGCCAGGTAACTCCTGGGCACGGCGTTTCGCCGTGACGGATAGTGCCACAGAAAACAGACCGCCACGGAACATCGTGGTAAGGGTGAAATGGTGGGGTAAGAGCCCACCGCGCTTTCCGGCAACGGAGGCGGCACGGTAAACCCCGCCGGAGCAAGGCCAAATAAGCGGCGAGGAGAACGCCCACTCCGACAAAGACGCCGCGGGTAGGCTGCACGAGGGCGGAGGAGACTTCGCTCCCAGAGGAATGACTGCCACGGAGCTTCGGCTCCGCTACAGAACCCGGCTTACAGGCTGTTCACTGCAACGCCCAAGGGTTGCGAGACCCTTGGGCGTTGTTTCGTATAGTGAGCAGCGATCAGCCATCAGCGACCAGC
>Ga0079216_10000313_pt1 | contig 11025 bp, 9 predicted proteins | sample NCAS100_FD_77008 | JGI IMG/M metagenome (GOLD analysis project Ga0079216, IMG submission 77008) | Agricultural soil microbial communities from Utah to study Nitrogen management - NC AS100 | ecosystem: Environmental > Terrestrial > Soil > Agricultural land | place: USA: North Logan, Utah...
AGGCGACCCCGGGTGCGAAGGTGGACGCGCGAGCCGACCAGTACGCCCTTGGCTGCATTCTCTTCGAGATGCTGGCCGGCGATCCGCCGTTCATGGGCCGCTCCACGCATGTCGTACTGACGAGGCACCTGACCGAACGTCCACCGTCGCTGGCGGTCGTCCGTCCTGACTTGCCGGTCCACGTGACGGCCGCGATCAACAAAGCGCTCGAGAAGGCTCCCGCCGGCCGATTCGAGTCGATCGAGCGATTTCTGGCTGCACTCGATGAACCCGCGATGCGGGATCTCGCTCCGGCCCGGGTGAAGAAAAAACCGTCGTGGATCGTTGCCGGCACGGCGACCGCGGCGCTCGCGCTGGCGTCGCTCCTGGTGTGGAATCCCGATGAGCTGCCGCTGTCGCCTAACAAGGTCGCGGTGTTCCCCCTCGCGGCGCGCGGCCTGCCCGCCGCTGACTCTGCCGCGGGCCTCGGAGTCGCGTACCTCATCGAGGCAGCACTCGAGCGCGCCGACCCATTGCAGCTGATCGACGTCGCCGGACGCCTCACCGAGGCAGAGCTGGCGGATCCGCAGACCATCAGCGATCGCGCCGCGCACCGCATTGCTCGACAGGTCGGTGCCGCCTTCGCGTTGCGTGGCGTCGTCCTTGGTCATCCCGACTCCACGACCGTGCTTCTGCGGCTGATGTCCGTGGCGGGGGATACGCTCATCCGGCAGTCGAGTGCGTCCGGAGCCTCGCGCGCGACACCACTTCACCATCTTGGCCTGGATGCGCTGAAACCGCTGCTGCCGTCGCTCATTGATCCGAATCGCACCGTAGACCTGACGCCGTTGCGCGACCGGCGAGCGCAGGCGATCGCGCTCTGGATGCAGGGAGAACGGCAGTACCGGTTGTCCCGTTTCGATGCCGCCAGTGGGCTTTACGAGCGAGCCTTGGCGGACGATTCGCTGCTTGCGCTTGCGGCGATCAAGGGCGCCCAGGCGGCCAGCTGGCTGCATGAGCGGACACGTGCCCTGAATCTGGTGCTTCGAGCGCTCGCGCTCGAGGCCCATCTCACGCCTCGTTATGCGATGTTGGCGCGGGGCCTCGAATCGTACCTCAAGGGCGAGCCCGATACGGCGATCGTCCGCCTGCGTAGCGCTCTCGAGCTGGATCCGGAATGGGCTGAACCTGCCGCGGCCCTTGGTGAGGTATTCACTCATCTCCTGCCGCACGAGGCGCCGCTTGATTCCCTGGCGCGGGCCGCCTTCGACCAGGCGATTCAGCGCGACAGTGGATTCACGTCGCCGCTCTTCCACCTCGCCGAGGACGCGATACGGTATTCGCGACTCAAGGACGCCGATCGGCTGATCGAGCGATTGCAGCGCGCCGGAGCAGACCCAGCGCTCAGGCGACAACTGTCGCTCATGCGCGATTGCGTCGCCCAACCCTCGCGAAAGCCCTGGACGGTCACCTCACCAGCCCAGGCGCTGGGCATTACCCGTGCCGCAAAATCGCTCTCAGCGGGTGGCCTGCAATCATTGTGCGCAGAAGCCGCATTTCGGACGTTACTGCAGTCTTCGTTTGCCTCGGATGGCGAGCGGTGGGCGGCATTCCTGGGACTGCAGGGCCTCGCCGTCGCCCGACATGATGACAACGAAGCGAGCGCGCTGGTGGATTCGATAGTCGCGTCGGGTCGAGGGGCTGCGCGAACACTCTATGTGCTGAATTCGATTGCCGGCGCGCGGATGGAAACCGACGCCGATTCGCTGGCAGCGTGGGCGCAGGCCCGCTACGGGACCAATTACGAGAGAAACTCCAACCCCGAATCACTCTGGGTCCTGCTCTGCTGGCACCGCGAGCGTGGCGATCTGGCTCGTGTCCGTAGCCTGGCCGACACGTTGCAGGCGAGAGCGGCGGTCTCTCACGATCCGCGCACCCTGCTCTTTGCGCAGGCGGGACACGCGCAGGCGATCCTCGCTGCTGGAGACACGGTGGGTGCCATCGAAGCTCTCACGGCGCTCACGATTCCAGGAGCAATCATTGACCTCTCGTGGGGACTCGCCAGTGCGCTTCCCGTTGAGCGTTTACTGCTGGCGAAGCTGTTGCTGGCGAGGGGGAAATACCGCGAGAGTGTGAATGCGGCCTCCGCATTCGACCACTCTGAGCCGATTGCGTTCCTCCCGTTCGTGGGTGAAAGCCTCGGGATCCGGTATCGCGCCGCTCTTGTGCTCGGTAACAGGCGAGAGGCAGATTCGTTCCGCAACCGTTTGCAGCAATTGGGTCGGCAGGATCTCATCCATGCAGCAGAAGCCACCAGGAGGTGACAGAATGCGTGCAGTGAGATGGCTTTCGGCGTTGGCAGTCCTCTTCATTACCGCGTGCAATCATCCTGTCTCGAGTGCTGACTTCGAGGCGTTCAAGACCAGTGTAAAGACCAGCGGGGAGGCGGTCGACGCGTGGATCGCGCAGGCACACGAAGTGGTGACGTGGGTCGCAGTGAACGGATCGAAGTTCTGCAAGTTGCCGGACGTATGTGATCCTCCCACTCCGCCCCCTCCACCACCGCCTAACGGTGAATGGGGCTCCTGACGGATCAACCGGGCTCTGACCAACGGCTCCGCTGAGGTAATCCGGCGGAGCCGTTTCGTTGCCGCGATGATTTGGCAGTTCCGCTACCTGCTATTCGCCATCCGTTTCAACTGGCGTTGCGCCTCGCGCATCGACCACATCACGACCAGCGTGCAGGGCGCCGAGCTCTTGCCGGATTTGCCCCAGTAGTGCTGCCGGTACTCCGGCGGGATATCGGGTGGTTGATAGATCTCGACGGCGTAGATGTCCTTTGGTCGATAGATGTTGCGCCCTGCTCCAGGAAAACCACCGTCAACGATCAGTCTCCAGCAACGCCATCCCACGACCGACTCAACGGTTGTGGCACTGCCATTCAGGTTCTGCCGGAATCCCGGGGCATCACGAAGGACCAGATTCGGAAAGTAGATGTCCTTCGACGCAGCCAGGACATCCTGGCGATTCATGAAGTGCCCAGCACCCTGTTCCCGCCTGCATAAAACGCCGTCCAGCGAGTAGCGCGAACATTGTCGTTCCGCCGTGATCTCGACTTCGGCAAGCATCTGCGGGAGACGCTGCATAACGAGATCGAGCGCCAGGTCGGCACCGATGTGAAGGTTCAGGCGCGATTGCAGCGGTGAGAACCCCAGCTTCCGGACGACGACCGTGAGGGCGCCGGGTTGAATGTTGCGCGCCTTGAACGTGCCCAGCGAATCGGTGCGGTAGATTAATCCGCCCGGCGTGATCAGGATGCTGGCGCCGGTGACAGGGAGGCCGAGCGAATCGCGTACCGTTCCCGTGATGGAGGACCGCAGCGAGTCAGACTGCGCGGCGGTCGAGTCCTGGGCAACCGCCGCCACCGAAATGGCGGCGGTACCCAGCATCAGGACCACGAAGAATCTCCTCACGAGGGCGCGATACACGAGCCCAACCGTGAGGTTCCTGCCTCAGGACTTTTTGGCCTCGAGCCGGGTGGCCAGGTCAGCGAGCCGCTCTGCCCAGAATCTCTTCATGCGGTCCGATTCCGGCCGGCTCGAGAGCTTCCTGTGCGCAATGGTCACTTGCGTCTTTGCGCGGCCCTTCGAGACGAGGTACACCTCCACCGACGTCCCATCGTCCCACGTGATGCGGAGGGACTTGTTAGGCACCGACGCGCGGATGGCGGCCTTGTTCGGCAACCACGCTGTGCGAAGCTTCGTCTGCTTGAACGATTTGAAGACCGTGCTCGCGGCGGCGGCGATCGTTTTGCTTTTCGAGGCTTCCCATGCCCCGGTCCGCCGCTGGCCGATCTCTCGCAGGCCTTTAATGCGTTCGTAGCCCACGGTCACGGTCTGCGTCCACCAGCTGGGCACCTTGTACTTCTCGTGTACGTACTGCGCGATTTCGCGATGTGGCCACTGGTGGGCATCGACCTGATCGAGCGCCCATACCCAGCGATCCCACGTGCACCCTGTGGCTGCCTTCACTTTTTCGTCAGCCATTCCTGCGAGCTTCGCGAAATCGACCGGCTGCGCCTTGGGTGCCGCATCGTTCTGCGCGGATGCACTGCCGTTGTTCGATATCACTGCGCCAGATAGCGACGCATGACCATTCGTTTCAGCGGGCGCTTTGCGCCTGGCGTTTTGCGCCAGCACGCTTACGCGGGCAGTGGTATACGATTCGCCCGTCTTCTGCATGCGGCCGCGCACAAGCCGCTTGAAGTCTTTCTGAGTAGTCATCGTTTGACGTCCTCTACGTTAGGCCGCGGCCGCGAGTCCCCCAGCAACTCACAGCGCAGCAACGCAAAGGATCTCGTCGATGCGAATCCGAGGGTGTGCCCCCCTTTGCCTCTCACTGGACCCGGCTGGGGCTGGGTCGCTGAGGTTAGGCGTGGATTACCGCCACCGGAACGGTGCAAAAATCCGGTGAAACACGCAAGGCTCTAGACGGCCAGGACAGGAAGCGGTATGCAGGAAGCAGGAAGCAGGAAGCAGGAGGCAGGAAGCAGGAAGCAGGAAGCAGGGAAGGAACGAAGCGTTTGCATACATGTTGTTGAAGCGCCGGAGGCGCCGACCATCCCTGCTTCCTGCTTCCTGCCTCCTGCTTCCTCTTTACTGATTCCCTACCACCAGCCCGGCCATCAGCACGACTTCAAAGTCTGACCCTTTGATGCGTTTGAGCGTGTCGATGTTCGCATCGTTCCAGCGGGAATCGGGGGCACCGCTGACGAAGAATCCGCCGCCGTTGTCGGCCAGGATCATTCCATACTTTTTCAGCGCGGTCAGGATGACCTGGGCGTCGGCGGGGAACGTGGAAATGTCGACGCTCGCTTTCAGTCGCACGCGCATTCCCATGGGTGGAAGGTTCGGACTGGTCTCGCTGCTGGCGTAGTGTCGCGCGGGTGGTACGTAGGCACGCCGCGTCGCGGGACAGGTGAAGCGCAACGCGTGAGGGATCGCCCCCGCCGCGACTTCCTCGTACCGGGCCAGGCCGGCAAAGACAGGAAGTCCGGCCGCATCCGCCGACGTCCATCCAGCGGGCCGCATTGCGTTCGATGACAGGTCGAAAATGGCGCCTGAACCCGCCGTCCAGCTCGCGCCGCCGTTGACGGTACGTGCATCGAAGAGTTCGTACAGCATCCAGGTGTCGACATCGACGACGATGACGTGGCGATCGCCTGACGAGCTGGCGCCGCCCTCAATCGGAGCATTGGGCGGAATCGGGTACGGCCCCGGGTCACTCTCGTCCGCGTAGTAGAAGCTGACCGGCACGCGCGCCTGGTTGGCGCGCACGGTGACATAGGGGATGCCCCACGGGACGCCGTCGTACACGGTGCCGAAATCCGGATGCAGGCTGCGCGTCGCGCCGCAGGATGCAATGAGATTGGCAGAATTCGGGTCCACCGGCTCCACTGAGACATCGCGATTCCACGCATTGTCTGCGGGGAAGACGCTGCGTCCCACGACCGGCGCGTTAGGCGGCGGCACCTGATCGGGTGGGTCAGTTGCCGTGCTGCCTCCCGAAGAACACCCCTGGCCCATGGCGATCACCAGCATCAGGAACAACGCCCGAATCCCCATGCCCGATCCTCCGTGGTGAGTGTCGTACGTCCGTCTTTGGCAGGACGACGACGAACGCTCCGGGAATCCAGAAGGATTCGTGCCACGGCGCCGCGGATTCACCCAGGATCACGGAGCCATTGTGCGCTGGATCGCGCCATTCACGGTCACGGCTGGCAACATGCCCTGACCGGGTTCGTGTTCGTCTTCCAGGCAGCGTTCCCGACATTCGAATCGCAGGACTGCAGGAGGTCATCGTGCGCAGCAGGTACTTGAACGTCATGACGCTCACTCTTGCGGTGAGCGCGTGCACGCCGGTCGTCGTCCATCGCGCACCGCCGCGGACGGCGCGTGTTGTGGTGGTCAGCGACGACGAGGATCGGTCGCGTTTACGTGTCCCTCCGGGACACCTGCCCCCGCCAGGGCAATGTCGCGTCTGGTTTCCAGGACGTCCGCCGGGCCGCCAGCCTAACGCGGGGAGTTGCCGCGGCATCGATCGCGTCGCCCCGGCCGGCAGCTGGATCCTGTACCGGCCGTCGGATGACAAGCGTATCGTCCATGCGCGCGTCGTCGATCCACAACGGGATGGCGTGATCGTGGTGGTCCGCGTCTACGACGCGGATCGCGGAACGTACCTTGGACAGGAAAGAAGGAAATAGACAGCGAGCAGCGACCAGCGAACAGCGAGTAGCAAGCGGTCAGCGAACGGCGATTAGCGGGCGGCAACCGATCAGTGTTAACGAACAATGCAGGTTGCAGGTGCAGATCTCAGGAGTGGGGGCGCCACTCGAGTTCAATCTGCATTCCTGCAACCTGCATTTCGCGTCAGTCCTTTATCAGGTCCCTCGACGAGCACGCGTCCGGGCCGCCTTACGGGCGGCCGCTGAACGACCCGCCGCGCCTTTTGTCCTGACAGCCTTACGAGCGGCAGCGGAACGATCGGCCGCCGACCGTTTGCGTGCCGATGCCCGCGCCTGGCGCGAGAGCGCGCGCTTCGTCGTCGCGCGCCGAGGCTCCCGACGCAAGGCGCTGCGTGTCGCGCGGGCGCGTCGCGCCGACGGTCGTTTCGCCTTCTTTCGTCCGCTCGCCAACGCACGTTTCGCCGACTTTCGTGTTTCGGCCGGAGCTTCGCCCTTTTTGGGCGCGGGCAACCGGACGCCCGCACGGCGTGCCTTGGACAGGCCAATCGCGATCGCCTGCTTGGCGGATCGCGCCCCATGCTTCCCGTCGCGCACGTGATGGATCTCTTCACGCACGAACTCACCCGCCTGCGTCGACGGGGACTTCCCCTCTCGCTTGTCCTTCTGCGCTCGCTTGATCGTTTCACGTTCCGGCATTGTATCCTCCCACTCGCGCTGGTTCACAGCGTTATCGCCTGACGACAGGTCCGGCTGCCGTCACGCGCCACACGACGTTCCCCACGTCATCCGCGACTAACAGCGCACCTCGCGTGTCAATCGCGACGCCTACCGGGCGCCCGTGGGCCTTGTCACCATCCAGAAAGCCGGTCAACACGTCGATCGGCGGACCAGACGGTTTCCCTCCTGAAAACGGGACGAAAATCACTCGATAACCACTGGGCGGCTTGCGGTTCCACGAACCGTGTTGTCCCACAAACATCCCTCCGTCATACCGCGGGGGCAGCGTCGTTCCCTGCGCCCAGGCCAGGCCTAACGACGCGGTGTGCGGGCCGAGCGCATAGTCGGGAACAATGGCTTTCGCGACCAGGTCCGGGCGTTGGCGTTCGACGCGGGTGTCGACCGTTTTGCCGAAATAGCTGTACGGCCATCCATAGAACCCGCCCTCCTGCACCGACGTCATGTAATCGGGAACCAGATCACTTCCCAATTCGTCGCGCTCGTTCACTGCCGTCCACAGCATTCCGGTCGTGGGCTCCCAGGCAAGGCCGACCGGATTCCGAAGACCAGAGGCGTAAATGCGATGCATCCCGGTCGCTGGGTCGATCTCGAGAATTGCCGCGCGCTCATCCTCGGCCTCCATTCCATTTTCGGCCACGTTGCTGTTAGACCCGACCCCCACGTACAGCCTGGTTCCCGACGGATTCGCAATCAGGCTCTTGGTCCAGTGGTGATTGAGCAAGCCACCAGGCAATTCCGCGACGGTATCTGCTGCGACCGTAATACGTGTGTCCCCGGTGTTATACGGAAAGCGGACGACCGCGTCGGTGTTCGCCACGTACAGCGTGTTGCCGACGAGCGCCATTCCGAACGGCGAGTTCAGGTTCTCGAGGAGCGGAGTCTTCAGTTCCGCGATACCGTCCCCGTCGGCGTCGCGCAGCAGCGTAATGCGGTTCGCACTCGGTACGGCGCCACCGGCCTTCTTCTGGTACTTCTTGAAGAAGAAGCCCCGGATCCCGCCACCGTCGAGCGGACGCCTGGGAGCATTTGTTTCGGCCACCAGCACGTCACCGTTAGGCAGCACGTGGAGCCATCGGGGATGGTCCAGTCCCGTCGCAAACGCCGCGACAGCGAGGCCATTACCGGCTTTCGGCATTACGCCATTCTTCCAGCCAACCGCCTCGGCAACTTTGATCGTTGGCAGAAGCGACGTGCTCGGTTTGGGCAGCGCGGGCGCGGGACCCATGCCTTCTTCAACCGTCAGTTGGGCGCTTCGGCCGCAGGCAGCGAACAATGCCGACGCGCCAAGGGCAAAAACGATTCCGTGACTACGCATATGAGTGCGACCGGGCGCCCCTTCCGGGCAGGGAGTTCAGGGCGCGTTTCGTGGACTCGGACGCTCTGATACCCCGGTTGCTCGCACGAGAGCGGCCACAGCCGATCGCGGACTCTCTCCGGACAGCGCACGCACGCACGGCTCCCATTGACATTCGATGCATATCCTATAGACTCATGCATCGACACTCGATGGGAAGGGGACTATGAGTCGCAGAACTGTCGACCTGTTGCAGGGCACACTGGATCTCCTGATCCTCAAGACACTGAGCTGGGGACCGGCGCACGGATACGCCGTCGCCCGCTGGATCGAGCAGCTGACGGGGAATGCATTGCAGATCGGAGAGGGGTCGCTCTACCCCTCCCTGCACCGGCTGGAGGAGCGCGGCTGGGTCACCAGCGACTGGCAGCTGAGCGACAATAACCGCCGGGCCAAGGTCTACACCCTGACCGTGGCCGGCCGGCAGCAGTTGCGCGCCGAGCAACGGGAATGGGGGAATTTCGTCGCCGCCGTCAGCAGGGTGCTGGACGCGCCGGCTCTTCCTGCCTGACGAGTAATGTCGCCTGGGAATCCACCGGGGAGGCGCTACCTGCGCTTCCTGCGTCCCAACTTGCGCGCGGACATCGACGACGAGCTCGACTTCCACCTCGCGATGCGGACACGCGACCTGGAGCGCTCGGGTCAGCTCCCCACCAATGCCCGCGAAACTGCCGAACGGTCGTTTGGTGATGTAAACGCGATTCGTGATGAGTGCCTGACGATTGACGAGCGCCGCTTCCGGCGCGTGAGCCGCAAGGAGAGCCTCATGTTCCTCTGGAACGACATCCGCTTCTCGGTCAGGTCTCTGCTGCGATCACCCGGATTCGCGACCGTGGCCGTGCTCTGCGTGGCGCTCGGCATCGCCGCGACGGCATCGATCTTCACCGTCGTCCAGAGCACATTGCTACGTCCATTGCCGTACCGCGATGCGGACCGGCTCGCATCCATTTATGGAGCGAAGCCCGAGCGCCAGGAGCGGCGCACGAATATCTCGTACCACGATTATCACGCGTGGCGGACCACGAACCGCACATTTGAGGATATCGGACTCTGGACGTGGAGTACGACGACCATTTCCTCGGTCGACGAGGCTGAACGCGTCGAGGGCGCGCTGGTCACGGCGAACCTGTTCCCGATTCTCGGCCTCGCTCCGGCTCTGGGACGGCATTTCCTCGAGGAAGAAGAGAAGCCGGGAACGCGGGTCATCATGTTGAGTCACGGCCTGTGGCAGCGGCGGTTTGGCGGGGATCGCGGCATCATTGGCCGCACGATTCGGGTGAACGCCGTCGATCACGTGGTCGTGGGTGTCATGCCACCGGGATTCGCCTTCCCTGACATCGGCCAGGTGTGGCGACCGCTGGCAACCGACCTCCAGAACGATCCGGGAAACCGGTTCCTGGCCGGAGCCATCGGGCGCATGAAGCCGGGAGTTGCCCTGACAGCGGCTGCAAGTGACCTCGAGTCGGTGATGCGACGGCAACATGAGCGGTTTCCTAACGACTACAGCGGATGGTCCGCCGACGTCTATTCACTGCGTGACGATCTCGTGGGTGACTTGCGACGGCCGCTGCTCGTTTTCCTCGGCGCCGTCGCGCTCGTCCTGCTGATCGTGTGGGCGAATGTCGCCAACCTGCTGCTGGCGCGGGGCGCGGCGCGCGAGCGCGAGGTGGGAGTCCGGGTCGCGTTAGGTGCCGGCCGGACGCGGATCTTCCGGCATGTGCTCCTCGAAAGCCTGATCCTCGCGATCGCCGGCGGAGCGATTGGAGCGCTGTTGACTCCCTGGGGTGTGCGACTGTTCGCAGAGGCGTACCCCCGCGGCGTTCCCTTCTACATCTCACTCAGCGTCGATGGCTGGATCGTAGCGTTCGTGGCTGTCCTGGTCGGGGTGTCGGCAGTGTTGATGGGCGTCATTCCTTCGCTTCGTGCCACTTCAATTGACGTGGGTGCGGCGCTGCGGGAAGGCGGCCGGTCCGGTCAAGTTGGAACGCGGGCCACCCGGCTCAGGAGTATCCTCGTTGTCAGCGAGCTCGCGTTATCAGTCGTGTTGCTGGTGGGGGCGGTCCTGCTCGTACGCAGTTACAGCGCTCTCTCCAACACGAACCTTGGCTTTTCGACGGACGGGCTGCTCGCGGCACGCGTGTCTCTGCCGGCGGCGGAGTACCGGGAGAGCGCGAAACGGGTCGCCTACTGGGAGCGCGCGTACCAACGTCTGGGCTCCATACCTGGTGTGGAGCTGGTTGGATCGGCCGAGGGCATCCCCTTCAGCGGATGGCAGGTGCAGGCCGGCATGTCGATCGCGGGGCGCCAGTCGGTTTCGCCTAACGGCGAGTTGATCGTGCACTACCAGAGCGTCAGTCCGGATTATCTTGCGGCGATCGGAACACGGATCGTGGCGGGTCGTGGGTTGACCAACGGCGACCGGGACTCGGTGAACATGGTCGGTGTCATCAATGAAACGCTCGCCAAAAAGGAGTTCGCGGGATCGGATCCCATCGGCCAACGCATCAAGTGGGGCGGCCAGGATTCGCACTGGCCGTGGATCACGATCGTCGGAGTCGTGACCGATTTCCGGCAATGGCGACTCCCCGAGCCTACACCGCCGGCGATTTACTTGCCACAACTGGCATACCTGGCGTACTCGCAAACGCTGGTCCTTCGAACGACGCTGCCCAATCCGCGCAGCCTCGAGACGCGAGTCCGTTCCGTGCTG
>Ga0079216_10000314_pt1 | contig 10994 bp, 8 predicted proteins | sample NCAS100_FD_77008 | JGI IMG/M metagenome (GOLD analysis project Ga0079216, IMG submission 77008) | Agricultural soil microbial communities from Utah to study Nitrogen management - NC AS100 | ecosystem: Environmental > Terrestrial > Soil > Agricultural land | place: USA: North Logan, Utah...
CCCACGAGCGGTTTTCTACAGGCAGCGACGATGGTTGTCATGGGGCAACCGTTGCTGGTCCGGGCGCAGGCGAACAGAAGCTGCGAGGATTCGCGCCGGATGAATGACATGCTGATCAACGCGCAGCAATTGATTGGGAAGCATGGTCGCGAGTTCCAGGCGGCGGCGCCGCAGCTCATGCAGGGGGCGATGCAGTTGCAAGGATATGCAGATCAGTATGTGAGGGCATTCTGCAGACCGGGCGCGTCACGTCCACCACGGTAGACTTCTCATTTGGGTCAACTTGACCGCCGCCCACCCGGGCGGCGGTTTTCTTTTTGTCGCAATTCTGCGCGACGCACGGACTTTCCACATTGCTTTAAGCGGGCTGCACAACTCTCAATTTACCAAACACTTGACGCGCGGGCCGCCTCGACACTAGTATGACCGCGTTTCGGTGACCCAACCAGCCGCTTTTCCAGCCTTTCACGCGCCAGTTCTCGCCAACGAGGTCGCCCAGCTGCTCGGCAACGCTCGGACCGTCCTGGACTGCACGCTCGGAGGAGGCGGACACACCCTCGCCCTCCTCGAGCGCGGCGCTCACGTCACCGGCATCGACCAGGATCCGGCGGCTATCGACGCGGCCAGTCGCCGCCTCGAGCCGCATCTCCGCAGCGGAGCGTTCAGGGTCGTTCGCGCGAATTTCTCCGAGGTCGGCACACGACCGGAGTTCGAGGGAGAAACCTGGGACGGCATCCTGCTCGATCTTGGTGTGTCCTCGCACCAGCTCGATGAAGGCGATCGCGGATTCACCTTCCGGCAGGGCGCGCCACTCGACATGCGCATGCGACCTGACGCGGAAACGGACGCGGCGCGCGTCCTCAATGACAGCGATGAGCGTGAGCTGATCCGTGTTTTTCGTGAATACGCCGATGAGCCGCGGTCGGGTCGCATTGCCCGCGAAGTCATTCGGCGACGGGCGACTCGTCCGTTCCTCATCAGTGATGATTTCGTGGGTGCCATCCGGGCCGTGCTGGGACCGCGGAGTGGGCCATCGCAATTCGCACCGCTCTTCCAGGCGCTGCGGATTGCCGTGAACGACGAGCTGGGCATCCTGGAGCGCGCCCTCCCGATGCTGCGTGAACGCCTCGTGCCTAACGGCACCATGGTGGTCATCTCCTATCATTCGGGGGAAGACCGGCTGGTCAAGCGCGCATTCGCCGAGTGGAGCGCGTCGTGCGTCTGCCCGCCGAAGCACCCCGTATGCACATGCCGCGGTCAGGCACTTGGCGGTACGGTGACCCGGAAACCGGTCCGTCCTTCGGCCCAGGAGTCGGAGGCCAATCCCCGGGCGCGGAGCGCGCTGCTGCGCGCGTGGCGGCGCGCCGCATGATGGCGAGGAAGGGAACCGCGGGATCGATCCGCGGCCGGACGGCGATCGCGATGGGACTCGCGGCGTTCCTGGTGGTCACCACCAGCGTGGTCTGGCGTCGGGCCGAGGGCAGCGCGGCGGCCATCCGCCTCCACTCGCTCGGTTCGCGCATCGATGAACTGGAAGCGCAGCGCGCCCGGCTCGATGGCGAGGTACGGCGCGCGTCGAGCCGCCAGGAACTCGCGCCGCGCGCGCAGCGTCTCGGCATGCGTTTCCCGAGCGACAGCCAGATCATCGACCTTCCGGATCCCGTGAGGCGTTAGGCATGCTGCAGACGACGAGGCTTCGCATCGTACAGGGCGTCCTGGTGGCATTCGCCGTGGCGCTGGTGCTGCGGGCAGGCTGGGTGCAGCTCTGGCAGGGCGAACGCTGGGAGCGCATGGCCGACCGGCAGCATTACTCGCGCAACGCGCTTCCCGCGCCCAGGGGGGAAATCCTCGACCTGGGCGGGGTTCCGCTCGCGCAGAGCGAGGTACGTGTTCGACTGGCCTTCGCTCCGCCGGAGATGAAGGATCGGCGGCGACTCGCGCGCGACCTGCGCAGGCTGGGTGTCGATGCCGCAACGGTGAAACGGGCCACGGATCGCAAACGGAAATGGGTCGAGCTACCGAAGGCGTTCATGCCGTCGGAGGTGGCGGTCGTGAGCGCACAGCCTGGCGTGCATGCTGTGCCGTCGGTCCAGCGTGATTATGTGCCGCTCGATGGGCTGCGCCGGATCGTCGGCCGCACCAACCTGGCCGACGTCGGCCAGGACGGACTGGAGCTGGTGCTCGATTCGCTGCTCCGCGGCGAACGGGGTTCGACGAGGCCGTTCCGGGGAGCGCGCGGCGAGCGGTACGAGGCGCTCGATGCGATGTCGCAACCGCCGCGTCCCGGGCACTCGGTCACGCTGTCGGTGAGTTACGTGTTGCAGGACATCTGCGATCGTGCGCTCGCTGATGCGGCAGCACGGTTAGGCATCAGTGGCGGAGATATCGTCGTCCTCGAGCCCACCCGTGGCGAAGTCCGTTGCCTCGCCAGCTGGCGCCAGAAGGGGAATGCTGGTGGAAGCCAGGCGTTGACGGATCCCTTCGAGCCGGGCTCCACACTCAAGCCGTTCCTTGCCGCCCGCATGGTGGAAATGGAACGCGCGAAGATGGATGAAGTAGTCGAGACGTTCGGCGGCAAGTACAAGGAGTGCAAGCGCGAGATCAGCGACGTCCACAAGGCAGACCGCCTGTCATATTCGGACGTGATCCGTTATTCGAGCAACATCGGTATCGCGCAGTTCGCGAAACGCCTCTCCAAACGTGAGCTGTTCGAGACGTTGCGCGACTTTGGTTTTGGCGCGCCGACCGGAATTGCCTATCCCTCGGAAGCAAGCGGCGTCCTGAAAGAGCCACGGTCGTGGAGCTGCCCGAGTCATACGTCCATGGCGATGGGGTACGAGATCAGCGTCACGGCGGTCCAGCTCGCGGCGGCGTATGCTGCAATCGCGAACGACGGGTTGCTGCTTGTGCCAACGCTCGTCAAGGAAATCCGTGATGCCGACGGGAAACTCGTCTATGAGCACAAGCCACAGGTTGTCCGCCGCGTCATGAAGCCAAAGACCGCGCGCATGCTGCGTGACGTGCTCGCCAGCGTCGTGGACAGCGGGACGGCAACGGACGCCAGCCTGGCCACTTTCGATCTTGGCGGAAAAAGCGGAACCGCACGTTTGTATTCCAACGGCGGGTACCAGGAAAACGACTACACGTCGACGTTCGTCGGGCTCTTTCCGGCACGTGACCCGCAATACGTCGTCCTGGTGAAGCTCGATCGGCCGCAGGGCGCGTATTACGGCGGCAAGACCGCCGCGCCGGTGGCCAAGGCGATCCTGCAGGCCGCCATTGCAGCCCGCGATGCGTCGCTCGATCGTGGTAACCTGGCGAACCAGCGCGCGCGCTATGTCCCCCCCGGCGGCGAGCTCGATAAGCCGGTCCGTCGCATCGTGGCGGCCGGCCGCGTCGATGGAGATGCCGCGGACCCGGCGCCTCGTTATGCACTCGTGGACACGACACCGGTTGCGCCCCCGGCACGAGTGACGTTCGACCTCCGCGCCGACACTATGAAGGCGCGGGCGCGGGAACAGGTCGCGGTTCCCGACGTCCGTGGCATGCCCATGCGCGTCGCGGCGCGCGAACTGCACCGCGCCGGCCTCCGCGTGAGCTTCGTCTCAGGCGTTCCCTTCGAGGTGTCGCCGCCACCCGGCTCCATGGTCACCGAAGGATCGCTGGTCAGGGTTGCCCGGCGGTGATCCCGATCTCCTCCGTGACGATCGAACGCGCATTGTCGCGGAGCGGGGAACTGCGCTCGTCAGGCACCATGCCCGAACGATTTACCGACATAACGGACGACAGCCGGCGGGTGACGAGAGGCGCCCTGTTCGTCGCGATGCGCGGCGCGGCCTTCGATGGTCACCACTACCTCGGCGCGGCCGCGGCATCCGGCGCGGCGGCGGCGATCGTCGAGGACGCGTCACGGTCGACCCTTCCAGCCTTCGTCGTGCGCGACGCGCGTCGCGCAGCCGGCATCGCGGCGCGGGCGGCTTTTGGTGAACCAGCCGCGGGTCTCACGATGGCTGGCGTCACGGGGACGAACGGGAAGACCACGACCGTAAGCCTGTTGCGGCATCTCCTGCATGGACCGGACGGCACCGCGGCCTCCATTGGCACGCTGGGCGTGCTCATCGGTAGCGGCGGCGACGTGATGCCCGGTGGAGGCGGACTGACCACGCCAGGAGTGGTCGAGCTGCAACGCGTGTTGCGACAGCTTCGAGATTCCGGCGTCCAGCGCGTCGCCATGGAGGTGTCGTCGCACAGCCTCGACCAGGGGCGCGTCGAAGGTGTCGAATTCCAGGCGGCCGTGTTCACGAATGTCACGCGTGACCATCTGGATTATCACCAGACGATGGAGGCGTACGTCGCCGCGAAGACCAGGCTGATGGATTACGTCAGCCCCCATGGCGCGCTGGTCGTGAACGCCGATGATGCGGCGTGGAACGTCCTCCCCGATCGACGTCCCAAGGTTTTGTTCGGGATGTCGTCAGAAGCGCATGTGACCGCCCGGGATATCCGTTGGACGGGACGCGGGAGTGAGTGGACGCTGGTCGCCGGCGACGAACGCTCGAAAGTCTCCCTGCCGTTGCTTGGCGCCTTCAACGTGGCCAACGCACTTGGTGCGGCAGCGGCGGCATGGTCACTCGGCAACTCGTTAGGCCAGGTGGCGGAGAAGCTGTCGTCCACGCCCCAGGTCCCGGGCCGCCTCGAGCGGCTCCTCGAACGACCGGCGGTGCTCCGCGATTACGCCCACACGCCGGACGCGCTCGACCGCGCGCTCGACGCGGTGCGGCCATTCGTCAGCGGACGGCTGGTGGTGGTATTCGGCTGCGGCGGCGATCGCGATCGCGGCAAGCGTCCGCAGATGGGCGCCATCGCCGAATCCAGGGCGGACCATGTGATCCTGACGAGCGACAATCCGCGCACCGAGGACCCGGAACGGATCCTCGACGACATCGAGGCCGGTATGCACGGCTCGAATCACGAACGGATCGAAAACCGCCGCGATGCGATTGCGCATGCGCTGGACATCGCCGGTCCGGATGACATGGTGCTGCTGGCCGGGAAAGGGCACGAGACGTACCAGATTCGCGGGACGACGTCGCATCCGTTCGATGAGCAGGTGATCGTGCGTGAACTCGCCGCCACGATGGGGTCCGGGACATGATGCACTGGACGCTCGACCGCGTGGCTCAGGCACTGCGCGGTGAGCTGCAGCCCGGTGCGCGGACCGGCGGCACGGTCCCGTTAGGCGGCGTGTCGACGGACACCCGCAACATTTCGGCCGGTGACGTCTTCGTCGCCCTCCGCGGCGAGCGGTTCGACGGGCACGACTTCCTCTCCCAGGCGGTGGCGTCGGGTGCGTCGGCGCTCGTCGTGGACGATCCCGCGCGCGCGGCCGGCAGTGGCGTGCCGGCGTTCCACGTGTCCGACACCACTCGGGCGCTGGGCGCGTTAGGCAGGTGGTGGCGGGAAACATGGGGCGGGACGGTGGTGGCGGTGGCAGGCTCGAATGGCAAGACCACCACCAAGGAGCTCACCCGGGCGGCGCTCGCGACGTCGCTCGAGGTGTATGCGACGACGGGGAACCTCAACAACCAGGTTGGCGTGCCCCTGACGCTCTTACGGATGCCGTCGACGACCGCGATCGCGGTGGTGGAAGTCGGAACGAGCGTGCCGGGTGAAGTGGAGATCCTTCGCCGCATCGTGACTCCGAACGTGTCGGTGGTCACCTCGATCGGCGAAGAACACCTCGAGGGACTGGGTTCGCTGGAAGGTGTGCTGAACGAAGAAGCAGCCATCTATCACGGCGTGGATCTCGGCATCGCGCCAATGGCGCAACCGGAGATTGGCCGCGCCGCGCGAACACGGGCGCGCCGGGTCATCGAGGCGGGCCTCGACGCCGGTGACGTAAAACCGGACTCGTGGGGGATGAATCCGGACGGCCGAGGCTGGGCGCGATTCGGTGACGCGACGCTCACCATGCAGGTTGCCGGTGGCCACAACCTGCGCAACGCGATGCTGGCGCTGGCCGTGTCGCGGGCGTGCGGTGTGCCTGACGAAGCGGCGATTGGCGGGATCGGCAGCGTACAGCCGCTCGACATGCGCGGCCGATGGGTCACCAGCGGCGACCTCACGATCATCAATGATGCCTACAACGCGAACCCTGCGTCGATGCGCGAGGCGATCACGCTCCTCGACTCGCTCGATCGCGGCCGGCCTCGCGTTTTAGTGCTCGGGACGATGCGCGAGCTCGGACCACAGGCCCCGGCTCTGCACGAGGAAATCGCAACGCGGGCGCTCTCGTCGGGCGTGGATCTGGTGGCCGGTATCGGAGACTTCGTCGCGCCGCTAAACGCACGGACCGCGAAGGGAAAAGAGGTCGTTACCGCGCCCGACGTGCCCGAGTTATGGACGGCGCTGGCGCCCAGGCTTCCACGGAATGCCATCGTTATGCTGAAAGCGTCCCGCGGTGTTAGGCTTGAGCGCCTGGTTCCCTTGCTCGAAGAGTGGTCAACCGGCAGGCAGTCATCTCGCATCTCACATCTCCCAGCTCACTAAGTGCTTCACTGGCTCCTTTCGCCGCTGCAGGATCAGTTTCCGACGCTGAGGTTGATCAACTACCTCGCGTTCCGGGGCGCGGGCGCCGCGGTGACCGCCGTGCTCCTCTCATTCCTCATTGGCCCCCCGATCATTCGCCGGCTCCGGGCGATGAAGGTGCAGCAGGGCGTCAGGGCAGGAACTCCAGACTCACATAAGGGGAAAGCCGCGACGCCGACGATGGGTGGGTTGATCCTGCTGGTCGCAGGCATCGGACCGGCGCTGCTCTGGACGCGGCTTGACAACCCGTACGTGGTCATCGCGCTGATCGTCACCATATGGATGGGCGGGATCGGCTTCCTCGACGACTACCTCAAGCTCAAGCAGAAACGCGAAGGTCGCGTCGTCGATGGACTCGTCGAGCGCTACAAGCTTGCCGGACAGGTCACGATTGGCCTCATGGTCGGCATCCTGCTCTGGAAGTCTCCGCTGTCCACGCTGCCGGGCGCGTCGACCACGGTGCCGTTCTTCAAGTACATCATCATCGTCCCGGCGTGGCAGGCGATCGAGTTTCTCTACGTGGGCTGGGTGACCTTCATCCTGACCGGCGTGAGCAATGCAACCAATCTCACCGACGGACTCGATGGATTGTCGGCCGGACTTTGCGCGATCGCTCTCGTAACGTTCGGCTTGTTCGCCTACGTGATGGGTCGCTTCGATGCCAGCGCGTACCTCTACCTGTTTTACCTCCCCGGCTCGGGTGAGCTCGCAGTGTTCTGTCTCGCCCTGGCCGGAGCCTGCACGGGTTTCCTGTGGTTCAACTGTCACCCGGCACAGGTCTTCATGGGTGACACGGGCGCCCTGGCCCTCGGCGGTGCGCTTGGCTCGATCGCTATCCTGCTCAAGTCGGAATTCCTCCTGCTCTTCATCGGCGGCGTCTTCTGCGCGGAAACCGTTTCGGTCATCCTGCAGCGCGTGGTCTTCAAGTATCGAAAGGCTCGTTATGGTCTCGAATACGCCAAGGCGAATCGCGTGTTCAAGAGGGCGCCGATCCATCACCATTTCGAGATGATCGGGTGGTCGGAGTCGCAGGTCGTGGTCCGCTTCTGGATCCTGGGCATCCTCTGCGCGTTTGTGGCCCTGACCACGCTCAAGCTCCGATGACGCGCGACCTGCGCTCGCAAGGTGAGGTGGCCGTGCTGGGGCTCGCCCGCAGCGGGGACGCGGCGGCGCGATTGCTCCGATCGCGTCATGTGACCGTGTACGCTTCTGACGCGGGCAAGTCGCCCGAGATGGAAGCGACAGCAAACGCGCTGAAGGGCGCCGGCGTCGATGCCCACACCGGTGGTCATGACTTCCAGCGCATCGCGCGTGCATCACTCGTCGTGACCAGTCCGGGAATCCCGCCAGATGCACCGGCACTCGCCGCGGCGCGGCGTGCCGGCGTGCCAATCATCAGTGAGGTGGAGCTGGCGCTGAGCCAGATGCCCGGCGTCCGTTACATCGCGGTGACCGGCACCAACGGCAAGACGACCGTGACTTCGATCATCGGTCACCTGCTGCGCGGACTGGGCCACAAGACGGAAGTTGCCGGAAACATTGGCCGCCCGTTGAGTGAGATCGCGCTGCAGGCAAAACCACCGGAGTGGGTGGCGCTCGAGGTCTCCTCCTATCAGTTGCACGACACCCCATCGATCGCGCCGACCGTTGGTGTGCTGACGAATCTTTCCCCCGACCACCTCGATCGGTACCACGACGTGGCGTCGTACTATCGAGACAAGGCACTGCTGTACCGGAACGCGAGCGCCACCTCCCGCTGGATCGTCAACGCTGACGACGTCGAGTCGATCGGCATGGTGCGCGATGTCGCCGGATACTCCATGCGGTTCAGCGGCGAAGGGCGCTTATGCGACGCCTTCTACGACCGCCAGCACACCACGCTGATCCTGCTCGATGAGCCGCTGCTGCGTCGTGGTGAACTGCCGTTGTTAGGCGACCACAATGTCGGGAACGCGCTGGCAGCGTCGCTGGCCGTTGCCGCCGCCGATCCGGCCCACACGTCGATCAACGCCCGGAAGCGGATCGCGGCCGGCCTGCGGAGCATGACGCCGCTCGCACATCGTCTCGAGACGGTCGCCGACAGCAATGGCGTGTTGTGGGTCAATGACTCAAAGGCCACCAACGTCGCGGCGGCACGGGTCGGCATCTCGGCGATGACGCGACCCACGATCCTGTTGTTAGGCGGCCGGCACGCCGGTGAACCGTACACCGACCTCGCCGAGCCCATTCGGAAGCGGTGCAAGGTCGTTTTGGCGTTCGGGGAATCCGCGGATCTGATCCAGCGCGACCTCGGCGGCGTCGCACCGGTCCAGCGGGTCGGCGGTCGCTTTACCGATGTCGTCGCCCGCGCCCGCGACCTCGCGAGTCCGGGTGATTGTGTGCTGCTGTCGCCTGCCTGCAAGAGCTTCGACATGTTCACGGACTATGAAGACCGGGGGCGGACCTTCGCCCGCCTTGCTCGCAACCCTGAAAGCGCATGACATCGATCGCACTGGAAGCCCGGGACCGATGGGCGATGAGTGTGGAGGCCCGGGCACTGGTCGTGCTCACGGCATGTCTGACGGTTTTCGGGTTGTCCTTCCTCTATAGCGCGAGCGCGATAGTGGCGATGCAGGCGGACCAGCCGAGCTGGTATTTCGTCACTCGTCAGGCACTGGGCGTCGGTGTCGGCGTGGTGGCGTTCGGGTTGGCGGCAAAGTTCGATGCCGAGAAACTGCAGCGCTGGGCGTGGCCGATCATGTTGCTCACGATCGCGCTGATGCTGATCACCGTCCTCCCATTCACGACGTCGATCGCGCCGGTGCGGAACGGTTCGCGCCGGTTCATCCTTGGTGCGTCGTTGCAGCCGTCGGAGCTCGGCAAGCTCGCCGTCGTCCTCTGGACCGCGATGATGGTGGTGAAGAAGGGCGACAAGATGCGGCGGCTGACCAAAGGCCTGCTGCCCATTCTGATGATCATTGGAGCCCTCAGCCTGCTGGCGATCCTGCAGCCTGACTTGTCGGTTGCCCTCATGTTCACGCTGACGATGGGGATCATCCTGTTCACGGCGGGGGCACGTGTCGGCCACTTCGTCGTGCTGGGCGTGATCGCCATTCCAGTGCTGTGGGGACAGCTCCTGCGGCTTCAATACGCCCTGGTGCGAGTCCTCACGTTCCTCGGGCCACAGGACCAGCCGATCAACTGGCAACTGAACCAGTCGCTGATCGCGGTCGGATCGGGCGGCTTCTTCGGAGAGGGGTTTGGTCAGGGGCGGCAACAGTTCGGCTGGGTGCCACTCGGCTACAACGACTTCATCGCCAGTACGATCGGTGAAGAGTGGGGATTCCTCGGCATGGTGTTGCTCGTGGCGCTCTTTGCGGGGTATGCCTGGCTGGGGATGCGCATCGCTCGTCAGGCGCGAAGTCCATTCCTTCAGCTGGTCGCCATCGGCCTGACCGTCACGACGGTCATTACCGCCTTCGTCCACATCGGCGTCGTGATCGGGTTGCTGCCGACCACGGGACTGACGCTTCCGTTCGTTTCCTACGGACGTTCCAACCTCCTGCTGTCGTTTGTCATGACCGGCATCCTGGTGAACATCGGGAGCCGGAAAGAGCGTGTCGTTGGAAGCGGTGTCGGCAACCCTCTTTCGGTCGCGACGTAGTGCTGGTGGTCTTCACCGGCGGCGGCACGGGGGGGCATCTCTATCCGGCGCTGGCGATCGCCCGGGCGCTCGTCAAGCTGCGTCCCGAGCTGGAGACGATATTCGTCGGCGCCCAGCGTGGTATCGAGCGGACCGTGTTGCCGAAGACGGAGTTCCGGCACGTGCTGCTCGACCTCCATCCGGTGTACCGCAGTGCGCCATGGAAGAGCTGGCGCACCGTGCGCGGCCTGCTCGGGTCGTGGACGCGCCTTCGCGAAGCGTTAGGCACCCGCGCACCGGCCCTGGTCGTCGCCACCGGTGGCTATGCATCGTCGGCAATGCTGGCCTGGTGCGTGATGAACAAGGTGCCGTTCGTGCTGCAGGAACAGAACAGCGTTCCGGGAAAGACCAACAAGCTGTTCAGCCGATGGGCGCGCGAGGTGTACCTCGGCTATCCGGAAGCGGCGGCGCAACTGGCGGGGCACGCGATGGCCCGGTCTCTCCATACCGGAAACCCGGTCGAACCGCCACCTGATCCGAAACCATCCCGGCGCGAGGCGCGTGCACGGTTGGGGATACCCGCTGACGCGCGGGTGCTGCTCGTGTTCGGCGGCAGCCAGGGGTCGGCGGCACTTAACGCGAAAGTGGATGCCTGGGTTTCGACTGGCCTCCCTGACGGACTGCACATGATCTGGGCGACCGGCCCGTCGCATTTCCAGCGTTATGCATCACGAGCCTCGGCACGCGTCATCGTCCGCGACTACCTGTCGCCCATCGCCGAAGC
>Ga0079216_10000316_pt1 | contig 10930 bp, 10 predicted proteins | sample NCAS100_FD_77008 | JGI IMG/M metagenome (GOLD analysis project Ga0079216, IMG submission 77008) | Agricultural soil microbial communities from Utah to study Nitrogen management - NC AS100 | ecosystem: Environmental > Terrestrial > Soil > Agricultural land | place: USA: North Logan, Utah...
GAACAGCGCGAAAAATTATTGGATAATGTGTTTGCAGAAGTGAAAAAACAACTGGATGGAGTGAAAAAACGCTCCGATTACGGCGCCATTGTAGCGATGTTGGCTCATGAAGCACTAACCCAGTTGAAAGCGACAGAAGCTGAAGTACAAGCAGATGAGGCCACACAAAAGGTCTTGAAGCTGGATGAAATTTCCAAGGAGCTCAATGGAAAATTTTCATTGGGCAACAAGCTTGAGGAAGGTACGGGCATTGTAGTGAGTGCGTCAGGTGGTAAATTGTATTATGACAACACTCTCGAAACCCGCCTAAATCGCTTACAGTCAACGCTGCGCTCCTCAGTGTATAAAATGTTGATGGGAGAAAAAGCATGAGTAATGAAGTTGGAAAGATAACCTGGATCAGCGGGCCTGTTGTTCGTGCACGCGGTTCGAAAAATGTAGGTATGCTTGAACTTGTCGAAGTGGGTGAAGATCGCCTCGTGGGTGAGGTGATCGGTCTCAAGGGTGACCAGATGACAGTTCAGGTGTATGAAGAAACTGCCGGCATGCAAACAGGTGAAACCATCTATGGCACAGGCCTGCCTCTGTCCGTGGAATTGGGACCTGGCTTAATACAAAGTATTTATGATGGTGTGCAGCGCCCGCTTCCATTGATCGAGCAGGCAATGGGTTCGTTCATCTCTCGCGGCGCACGTTTTGATCCGATCAGTCGTGAGAAGAAATGGAAATATACGCCAAAAGTAAAAGTTGGCGACGAAGTAAAAGGTGGTGACATCCTCGGTGTTGCCATGGAAACAGATACATTTGAACATCGTGTGATGTTGAACCCGGACGACTCAGGCACGATCACCTGGGTCGCCGCCGATGGTGAATACACCGTCAATGATCCGATTGCCAAGTTGAAGATGGGCAAAGAGGAAAAAGAAGTCACCATGCTTCAACGCTGGCCGGTTCGCCGCGCGCGGCCGTTCGTAAATCGCCGCGGTGCCACCACTCCGTTGATCACTGGTCAGCGTATTTTGGATACATTCTTCCCTGTTGCAAAAGGCGGCGCGGCTGGTATTCCCGGTCCGTTCGGTTCAGGCAAGACGGTTACCCAACACAGCATTGCGAAATGGGCAGATGCAGAAGTCATCGTTTATATTGGCTGTGGTGAGCGCGGCAATGAAATGACAGAAGTGTTACAGGAATTCCCGCATCTCATCGATCCTAGATCTGGTCGCCCATTGATGGAACGCACGGTGCTGATTGCCAATACTTCGAACATGCCCGTGGCAGCGCGTGAAGCAAGCATCTATACTGGTATCACCATTGCAGAATATTATCGGGACATGGGTTACCATGTTGCTTTGATGGCGGATTCAACTTCCCGTTGGGCTGAGGCGTTACGTGAAGTCTCTGGCCGCCTCGAAGAAATGCCGGCAGAAGAAGGTTACCCTGCTTATCTCGCAGGTCGTCTGGCTGAGTTCTATGAGCGAGCTGGGTATGTAAACAATTTGAATGGCAGCCAGGGTTCAGTTTCCATCGTTGGAGCAGTTTCACCTCCCGGTGGTGACTTCTCCGAACCAGTGACGCAGCACACCAAACGCTTCATCCGCTGTTTCTGGGCGCTGGATAAATCTCTTGCTTCTGCCCGTCACTTCCCGGCCATTAACTGGCTGGATAGCTACAGCGAATATGTTCCAGATGTTGCGGATTGGTGGCAGGAGAAGGTTGGCAAGGACTGGCTCGGAATGCGTAATCGCGCAATGGAATTGTTGAGCGAGGAAAGCCGTCTGTCCCAGATTGTTAAGCTCGTAGGCCCGGATGCTTTGCCATTCACGGAGCGCATGGTGCTGGAGACCACCCGCCTCATCCGTGAAGGAATTTTGCAACAGAACGCCACCGAAGCTGTCGATGCTTATTCATCGGTTGAAAAGCAGATCCGTTTGCTTGAACTGGTGCTATATTTTCATGAACGCGGCATGGCTATTATCAAGCGTGGCGCCCCAATTTCATTGATCCATGACCTGCCTGTTGTAGATAGAATCATTCGTGCAAAATCCACGATAACAAATGAAGAGTTGCAAAAGTTTGATGACCTTCAAAAAGAAATTGACGATCAAATGAGTCAATTGGATGCGGAGTACAGATCATGAGTGACGTAACAGTACGAGGCGGTCAGGAAGTCGTTGGCGTTGGACGCATCGAAGGACCGATCATGGTCGTGGAGGGTGCTGCGAACGTCAGCTACGATGAAGTAGTAGAGATTAAAGACTCGCGCGGGCAGCTTCGTCGTGGCCGTGTGCTTGAAGTAGGCGAAGGCGTGGCCGTCGTGCAGGTGTTCGCTGGTTCCACTGGGCTATCGATTGATGGAACTCGCGTTCGCTTTTTGGGCACCACACTACATATTCCTGTTGCCGAGGAAATGCTTGGACGCATCTTCGATGGCCTGGGCACTCCAATTGATGGTGGGCCTGAACCGTTGACCGATCGTTATGCTGATGTAAACGGTCAGCCGATCAACCCAACTGCGCGTATTTACCCACGTGATTATATTCAAACAGGTATTTCCACTATTGACGGTGTGAATACGCTTCTGCGTGGACAAAAACTTCCTTTGTTTTCTGGCGCAGGTATGCCGCATGATCAGCTGGCCGCTCAAATTGTGCGTCAGGCCACACTAGGAAAAGAAGCTGGCGCGCCACCAACTGAAGGCGAAGAATTTGCTATTGTGTTTGCCGCGATGGGCGTAAAGAATGATGTGGCAGATTATTTCCGTCGTTCGTTTACCGAAAGTGGAGCACTGACCCGTGTTGCAATGTTCCTCAACCTGGCAGATGATCCTCCAGTGGAGCGTATCGTTACCCCGCGTGCAGCATTGACGCTGGCAGAATATCTCGCTTACGAACGCGAAATGCATGTGCTGGTCGTTCTTACTGATATGACCAATTACGGTGAGGCTCTTCGTCAGATTTCGAACGTTCGTGGTGAAGTGCCAAGCCGCAAGGGTTACCCTGGTTATTTATATAGCGACCTCGCATCCATGTATGAACGCACAGGCCGTATTCGCACAAGCAAGGGTTCGATTACACAAATTCCGATTCTGACCATGCCGAACGATGATATTACTCATCCTATGCCTGACCTTACGGGTTATATTACCGAAGGACAGATTGTTTTGGGACGTGAGCTTAACTTTGCAGGTGTATATCCGCCAGTTGCGGTATTGCCGAGCCTTTCACGTTTGATGAAAGATGGTATCGGCAAAGGACGTACGCGTGATGACCATCCCCGTTGGGGTGCGCAGCTGTACGCGGCTTATGCCAGGACTCAGGATGTGCGTGCACTGGCGTCCGTTATTGGTGAGGAAGAGTTGAGCGAAGTAGACCAGAAGTATCTCAAGTTCGGACGCGCCTTTGAACGTGAATTTGTTAACCAAAGTTTCACTGAGAATCGTACCATCGAGAGAACGCTGGAAATCGGTTGGAAGCTACTCTCCATACTGCCCAAGAGCGAGTTGACCCGCGTTAATCTTGACGAAATCCAAAAATATTATAAAGGTGACGATGCCACAAATTAGCATTGCTCCCACTCGTACAAACCTGATTCGTCTCAAGAAAGATTTACGTTTTGCGAAAGAGGGTTATGAAATCCTTGATCGCAAACGCGAAGCCCTGACGGGTGAGTTGGTGCGTGTGGCCAAGGAAGCCGATTCACTCCAAAAAGAAGTGTGGGCCCTGCTTGAGACTGCCTATGGCGCGATGGAGAAAGCGCGCGTTGTGATGGGTTCAGACCACGTGGAGTGGGCGGCACTTGCTGTAAACAAGACCGTGGATGTGCATCTTCGGTTGCGCGGTATCATGGGTGTAGCAATTCCGCAGATCGAAGCGCGCGGCGAACCGCCTAAGTTGTTATATAGCCCCGGTGATACCGCGGCTGTGCTCGATGAAGCCAGTGCTGCGTTCCGTGAGGTACTTTTGCGTGTACCTCAACTTTCAATGCTCACTGCTGCCGTGTGGCGACTTGCAAATGAATTGAAGAAAACTCAACGACGTGTGAATGCGTTGCAGCATATCTTCATCCCACAGTACAAAAATCAAATCGAGTTCATCGTAGCCTCACTGGAGGAACGTGAACGCGAAGAGACCTTCCGCTTGAAGTGGCTCAAAACCAAGATGACCAAACAGGCGCAGTCCTCCTAAATCAAACTTAGTTGTTAAAATGGCTTGAAGGATATATCCTTCAAGCCATTTTGATTCTACAATATAAATTCTGCTTATTTTTTTCTGTTTGATTCAGCTGCAAGCTCTCGCGGCTCCACCATTCCCCAACGGGATGCTCCAAGATAGAGAATATCCAATACAAGGTCTTCGTAACGGATGCCTTCAGATTTGCTTTGCAGGCAAAGGTCACTATAATCCGGGGTAAGGCCGGGAAGAGTATTGATCTCCATGACACGCGGATTGCCCTGTTCATCAAGGCGAATATCTGTGCGTGAAACATCCAGTGCATATAGTAATTGATGGGCACGCAAGGCAAAGTATTTTAGTTTCTTTTCGAGCTCAGGCTCTATATCCGCAGGACAAAAATAACCGGGGGCGCCTTCTTCGCCGACTTCCTTCGATTTCGCCGCCTGACTATACACCATGGGTGTCACAGAGCGGGAGCTGTCCAGCTCAAGGACAGGGAAGCGATGAAAGCCATCTTTTTCGTACCATTCAGGGTGACGCGAATACAATTTTGCGTCCGAGCGCCCCAAAATACCTACCGTAAATTCCCGTCCAGGAAGAAAAGTTTCAACAAGCGCGGGTTGTTGATAGGTATCAATGATATACATGGCACGCTCGCGTAATTCCTTTTCATTATTGACAATGGCATTCATATCCACGCCCATGCCAGTTCCTTCGCGTGCTGGTTTGACGAATAACGGAAAATTCAACTCAGGCCTAATGGGTTCATCGCCGGCAACAAATTCCTGGAAGGGTGCGACGGGGAGTCTTCGATCGCGCCAGATCCGTTTAGTTAGAGTCTTGTCGAGAGATATGCCGTTGGCTAATACACGCGAGCCTGTATAGGGGATCTTCATCATTTCCAATAAGGCAGGGACCTGTGCTTCGCGCGCGTCCCCGCCGAGCCCTTCTGCGATGTTGAAACATATATCGGGTCTTTCATCACGCAGGGCGTAGGGTAGGTCTGCATCCGCGTGGATAAAAACTGTTTGATGGCCATCCGTTTCAAGCGCGGAACGAATCGCGTCAATCGTCTCGATGTGGTCGAAGTCAGCAAAAGCGTCTGGTGGAACGCCCTCCGGCTTGGGATGGGTGTCATCTTTGATGTTTGCAAGAACGGCGATCTTCCAGTATCTTTTCATGCGACGACTGGGGGGATTGTCATCTCCGCGAAGCTGCATTTTTGTTCTCCTTGGCCATGATTTATGTAAATGACGGAGTACTGCATAAATGACTAAACGGGAAATTTTAGATTAGCCTGTAAATTTTTCCGACAAGTTTAATGATTTACGAGCCAGGCGGTAGTATATTACAAGCTGGGCAGTTGACAAGGGCTCTTGAGGCTAAAAGCTTTTGCAACTAGACAATGCAGTACCTTTCAGGTATTATTGATTCGCTTATACTGCTTCGAACGCAGAAGCAGAAATGGAGAATTGCACATGGGTAAAGCTCAAATGCAGGTTCTTTCATAGGTGTGAAAATTATCGCAGTGGCAGGAATGATCTCTAATACCCTTCAACTGTAATCAAAAATAAAATTCATTGACTCAAACTTAAAGGAACCGTGGCCCTATTTTCCAAAGACCTGGGTATTGATCTAGGCACCATGTTCACCCGGCTTGCTGATGGCAGCCGGGTGTTGTTGGAAGAACCAACAATCGTTGCCATTGAAGTTGCCGATCAAAAAATGGTAGCCGTAGGACGCGAAGCATTGGATATGTACGGACGCGTGCCTGAAAGCATTGAGGTGGCGCGCCCGTTAAAGAACGGTGTGATCGCTGATTATGAGATCACAGAGACGTTGCTTTCCTATCTTCTGCAACGCGTGAGCGGATCCATGCGAATCTTTCGCCCGCGCGTGATGATCTCTGTCCCTTATGGTGTCACCAGCGTGGAGCGCCGTGCAGTGTATGAAGCTGTGCTGGAAGCGGGAAGCCGCGAGGCATATCTGATACAACAACCCCTTGCTGCCGCGCTGGGTGTGGATCTGCCGATTAACTCGCCTTCGGGAAATATGGTCATCTGCCTTGGTGGTGGGTGTACCGAAGCCGCGGTACTAGCCATGTATGGAATTGTTTCTGCTGAAACTTTGCGCGCGGGTGGCATTGACTTGGACGAAGCAATCGTCAATTATGTACGTAGAAAATATGGCATTGTAATTGGCCAGGTGACAGCAGAACATTTGAAAATGAGGATTGGCGCTGCCGTTCCGCAGGATACTGAAAACAGCATGGAAGTTCAAGGGCAAGACCAGGTGACAGGTTTGCCGCGCCCTGTGACAGTGACAACAGGTGAGATCGTTGAAGCTTTGCAAGAACCGCTTAAGGCCGTGATCGAGACTGGCCGGCGCGTGCTTGAGAAAACACCGCCTGAGTTGGTAGCGGATATTATCGATCGCGGTGTAGCTTTGTGTGGCAGTGGCGCTTTGTTACGTGGTATTGATAAATTGCTCACAAAATCATTGGGCATTCCCGCCTATTTAGTCGATAACCCCGCAACTTGTGTTGTAGAAGGCGCGGTAAAATCTCTGCCAATGTATAACATCCTGCGGCGAAGTTTGCCGCATGTGTAAAGTGAAACGGTCACGCACAGGCGTGACCGTTTTTTGTTTAATTATGTGACTTCATTAAATGTGTATTATTCCCACTTTTGTGGCTACAAATAATATGTCATTCTTTGCAAATGCGTGACGGGATCAACATATTGTACTTTCACACCTTCAGGTACGTTGAGGCTGATAGGTGCATAATTCAAGATCGCTTTCACTCCAGCCTTCACAAGTTGATCAGCAACCTCCTGCGCACTGCTGGCAGGGACTGTAATCATTGCGAGTTTGATCTTATGCTGTTTGATTTTTTCAGATATCAAAGTGGTGTCAAAGACTTCAAACTCACCAATTTTTTGCCCAATCTTTTTGGGGTCGTTATCAAATACCATTTTGACGTGGAAACCACGATTTGCGAACCCCTGATAATGTGCGAGAGCGTGTCCTATGTCACCCATACCAACGATCACCACTTCCCAAACCCGGTCCACCTTAAGAATATCCTGCAATTTTTCAATCAGAAAGGGGATCGCATACCCCGTGCCCTGCTTCCCGAATTCACCAAACTGGGAAATATCTTTTCGGATCTGCGCGGCCGAAATCCCAACAATCTCGCCCAATTCCTGTGAAGATGTTGTATGGATGTCCTTATCTGCCAGGCGCTGGAGCGCACGTAAATAAACTGGCAACCTGCCGATGATAATATCCGGGATCTTTTCAGCATTCATATCAAACTACCCTCGAAGACTGTGAAATTCTGCATTACCGCTAGTCGCAAAATCTAATGAACTTTTTAAAATAAGTTGTAGCCTGAATTATATACTTCAAATTTAGATTTTATGCGGTACTCTGTAACTCTACCATAAAAGAATATTTTGTACAAACAAACACAATCGAAAAGCGTTCAGGCTATCTGCTCTGGACCCGCCTCCGCTCACAGGGTGCTTCGCAAAGGATGGCGGCTTGAATACAATAGGCACTGAGCAGCTTTCATTTATGGAATGGAAACGACTTGTAATATGTAGCTTGTGTATTGCAAAGTACCTGCAGAATTGGATTTTACATGAATAAGATAGGCATTGCCTCCACTAGTATCGATTACCACCTTATCTCCACAAGTTAATTCCTGCACACTGCTATTATTTTGCAAAACTTCAAGAGTGGGTGTTGCAATTCCAAAACAATCCAAAATCAAGAGGTTTGTTGGAGTATACGGGGTGAACTGAATCCAATCTTCAATATCACCATCGGGAGATGAGACATCATCGGAGTATTGAAAGGAATGCGAACCGCTGGCAGAAAGAATGACGCTTACCGCGGGCGTCTCGGCTGAGTCACCATCTATTGGCGCGGGAATTAGCGTTGGCGTCGGAGGCTGCGGTGTGTCCATTGGCGTTCCTGTTCCAACAACCGTGCCAGATTCTGTCAGGATAGGCAGACCTTCTACACCTTTTGCTTGCACGAACGCGGCGCTGATCCAGCCTTTACCATCTGGCCCGGCAACAAACTCAATTTGCAGCCACAGGCCATTCGCGTCCTTGCCGATCAGCCTGGCAACATCCTGTGGATTAAGCGTTCCCACGGAATTAAAATCAGCGCCTGGACCGCTTCGGACGTTTAACTGCTGTTGGACAACAGCCACATTTCCATCATTTGGATTTGCTCCGCCGCCGATTACCGGGACCTCAGGGGGGCTCCCACTGGTGACGTATTGGGAGGTGACCCAGCCTTTTCCCTGTGTGCCCGCGGGATATAGGATTTGCCACCAGCTTCCGCCCGGATCCTTGCCGATGATCTCCACTTTTGTGTTTGGCGGAATGATGCCAAGCACAGCACTGGCCGTGGATGGCTCGGAGCGCACATTGAGCTGTGTGGACGAGACCCCTTCGACAGGAGTTATAGTGGGTGTAGGCGGCGGAAGCGGAGTTTCCGTTGGGGGTGAAGAGGGCGTGAGCGGTATGGTGGTGGTGAGGATAAATGGAGTCGCAGAAGTTGTCCGCGTTGGAGTTGCGGTTGCTGTGCAACTGCTGATCGTCAATAGGATGAGGAAAGATAAAATGCGCTTCGAGCTCACATATTGATTCTACCGCAACAAAAACACCGCCTTGCAGCGGTGAAAAAGCGCCCCCGCGCAGACTCGAACTGCGCTCTTCGGCTCCGGAGGCCGACACTCTGTCCACTGAGCTACGGGGGCAGGCAACGAAAATTTTATCACACAAATTTTTATGTCATTGCGAGGAACGTAAGCTGCGACGACACTCCCCGGCACTTGCGCCCGGGGCAAGTGTGCACGAGTGCCATGCAATGATATGCTTAAGTCTTTGTCATGGGTGCGAGCTGTACTAGTTCGCCGCGCAATTGCTCGATGATCCTGGTGTTGGCGCGCTCATCTCCAACTTTTGTGAGTTGTTCCTTCTTATGAGCTAATTCACCCAACACCTGATAGAAGCGTCGCGTGGATCCGAAACTTCCAGAAGTGAGGGCTGTAAGATGCGCATTCGTTTGAAAGAATGAGATGGCAGTGTCATATTGCTTTTGTGAGATGGAACCATTGGCTACCTCTTCACGCAAATTCTTTTTGAGGAGGTTCCGTTCATGAAAGATCATCCAGATGACGAACGCCAGCATGATGGCGTACCCCAGATAGTCTGCAAGCAGACCTGCAAAGAATCCGCCAGCACCGCCGATCAAGCTGCTGAATGTGTTATGGAACGCGTGCGTTAAAACAGCCACTATATAGCCCGCAGGCACTGCAATGATCTTGATGAGCATATTATGCGACATACGCGCAATCGCGATCCCGATCCCCGTGAAAGCAGTAAAGAATGGATGCATCCAGCCAACAAGTATTACGCGGATGACAACTAAAGTCCAGAAACCTTCCCACCCGTTTTCAAGAAATCCGTTCCTATAAATGTACAATACATTTTCTATCGCAGCGAATCCCATGGCGGTGATGCTGGCGTAGACGATGCCATCCAGGATCGAATCAAATTCACTGCGGAACATAAAAAAGACGGCCAGCACAGCCAGCCCTTTCAGACCCTCTTCAATGATTGGTGCGATGATGGATGTGGTCCCAAATTCAGCCGCGCCCTCAGAACCTGTAAGTACGTAAATGCCGATGCCAAAGACCGTGTTCAGAACGTAGGCGCCTCCACCTGCGACGATCACTCCCCACAGGAAAGCCGCGCCCAGCAAAAGCTTTGGCTCCTTTTCGTAACGATCGAGCCAGTTGACGAACGCTGCCAAAAGGAACATGGGCACAAACCCAAAGAAAAATGCTGCAAGAATTGGCATAAAGCCTCCGAATCATAATCGAAAATTTAGACAAGTTCTTTCAATGCGCGTTTCTTCAAATGCAATACCCAGTGCGTCTAACACTTCTTCGGGGCGACCGGTTGCCCCTTCCCTAGCTGATAGCCGCATAAAAACGTTCCCACTCTCAACCGGAGAAGGGTTGGTAGTGAAGGAGAGTTCTTCGATCAGCGGACGCAAGTCATACGTTTTTCCGCGGCGTTCCCGGATGATGGATTCGGATTCTAAAACGGAAGTTACTTTCCGCGTCAGATCGGATGCGTCAATTGATCCCATTAAAGTGACTTCATATTCCGCTGATATAACCTGGGTCTGCAGCGCCGGCACGCGCTCATCTGCACTTTCTACATTCAACACCTGGATGCCTGTTGGCAAAGTATTTTGAAGCTTCTCTCGCAGGCCATCCAGTGGAATATCGCTTTCCAGCCGCATATCCATCACTTCGCAGCGCGAAGAAAAACCGAGTGGCAACGCCGCGGCAATATAGATCTTCGGCTGTGGGTGAAATCCCTGTGAATACGCCAGCGGAAGTTCGGCTCGGCGGGCGGCACGTTCCCATAATTTGTGCAGATCAAGATGACCGGTATAGCGTAATGCACCCTGTTTTGCAAAAGTGATACGAATGCGCATTATGACTTTTTTGAGTTGACAGCGTTGTAGATTAGCCAGTTTCGGATGTCGCGCACATGTTCATGATAATGCTTGTAGGTGTTGTTGGCCACGCGTTCAATAAGATTATGCTGAACAAGTAATTCTTCAGGTATCTTTTCCAATGCTGCAATGACCGAAGAAAATGCATGTAATTCCTGCGCGATAACATCTTCCAGAGATACATTCTGATATCTTTGAACGACCCA
>Ga0079216_10000321_pt1 | contig 10889 bp, 8 predicted proteins | sample NCAS100_FD_77008 | JGI IMG/M metagenome (GOLD analysis project Ga0079216, IMG submission 77008) | Agricultural soil microbial communities from Utah to study Nitrogen management - NC AS100 | ecosystem: Environmental > Terrestrial > Soil > Agricultural land | place: USA: North Logan, Utah...
AAAAACTTTCGCCAGTGGGGTTCACGAACGCCGGGACATCCGGAAAATATTTTGACTCCCGGAGTGGAAATAACGACCGGTCCATTAGGGCAAGGCTTTGCTAACGGTGTCGGCATGGCGATGGCTTCCGCTCATCTCGCTGCCAAATTTAATCAGAAGGACTTCCCGGTCATCGACCACCACATCTATGCAATCGTTTCGGATGGCGACTTGATGGAGGGTGTCGCTTCCGAAGCGGCCTCGCTCGCGGGCCATCTGAAACTCGGCAAACTGATTTATTTCTACGACGACAACAAAGTAACAATCGAAGGTTTTACTGAACTGGCGTTCACCGAAGATGTTCCCAAACGTTTTCAGGCTTATGGTTGGCACACGGTAACGGTTGACGACGGCAATGATTTAGAAGCAATCGACGCGGCAATCCGCGAGGCGCAATCGGTCGGCACGAAACCTTCGTTGATCTCGGTGAAGACTACGATTGGATTCGGCATGCCTACGGCGGGCACGCGCAAAGCCCATAGCGATGCACCCGGCGAGGATGCCGTGCGCGAAACGAAACGACATCTCGGTTGGCCCGAAGACCAACAGTTCTTCATACCCGATGAAGCACTCGCACATTTTCGCCAGAGCGCCACGCGTGGGGAGAAACAAGAGAGCGAGTGGAACGACTTAGTCTCACAGTATCAAGCAAAACACTCTGACCTGAGCAAGCTCTGGCGTACCACAATGTCAGGCGAGCTTCCCCCGGACTGGGAACAACACCTCCCGGCGTTCACTGATTCGAAAGCGATGGCCACACGCGCCGCTAGTGGTGAAGTTATTAATGCCCTCGCGCCGCATATGCCGATGTTAATTGGCGGCTCCGCCGACCTGGGTCCGTCAAACAATACGGACATCAAAGGTGGTGGAGATTTTGAGGCAAGCAGTCTCGAAGGAAGAACGATTCACTTCGGCGTCCGCGAACACGCGATGGGATCAACGCTGACAGGAATCTCGCTCAACGGCGGGTTGATTCCCTTTGGCGGTACTTTCATGACGTTTTCGGATTACATGCGGCCGGCAATCCGTCTCGCGGCGCTTTCCGAAGTCCAGGCGATCTATGTTTTTACTCATGACTCAGTGGGGCTAGGTGAAGACGGCCCGACGCATCAACCGATCGAGCATCTCGCTGCTCTCCGCGCCATTCCGCATTTATTTGTAATCCGGCCCGCGGATTCGCATGAGGTGCGTGAAGCCTGGCGCACGGCGATTATGCGACGCAACGCCCCCACGGCTTTGGCCTTAACGCGTCAAAAGGTACCGCTTATCGACCGGACCCGTTTCAGCTCCGCCGAAGGCGCACGCCAGGGTGCTTACGTTCTGGCCGAAGCTGAAGCCGCTAGTGGCGGCCCGAGTTTGATTTTGATCGCAACAGGCTCGGAAGTTTCCCTCGCTTTGGAGGCGCGTGAGACTCTGCAGCAGGAAGGAATTGCGACCCGCGTTGTCTCAATGCCATGTTGGGAAATGTTTGAAGAGCAAACCGAGTCCTATCGCAACGAGGTCTTGCCGCCAACTGTCACGTCGCGTCTCGCGATTGAGGCCGGAGTACGGCAAGGGTGGGATCGTTACGTGGGACCCGCCGGGGATGTGATCTGTCTGGATCGCTTTGGCGCCTCGGCCCCGGGCGACGTGGCCCTCAAAAACCTGGGCTTCAATAGGGACAACGTTGTGAAGCGGGCTCGGGCTCTTTTATCAAACTAAACCAGCGCGAGGATAAGTTCGGTTGTTAAAAGCAAAGCGGCCTGACTCGGACCGAGCGAATTTTTGGAGTGCGCTGACTCGTCAGCGCTTTTGGCGACTTCGCGCTGCACTAATTACTTCTCCTAATGCCCGGCGAAGTGCAAATCAAACAGTTCGAGCTGGCAGAGCAGGAAGCGCTCCTGGCTTTTCTGCGCGAAGCTTATCGCGATGATCCGCGTAAAAGCGATCCGGAAGTCTGGAAGTGGCACTACCTCGAAAATCCTTACACTTCGCTCGACGACATTCCGCTCTGGATCGTGAAAGATGGCGAGCGCGTTGTCGGGCAAGCCGCGACAATTCTGGTCGAACTAAAAGTTGACGATGAAATTCGGAGAGCAGTTTGGATCCTGGATTTCATCTTGTTGTCGGAGTACCGCGGGCAGAAGCTGGGAAAGCGTCTGCTTCAGTTGGCGCGCCAGACCTATCCCACAATGCTGGCCCTCGGTTACAACGAGATGTCGGGGAATGTTCTGACCAGTTTGGAGTGGGTGCGCATGGGAATGATTGACCGCTACCAGCGGCTTTTGTTTCCCGGTTACGGGTTGAAAGAGGTGGCGACCATCCCGCCGCTGAGAGGTCTAATAAACTTGGGATTTGCGCCTTTCCGTCCTTCCCGCAACGCAACAATTCCGAACACCAGATTTGAGGTCAGGGAAGTTGCCGACTTTGACTCCGCTTTTGATGAACTCTGGAAGCGCGCGTCCAAAAACTTTCCTTGTGCTGTAGAACGACGTTCAGCTTTTCTCAACTGGCAGTTTCGACGCCAACCGGGGAAAAAATTTGCAGTGCTCGGTGTTTATAAAGCCGAACGATTGGTTGGTTACGCCGTCCTTTTCTTTCGCAAGCCCAAACAGGCGAACGCTCCGCCCAAGGCCGCGATCACGGACATCTGTTACGATCCGGAAAACGGTGCTGCGATCATCGACGAACTTTTCAAGACCGCGCTGCGACGATGTGTTGAAAGGCGGGCCGGAAGTCTTGTCACAGACGTACGTGATCCACTCCTGGCAGAGCGACTCCGTTCGTTTGGTTTCTTCCGCATCAAGCAGGCGCCGCCGTTTATGGTTTACTCGCCGGACAAGCGCGAGTTGATGTATGAACCTGATAACTGGTTTCTGACTCGTGCGGATTCTGATGTGAGTATTTTTGAAGGACCAAACTTGTAGGCCAATGCTGACGCCCGCCCTCCTTTATCACAAGATCAGCAAACCGCGCCGCGACTCTAAGGTTCGCGGTGCCTTCACACCGCCACAACGCTTTCGCCGGCAGCTGACTTACCTTAAGAACCAAGGGCTTCAGTTTTACACTGCTTCAGAACTCATCAAGCATTTTCAACATTATGGACAGTTTCCCGCACGATCCGTCGCGCTGACGTTTGACGACGGCTGGCGGGACAACTATACAAATGCCTTTCCGGTGCTGAAGGAGTTGGGGATCAAAGCGACCATCTTCATAATTCCTTCCAGCATTGGACAGATGTCCACGGCTGCAACAACGCCAGCCGGTGATCGCGGTTATCCGCATTTGTCACGCGAAGAGATTTTGGAAATGGCAAACGCTGGGATCGAATTCGGATCCCACACCATGAGTCATGCCTGGCTGAATCAAATACCCGAGTTGCAAGTGAAGACAGAAATACAAATGGCCAAACGGGAAATTGAAAATCTGGTACAGAAACCCTGCTGGACGATTGCTTATCCTGCCGGATATTTTTCCGACGCCGCCCGGCGCGCCGCGCGGGAAGCGGGACACATTGCCGGCTTCTCTACGATCTATGGCCCGACAAACACGGTGGATCTCTTCGCGTTAAATCGCGTCGAAGTTTTGCGCCGTGATCGCTTTACTTTTCAGTTTGCGCGCAAGGTGGCGCCGCTGCTTTAGTTTCTGACTGTAATGGGAACACGAATCGCCATCGGTGCTGATCACGGAGGCTTTCCGCTTAACGAACTGGTGATTGCAGAACTGCGGGCGGCGGGCCACGAGATTGTTGACTTTGGAACTCATGATGGATCGCAGCCGGATGACTATCCTGATTACGCCAAACAGGTGGGCGAAGCAATCCGACAGGGTGATGCTGAGATCGGTATTTTGGTTTGTGGCAGTGGGGTTGGCGCCGCGGTCGCGGCTAACAAGCTCCGCGGAATTCGCGCCGTGTTATGCAGTGACACTTATTCCGCGCACCAGTCGCGGGAGCACGATGACTGCAACGTGCTCTGCCTGGGAGCAAGGGTCGTCGGTGTCGAGTTAGCTCTGGAGCTGGTGCGGACTTTTGTTGCAGCTCGTTTTAGTGGTGAGGAACGACACCGTCGCCGTTTGCGCAAGATTGCGGAAATGGAGAAGTAGGGTTTCGAATGCAACCCAATCAACTGAAACCGCCAAGCCACAAAGAAACGCCAAGTACGCCAAGGAAAGAACCCGAGCTTTGAATTTGGTTCTTCGAACTTCGTTCGCTGATGAAACTTAAGAGGCAGAATAAGGCTGGCTGAGCTAGTTGAAACAGTACTAAGAACTAAGTACCTAAGCTGGTTCTATCTGTCTTGGCGTACTTGGCGGTACTTGGCGTTTCTTTGCGGCTTGGCGGTTTCAGTTGGCGTTACAGCTCAAACCCGCTGACAACCTTGAGCGCTTGGGGCATGATGCGAAACTCGACAGGAGTAGTTCCGCGCACATTTCCGTCAGCTTCGATTAGCAGCGCATCGTTTAGAACAAACGTTTCAATTCTTACATGTCGCCCCTGGAAAATTTGCACCTTGGGATTCGCAACGTGGCCCCCACTATGAATGCGCGGAAGCTCTCGCATCACCGCAACACGATTCAAGCCGCTGGCCGTCACGACATCGAGGAGACCATCATTGTTCTGCGCTTGCGGTGAAAGCATCATGCCGCCACCAGCATAGAGACCGTTCGCTACCGCAACCAGATTCATCGGGGCGTCTATTGCCTGTTGCCCATCAACCGTTATGAGCACGCGCCGCTCTCGCCACGCACTCAAAGCGCCGAGCGCCGCTGCCAGGAAACGCACTTCCCCAGAGAACTGTCGCATAAACTTTCCCTGGGCCGCGACCCGAGCGCCAGTCTCACCGCCGATGCCCATCGTCGAAGCGTTCAAACAAATAAACTGTCGCTGCTCAGCGTCGCACGCGGCGAACAGGACATCGACCGTACGCGTCGTTGAATCGTCAGGCTTCTGACAATAAGAAACGAGCAGTTCCAGCCACTGCGCAAGCGGCACACGCCGCTTCATTAGTCCTCGAGCGAAATCGTCACCGGTGCCCGCCGGAAGTATTGCCAGCGCAGCGGCTGGATTAATGGCAGTCGGAAGCGATGTTAGATCATTGGTCTCCGCGAGGTGGAAAAAGCCCTCGGCAGTTTCGCTGAGCGTGCCATCGCCCCCGATTACCGCGATCGTCTCATAACCTGCGCGCAGGGCGCCTCCAGTTCTCAAGGTTGCATCTCCAGCGCACGCTGTTTCACAAACTTCGAAGTCAATGCCGGCGGTTTGCAAACGCTCGCGCACGGCGGGCCACGCCGCCCGTGCTTTCGCAGCGAAGTTGTTAATGATGATGAAAAGCTGTGAGTGGTTAAGCACCGCGTGATGGTAGAGGACTAATGACAGATCGTAAACAGCGAGGTTAAGAAACTCTAATTCTCACCGCGCTTCAGCGCGGTGGAGCGGGCGACACCACACTTCATGCTGGGATCAATCACCGCGCTGAAGCCGGTGAGAATAAGAGCCATGGTTCAGCAAAAAAGACCTGATTGTCCAGGTCTCTTTTATTCGTTCGTATTGTGGTGATCAGTTAGGAGCGCGCGCGGGCTCGGCGAGCCGATTGTGCCAGTTCGCGGGCGCGTGGCATTGCTTCAATCGCTCGCGCAATCTGCTTGTCGTCGTTATTAAACACTTGCACCGCCACCATGGTTCCATACGCAGCAGAAGTCAGATTGTAACGAAGCTGGCGCTCCGCGTGCGCTCGGAATCGATCGAGTTGCTCCGGAGTGGTTTTGAATTCCGGCTTGGCTGCCGCGAAGCGCTTGAGTTCGGCGAACAGCGCATCGGTAACCGGATAGTCGGTTGACTGCAAATCGTGATTAAACTCAATCGGCCGCCCAACTTTGTAGCTCTCAAATCCTTTAACTCGCCCACTCGTCAGTTCCAGGGCAAAGCCAAAGAGCAAGTCGGAAAGCTTTGCTTCCCCTGCGGTGATTGTGCCGGGCTTGGCTATTTCATCTGGCGCAATGCCGCCGCCGCCATAAACCGTCCGTCCAGTATCAGTGCGGCTTTCCGGTCCCGCTGGCGCTGTCTGACTGTTGATCTTGTCAGGTCCGAGGCCGCCGCGGGTGCTGTAGTCATATAAAGCGCCATTCGAATAATCGCGCTGAATCAAGCGACCCGAGGGAGTGAAATATTTAGCGATGGTCAGCAACAACGCCGAATCGTACTCAAGTTGAATCGGCAATTGTACGAGACCTTTGCCAAACGTATTCTCGCCCACGATCAGTGCGCGATCATGATCCTGCAAAGCGCCGGCAACGATTTCGGCTGCGGATGCCGACTCGCCATTCACCAGCACCACGAGTGGCACCTGATCCGGCGTTTCATTGTCAGCAATAAATTCTTCTGAACTACCGCGAATCCTGCCTTCCTGCTTCACAATTAACTGGCCATCGTGCAGGAACGTGTTGGCAACTTTTACTGCTTGAATCAAAAGACCTCCGCGATTGCCGCGCAGATCCAGCACCAGCATCTTCATGCCTTTCGCATGCAAATCGGCAAGTGCTTCCTGAAACTCATTGTTGGTAGTCAGGTTGAAGCCACCTGTCATCGCCACGTAGCCGACTCCCGGAGCGACCATGTAAGCCTGGGGAATCGACGGCAGTGGTACCGCATCACGCGTAATGGTGACGGTCTCTTTCTGTCCCGTGACGTTGTGCAGCACGGTAACTTTCACGACCGTGCCGCGTGGTCCCAACAGGAACTTGCGCACTTCGGGATAACTCTTGTTCTCCATGGACTGGCCGTCGACTTCGAGGATGCGATCACCGAAGCGCAATCCCGCGCGTGCCGCCGGCGAGTCGTCGAACGTGGCGCGAATAAATGTATTGATTTGATTGCCCTGTTGCATGTGATCGATCGTGGCGCCGATTCCGAAATATTCGGAACGCTGCTCGGTCTTGAAAGCCGCGAAGTCAATCGGATCGAAATAGGTGGAGTGCGGATCAAGGACCTTGAGCATGCCCGTGATCGACGATTTGAATACGGAATTGTAATCAAGCTTGCGGCCGTCAACGTAGTTAGCCTGAATCACCGAGAGGGCTTCATTCAAGTCAGTCTTGACGACAGCCGAAGTCACGGCGGTCTTGTTCCGCGTGGCATTGCTGGCCGAACGATCGCTCGGGCCGGGTTGACGGCGAGCTGACCGGTTCTGTTGAGCAAACATTATGGCGGGCACTAAAACTGTAAGCGCCAAAAACAAAATACCCGGAATCCACGGTCTACTTCTCACGCCACCCTCCTAACCAGTTCTGAGCGATTGAAATCTAGTCGAATGCCCTTCCGTGACGGGTTGCGGAAAGGGTTGCCAGAATAGCACGAACCACTAAAAGCTCTTAAATAAACGGATCGAGTTGGGACAAAGTTCGCCGGCGGACTGGCGAACATTAGCGGCCTGGCTCAAAATGCATGACCGCCTCCTTAGTGACAAATCTGCAGGGAAAAGTTGCCCTGCCAAGCCGGCGCCGTAGGCGCACAATGTTTCTAGAATCAGATTCGATCAAAGCCAGGCGTCGCCATTCTGGGCACAATAGCCATCATTTCGCTCCTAAAAGGAGCTGGCGCTTGTTAGTTGTCCTTGGTTCTATAAAGATTTCGTCCCTAGCGGGACGGTAAAGATTCGTTTCCCGAGTCTTTGTGCAACGCGCCAACTCTACCGTGATTATCTCCACCCGTTCGCTAACGCTTTCCAGTTCCGGGTCGGTACAGTACGGGAGCGGGAGCGACCGCACTAACGAGAGACGCCTTAAGGCCCGGACCTGGAATGGCGGATCACTTGAATGCGGTCGCTACCACTCCCGTACTGTACCGAGTGCCCTTGGGACGCTTTGTGAATTCACCTCGAACTAATTTCGAACTCGGAATGGCGCCCGCGACTGAGGCCGAGGGAGAAGCTCCCGGAGTCGGCGACTTGGACCCAAGTTACCGAGCACCGCGATTAGGCCCGGCACTCGAGGTCGGGAGAATCTGAACCTCCCAGTACTATATTTAACCGTGACAACACGGTGAAGGTTGTGCACTATAAGCAGCGAAATTAATCAAATGAATCCGTATTATTAACCGAGACATAATCTCAATCGGAGGATCGAGAATGCCCAAGGACCTAGACCGCGACCAGCTGTTCAATTTCGCTGAGACCCATCGACGGGAGTACGAGGATCTACTGCAACAGTTTGTCGAAACCCCGACCGTATCCTGCGATCCGGCTTACGCGGACGACATCCGGAAAGGTGTCGACCTGACTGTCGAAACACTGCGTCGCTTTGGCGGAAAGGTGGAGGTCTACCAGGCAAGCAAGGGCAATCCGACGGTGCACGGTGTGTTCGGCAACGATAAGAGCCTGCCAACTGTCACTGTCTACAACCACATGGACGTGCAGCCGGCTTCCAAAGAAACCGAACCCTGGGACACCGAACCTTTCGTGATGACCAAAAAGGGTGACAGCTATTTCGGGCGCGGCACGACTGACGACAAAGGCCCTGCTCTCGCGGCGCTTTACGGTGCACGCGCCGCACTCGAAGCCGGCATCCCCATAAACATTCGGTTCCTCTGGGAGTTTGAAGAAGAGATCGGCTCGCCCAACTTTGAAAAGATCATTAGCCGGGCCGCTCGCGACTTAAAGACCGAATCAGTCGTGGTCTCGGATACTGTCTGGGTTTCGCGACAGCGACCGGCAAGCTCCGCAGGTTTGCGTGGACTCACGGGTTTTCTCTTGACCTTGGAAACCGGAACCACAGATGCCCACTCGGGTGAAGTGGGTGGCGCCGCACGCAACCCGATCGCCGAATTGATGCGCCTAATTTGCGACCTTTACGATCCGACAACCGGAAAGATCAAAATCAAAGGTTTTTACGACGACGTGATTCCGCCAAGCGAAGCTGAACTTAATGATTGGGAAAACTCAGGCTTTAGCGCGAAAGGGTTCAAGAAGGCGCATCATTTAAAACTGATGCGCTCGGAGGACAACCTCGAGGTAATGAAGCGGATCTGGGGAATGCCGACGATGGAGATTCACGGCGTGGTGGGCGGCTACCAGGGGCCAGGAGTGAAATCGATTGTGCCACCTCGTGCGGAAGTGAAAGCTTCGTTCCGACTGGTTCCCGCCCAGGACCCAAAGAAAATTCAGCAACTACTTAAGAATGCAGTGAAGCAACTCAATCCCGATGTGCAAATACATTTTGAGTCAGGCGCCCCTGCGTTTCGCGCTGTACTTACAGGTGAGTTGCCCCAAGCCCTGAAGCGAGCAATGAAGTTTGCGTTCAAACGCGATCCGGTATTCGTGCGTGACGGCGGCACAATCGGAGCGATGACCAGCATCGAGCAGGTGCTGAAGTGCCCGGTGCTATTTCTCGGTCTCTCGCTCCCGGAACACGGCTATCACGCGCCCAATGAGAACTTCGATTGGCAACAGGCTTCCGGCGGCATGGTGGCCTTTGCCAAGTATTTTGAAGAGATTGCAAAGCTGGGTAGGCAGAAATAGCAGTTGCGTTAGCGGCTTCGCCTTTGCCGGTAAGGCAAACCTAACCAACGGTACTGGTACCTAACAAAGCCTAGATTACACAGGCGAGGCGCTCTTCATTCAGCGCCACGAATCCCAACTTCTCATAAAACTTGCGCGCCTCGGGATTCTCGAGATGCACGCCCACATCAATGCGCGACACGGCTTCCTTACGCAACTGTTCTTTCAATTGAATCAAGAGCTCGGTGCCTACACCCTGCCCTCGCCTCTCAGCTTTGACTGAAACATCGTCGAGCTTCGCCACAAGGGATCCCATCGATGTCGAGACTGCATAGCAGATCACACAAACGCCGGCGACTTCATCTTCGTCGTAAGCCATCCAAACGAACCCGAGGTTAGGATGCTCCAGAAACAGATAGAGCGCGTCATTAAGTCCCTGGATTCCGCGATCGCCGTAAGCAGCACTGCTCGCCAGATAGTGTTCATCGGCACCGAGAAAGTCACTTAACATACTAAAAGCATCAGTGACATCGGGCGCCGTCATTTTTCGGCAAGTGATCAATTAGTTCCTCCCCGGCTGGAGTGCGCTTTAACGCCTTTCCGGCAGCTTGAAATCGGTCGGAACAAATTCCACCGACCGTAACTCGCCATCATACTTTGCCTTCGAATCTGTAGTCGGCAGGTAACAAATCACGACCGGGTTCACGGGCTTGCGCACACCGCAACTGATTTCCGAGCCGGCTTCGGCTGTAAACGCAGTGATTTGGATATTCTCAAACTGTGTAGTTCGCAGCTTGATCAGGCGGTCAGCAAGTTGTACGACAAAAAGAATTCCCTTCGCATCGCACTCCAAGCGCAACAAAATTCCCTGGACCTGCTTTTCGCCGGAGGCCGGTTGGCGCAAAGCTTCGAACAGGTCTCCAAACGCGTCCGCCGGGATTTCCGCAGCAGCGTCGTCGTCTTTCGCGCCCTCAGCGGCCCGCCGCCTCAGGCGAGGCGGACCATCGCTCCCAGCCGTGGAATTCCCGCGAGCTTCTCGCGCCGCACGATACCGCGCCAGCCTTTCCTCGTAGTCGACGACTCCAGCAAGCATGCTCTTAGCTTGCTCTCGCATGCGCGGATTCTGGCTCAGGCGCTCGAGCATTTCCCGCGCAGATTTGAAATCCTCGGTCCGCAAATAAAGCTGGGCCAGCGTCAAAGCCAAGTCGTTCCGGCCCGGAGAAGTAGCAAGGATCTTCTCAACCATTGTGATCGTTTCTTTTAGTTCGCTTCCGGCCACGAGATTGATGAAAGCCAGCAAGCTGTACGACTCCGGATAATCCGGACGCAAGGCTATTGCCCGGCGCAACTCTTCGCGCATCTTTGTCAGGTTCTCAGGCG
>Ga0079216_10000323_pt1 | contig 10841 bp, 7 predicted proteins | sample NCAS100_FD_77008 | JGI IMG/M metagenome (GOLD analysis project Ga0079216, IMG submission 77008) | Agricultural soil microbial communities from Utah to study Nitrogen management - NC AS100 | ecosystem: Environmental > Terrestrial > Soil > Agricultural land | place: USA: North Logan, Utah...
ATCAGTAGCTGGAACTTCAGTCGCATCGCCTTCCTTGGTTGCTTCTTCAGAAGTACCTTCACCGCCGCCCGCTTCTGCAGTTGGTGTATCGGCTGTCGTGCCATCATCCGCATAAACCGCTGTTGTGCCAACCGCACTAAAAAGTAAAACTGCAATAATTGTAGATGAAAGAAATAGGGAACGTATTTTACTTGTCATATTATTCTCCTCTGTATTTTTGCACGGACATTTAATAAACGACAAACCACCTTACAAACAAATTTGTGAGGTCTAGTTTAATTATACAGATTGGCAGCACCAGAGTCAACTTGGAAAAGTTAAAAAAGGTTACAGGATTTACCTACGATTTATGAGAAGTTATGCGCTGACGAATTTTGGCATTCGCTCCGTCTCTCCGTCTATCTAATAAAAAAACACGAGACCAGCCCAGAGCTGGTCTCGTGTCCGTTGTTCGAGCGATCTCTTATTATTTTGTCAACCCGAGGGCTGAGGGATCCAATACTTGGAATTGGTCTTCAGGAACATAGTTAATTGTTGAATTTGTGCCGCCTAGAATATCAATCGTATAGCCAGTGATGGAACTATTCAGTTCGAAGTCACTAGTACCGCTCAACTGCACAGGGGCAGAGATGCCAATGATCGAGCCTGTCATCTCGGTTAATGAATTGCCGGAGATCTTGAGGGTCTCAGTGTTTCCAAGAGGCATATAAACCAGCAAATTCGAATATTCCTGGTGGAATCCAGTAGTGGGAGCCGTATACGTATTGGTGCCATTTCCCACTAAGCTGACGCTCCCGGTGGTGGCGAAGAAAGTGGCATTGGTGCAAACTACGTTGGAGTTACCAGTGATATTTATTCCCGAGCCGCCTGCAATATGGACCAGGATGTAATCGCAGTTTAGATTGGAGGTAACGCTGAAATCTCCACTGGTAACCTTGATATCCACGTAATTGGCAGTGACATGAGCAGTGCCGCCTATGGATAACCCTCCGCTGAAGCAAAAACTACCGGGCGCAAAGGTATAGCTTCCATGGTTGATGGGAGGAAACGAGCTAAAGTTGCCCGGATGAATCGTATAGTGATTCGGAGTTACATCTGCAGTTACTGAGCCTGTCCCTGAACAACTGATGGTTGGATCAGGAATATCGAGATCCGGTGGGTAGGCAAGTTGGGTGCCAGACTGATACATACCCGCATCACCCACATTACCATTGTTCTGACCGTTGAGGTTGTTGCAGTAGTGGCTGGGATCATTCGCAAGTGTATAGCCAGTATCCGCATTTATGAAGCTGTTGCCGCCAGCAGTGAACGCGCAGCTGCCAGAGGAGTTGTTAAAGACACCACTATTATTAATATCCAGATTGATATTTCCCTGATTTCTTATAGTAGCATCACCATCTGGGCGCAGGGCAACCAGAGCAGACCCATCAAATACAGGTGAAGGTCCACCCAGCTGGGCTTTAGCAACCGCAGTGACTATATTCTTCACCTCTTTCCAACCTATGATGCGAGCAAAGGTGGTGCGAACATAGGATGTGATCTTTACTTGAATGTAGTCAGAAAGAACTGCGTTCCCTGGTAAGCCTTGACAATCGATATTAAGGTCGAGACTGGGATCATCACAGATTTTGACCTCAACTGTACTAGCCGGGTCGTTGGGATAGCCATTACTGAGGGCACGCGCTTCTCCCGAAGCTATGGCAGCACCGTCTGGATCGCTTTGTGCTCGTACCCTGGCGAGGGCGGCTGCCAGGGCAGCTGTATCTGCAGCGTTCTGCGCATGACGCCGATCCGAAAATACCCGGCCACCGTCCACCGAGAGCGCGGTGAATGCGAACAAACCCACTGCGGCAAAGGCAATTAGAACAAGCGCCTGACCTTTTTCTGATTTTTTATGTAACATTTAATTCTCCTTACTTCCAGACTTCGCTAATACAAAAATATTGTATCCCAGATATCTTATATTATATGGTTTCTGTACCAAAGTGCAATTACAATTGTGAAAATAACAGTGCTAATTAGTACTAGTGGGGGGTGGGGGCCTGTAACCTTCAAAAAGCTAATTTTACCGCAAATAGGTCCTCCTGCCTCCCAGTCCGTTTCTGTCACCTTTTAATTTGCTGCAATGCAATTCTGCTTCGATATTCCCCGAAGTAAAAAAGGCAACGCGTTTAGCGTTGCCTTTGGATGTTGAAGTTCAAACTTCAGTAATTCTTATTGTGTAAGTTCAATTTGAGGCGGGACGGGTGCATCCCAGTTTTCGTCGGCATCATAAATGATGGTCGTTTCTGATGTTCCCGACAAGTCCACTGTGTAGCCAATGATTTGGCCGTGCAGACCGTTGGCCCCGGTACCATTAATGGTTATGTCAGCAGCGGGCGCCAATATTGTGCCAGTAAAACCAGATTCTGAGTTGCCATTAATACTGATCGTGCCGGAATTAGACATTGGCATATAGAGGAACAGTCCACCGTATGGATTATCTACCGTTTGTGGACCAGCAGGTCCACTCAGTTCAATCGTCGCACCACCATTAAAGATAACATCTCCGGCCATCATTATGATGATCACGTCATGCCCAATAACTGTTTCTCCTCCCTGTACACTGAAATTGTTATATACACAGTATGTACCTCCGTTGAGATGAGTTACACCATCGGGCGGAAATTTGCTTCCAGATGTATAAGTGCCCGGATTAAGAGTATTGCCAACTTGTGACTCTCCAGAGGGACAAATGATGTTAGGGAAAACAATATTATCGGGTGGGTAGTTAAAAGGCATAACTTCAGGTGGGCCACTCTGGATACAGCTAGATGGAATATTCAAAACCCCAGTTTGTGCCTGAATACCTCCAACTGCTTGTAGACATGGGGCAGTCAGCTGGGCAGCAGAACTGTTGTTAAAGAAGGCCGCTGATGGACAATCTGAATTTACGAAAATACCACCTCCCTGAACACTGGTGTCTGCATTCCCTTGATACATGACTGCTTTGCAGTCATCAGGGGCGAGGCCCACCACGGCATGGCCGTCGAACATGGGGTAAATTGCTCCTGGAACGCTGCGGGCTACTGCTTCCACTCTGTTGGTTAGTTGTTGGAAACCAATCACTCGGGCGAAAATCATATTTACATGAGAAGTGATCTTTACCTGAACATATTCATTGTTGCCGGCGTAATAACCATCAATGGGTGGGTTATAGACTTCTACATCATTCGACGTGCCATTGTCGTTGTAGCCATTACTGCTGGCTCGATCCAACCCTTCCTGTGACCAGGAACCACCGCGCGTTTTTGAAAGTGCCGCGTCTAACGCAGCAGTATCAGCTGCGTTTTGGGCGTGGCGTTTGTCGGAGAATACCATGCTTCCGTCAATTGCCAGCGCGGCAAACCCAAACAACGCGATTGCCGCAAATGTGATAATGATTAGCGCCTGACCTTTTTCTGAAGAATTAATTTTCATGGCTTCGTCTCCTTTATACAAATAAGTGCAGGCATGACGTAAGTTACAAATACCTGATACATCCTTTACCAAACATTCCTGATAGGAATGCTGAAAAATAACTTTTATGAAAGGTCTTAAATGATAGCGGCGCGCATTTGCGCGCCGCTAAAATTAATTTTTCTTGTTTTAGTAACCTAATTGGGAAGCATGTACTATTTACTTTATCGTTTCGATATCTTTATTCAACAGTCACAGACTTCGCCAAATTTCTTGGTTGGTCCACATCCAAACCGCGGATGGCAGCGATGTGATATGCGAGCAATTGCAGAGGTAAAACAGTTATGATAGGCGATAGCATCCACGGTGCTTCAGGAATCCATAACACATGGTCTGCCATTCCCTGAATTAATTCATCGCCAATAGTTGCCACTGCGAGTACGACGCCGTTGCGTGCCTTTGCCTGTTGGATCTGTGAGATCATTTTCTCATGCCAGGGATCTTTCGGAGCAATGCATAATACAGGCATGTGTTCGTCGATCAAAGCAATTGGTCCATGCTTCATTTCACCGGCGGGATATCCTTCAGCATGGATGTAGGAAATTTCTTTCAGCTTTAGCGCGCCTTCATATGCAATAGGCATATTAATGCCACGCCCAAGATAGAGACAGTCGCGAATATCTTTTAACGCATGTGCCACCAGTTCCACTTCACTTTCACGCTCCAGGGTACGGCCCACCAGGTCTGGTACAAGCCGAAGGTCCGCGACCAGTTCTGTGCGGGATTTATCATCAATCGTGCCGCGTAGATCCGCTAATAGAATCGCCAGCATGTACTGGTCAACGAGCGGGGCGGTGAAAGCCTTGGTCGAAGCCACGCCAATCTCAGGTCCGGTTTGCATCGAGATGAATCCATCTGCAACGCGCATAGCCTGTGAACCGATGGCATTCACTATGCTCCAGATGAGTGCGCCTTTGCGGCGTCCCTCTTCCATGGCTGCCAGCGTATCTGCTGTTTCTCCGGATTGTGATATGGCAAGCACGACAGTTCTATCATTCAAGATTGGGTCACTGTAACGGAACTCGGATGCGATGACCACTTCCACCGGGATACGGGCGATCTTTTCGATCAGGTATTTCCCGACCATGCCTGCATACGCCGCCGTACCACAAGCGGTGATATAGATCTTTTCAATATTCTTTGCGACTTTCTCCGTCAACTTTAGATCAGGCAGACGGATCTTCCCGTTTGCAAAATCTACGCGTCCTGCCAGGGTATCGGTCAGCGCACGCACCTGCTCATGGATCTCCTTCTGCATAAAGTGACGATACTCACCTTTCTCTGCAGCAATCGGATCCCACGAAATGGTATGAACTTGCGGTTTGATTTTTGCACCATCCAATGTTTCAATGGTGACCGTATTTCTCGTCACGACCGCCATTTGCCGCGACTCTAAAAAGATCACACTGCGTGTATGTTCCATAATGGCTGGAGTATCGCTGGCGATAAAGTTCTCGCCTTCACCAAGCCCCACCACAACGCCACCCGCATTGCCAATGCGCGCGGTCACAATTTTGTCTGGTTCATCTGCAGACATAAGTACCACGACATTCGCACCTTGTATTTGATTAAATGTATGGCGGGCAGCTTCCACCAGCCCAATGCCCGTGGCCAGATAGTGCTCCACCAAATGCACAATGGTTTCAGTATCAGTATCGGATTGAAATTCCACGCCTTCTGCAGTCAGTTCGTCTTTGAGTTCCAGGAAGTTCTCGACGATGCCGTTCTGTACAACAACGACGCGCTTTGTTTGCCCGAGATGCGGATGCGCATTGCGAGCGCTCGGTGCGCCATGCGTTGCCCACCGTGTATGTCCAATTCCCGGGGCGCCGTTGATGGGAGATTTTCCAACAAGGTCAATTAATTGGGATAATTTGCCCGCGTCTTTTCGGACCTCAAGCCGGTTGCCATTTAATACAGCGATACCAGCGGAATCGTACCCGCGGTACTCCAGTCTTTTAAGGCCATTGATGATGATGGGCGTCGCATCACGCGGCCCTATATATCCAACGATTCCACACATGGGGATCCTCCAATAGTTTAAGAGATTATAGAATTAGAGATTATGGACTGTTGCCAGCCTACAATCTCCGATCTCATATTTACCATGTCCTGCAATTTTGCCTGTCAGATCGCTCTGGCAATGTTTGTTACAGGATTTTTTCTTCGGAGGGAAAGATGATACGGGTGATGGTACACCCGAAGGGCTTCCGCTGATCTGTCGATTTTCCTACCTCACCCAACCTCTCTTAGAAAGAGAGGAGAAAGATTGGCAGTTAGCTCCACCATGCGATGGAGAACCCTTATCCTCGTCATCTTTAGTCTTCTGCATCCAACCGCTCGTTCTTGAATTTGTTTTTTTGAACTCTCGAACGATATAACTATTGGCCATTAACTAAAGACCATGCGCTGTCTTCCCTCAATTAACTATTCTTTAAGTGGCACTCCTTTCCTTTATAGATCCAAAACAAATTCATACTCGATGAATTTCGTGACGCAACGAGTCAGTTATAAGACGTGAAGATATGGATTATGGTTACAGCCGATTGGATTTAGAACATCTTCTGCCAAGTTCATTTCCCAACACAGAATTGTTGCACTTATGGAGGAAGATGGAAAGAGCTCATTAAACGCGCACCAGACTGAAATCCAGTCTGATATATTTTGTCCATCCAAATTATATTATTCTGATAGCTGCACTTCTGGCATCGTCAGCGAGTCGTAATTTTGCGCGTCATTGTAGACAATGACGACATTACTATTCCCATCTGCTTCAATAGTGTACCCAATAATTTGACTATGGAAACCGCGCGGCGAGCTGTTGCCTTTAATAATGATCGGCGAAGCTGGCGCGAGGATTGTGCCTTTTATTGTTGAGGCGGACCCAGCATTGAGAACAACCTTGCTATTATTATCCATGGGCAGATAAAGAAGTAAGCCAGCGTGATCGCCACTATTGGGAGCATCCAGATTTATGGTGCCGTTGCCAAATCGAACTTCCCCACCCAACACTTTAAAGACGACATTATGTCCTTCAAGATCACCATTGATATTCATACCATCATCAAGACAGTAAACTCCAGATTCAAGACGCGTAACACCTTCGGGAGGAAAGTCGTCGCCCCATGAGCCCGCGCTCATTGAGCTTCCATCCTCGCTGATCTGTGCGATCTTTGGGCAGCCCACTTTAGGCATGAAGAACGGAGGTGGATAGCCAATTGGCCCGGCGCCAACTGAAACATTCGGTGTTACCAACTGAGGCTTTTGAACGGATGCCACTCCAACGACATCGATAGAAAAGCCATCCTGGATGCGAATACTGCCACTACCCTGCTGCATCAATGCGCACGTCTGGTTGTTTGAATTAACAAAAATACCGCCGCCGGTGATATCGAGTGTGGCTTCCCCATGCACCCAGAAGGATTTGCGGGTTGCACAGTTGCTGGTTGGAGCAAGGCTGATAACGGCAGTGCCGTGCAGGAGCTCCGTGATCTCGGCTGATTTGGTGCGCGCTACGGCCTGCACAGTATTGGTTAATTTATCGCGACCTATAACTCGAGCAAAATATGTATCAACATGAGAAGTGATAATGACTTGAATGTATTCAATATTACCCGCATGGGCACCATCCCTGGGCGGGCTATAGAGTTCAATAATGTTCGTTATGCCGTCGTTGTTATATCCATTTTGTGCGGCAGATTCTAGTGCCGTGCCAGCCATATCCTGGTTGCCCCGAATTCGCCCAAGCGCGGCTGCCAGCGCAGCGGAATCAGCCGCGTTTTGCGCTTTGCGACGGTCCGCGAAGGCTTTCCCGCCATCGACGACCAGTGCGACAATACCTATCAAGCCAACCGCTGCAAGTGCAATAACCACAAGGGCCTGGCCACGATCTGATTTAAGAGTGTACATAGTAGTCTCCTGCAATTTTACTTCAGACCCCCACGCAACAATTTCTTTAATAGATTTCTCTAATATAGCGCTTTGTTAAGTGAATTTCCAGGGCACAAATTAAGCTTGTGGGAAATCTGTGCCCTGGAGTAGCATGCTTATTATCTAGAAATAGAAATTATGGACCACATGTAGGAGAGAGAATTGTATCTGTTACAGTGGCGTTAAGCGGAATAGTTGAACTGCCAATAAACTGGGGAATGAACGGCATAAATATTTTATGATTGAAGGAAACACGTACTTCGATTCCATTTCCTTCACAAGGTGCCCCAATAATTGTCTGCGTGACTGTCACATTGGATGTATCCAACAGGTTGACAGGCGAAGTGGATGCGTTACGCACGCGCAGTTCAATATTTGTCGGATCCGAAGGATTCATTGATCCATAGAGTGCACCCTCCTGGGCGGCATCACGCAACTGCACGAATTGAAAGAATGCCAGCCCGAACTCCACTGCTCCTGCGAGCAGGTAGACGAGAATGACAATGCTAATGGCGAGTTCCACCAGGCTTTGTCCGCGCTCCGTTTTGATATGTTTCATTGTTCTCTCTCTTTATTGGTGACAGTCAATTTGTTACCGCTGCTCTCAGTTAGGGTTAGCATGAATGGGGAAACTTGTGCAACCCGGCGTAGAGAGGTTAATGAGAATCTCCTCAGTGCCATCCAGGAAATCGTAAGATTGATCAAACGTAAATGTAAGCACAGAATTTCCCGTTGGGATGTAGGCATTTGATGATGGAGTAATTGTTTGGCTTGGTCCACTGCTGGTGCCACTCCAGAATTGCCCTCCGAGACTCACCGCATTCAATTCAAGTTTTTTGTTCCCAACTTCGTGGCCCTTATCGTGATTCCAGATCACAAAGATGTTTTGGATTTGAACTGAAGCGGGCACCGGGCTTGAGAGGCTCAGAGTGAGTGAATTACCTGACCGCGTTATCGTCCCATTTGTGATCGAATTGCAGCCTGTCACACCCGTTGGAATACTCGTGGGAGTAACAGTTAGTGTAGGGGTATTGGTGATGGTGGGACTCAATGTTAAGGTTGGGGTCAATGTTATGGTTGGGGTAATTGAAGGAGTATTAGTGAACAGTGGTGTAAAAGTTAAAGTCGGTGTAGGTGTTCTGGTTGCCGTGGGTGACGGTGTAGGGGATGGAGTGAATGTATAAGTTGGCGTGCTGGCTTCCCATGTTTGAGGAGGCGCAGTGACTGCAATGGAGATAGAAACCAGAATGGTACGGGCACTTTCTCCTAGAATTGGCCCTCCCGGACTGGTAGCAGAGCGTTCGATAAAGGGTACCAGTTTCGGAACAATGGGGAAGAAATCTCCTTTAATTTCCACATTGATGCGAGTGGTATTGGCTGTGGAAGGAGTTACGCCTGTATCCACAGATCCGTCACAGGTATCGAAGACTGCTGTGCCGGGGCCACTATCGTAAGTGATTGCGATATCATCATCATCGAATGATCTTAGAAAATCTGCTTTGTTCGCCACTGCACGGATGCCAGCACAGTCTTGATAGCGGGGAACTCCACCAGTACCAACTCCCGTTGCAGAGCCGTAACGGACAGCCTGCCTACTGGCTGTCACAATAGTGGAATATAAGAATAACAATCTGCCAGCTTCCAGAATACCGTACAAAAGCATAAGCAGAATTGGTAGGGCAATGGCAAATTCGACCATGGCCTGCGCCCTGTTCTTTTTTGGGAGATATCTCTTTGATTTCATATAAAAAGTCCTATTCTATTAATCCTAATTCTTAGTGTAACGGCGGTGTTGGGTAGTCCAATGCGACATTCGTACTAATGCCAACCGACAATGCTGAAATTCAGGGTCGAAACAGTATTAATGCTGCACCAATGATGTAATAAGGTCCATAAGGGATAAATGTCATCAGAGCATCACCGGAGTATCTGCGTTTCACCAAAAGTGCAATAATCAAGATAATACTAGCCAGGCCGCCCAGAAGGGCTCCATATACCAGGGCACTGATGATGGGCACGCCAAGCATCAATCCCAGGACGCCAGCTAGATAAACATCGCCACCGCCGAGGGCTTCTTCTTCGTCATCATTCTGCCCGGCGGCTTGCATCTTGCGAGCTCGATAACGGGCGACAAGTTCACCAACCTTGTAAAGCAGGAACATGATACCGAACCCAATTGCGCCTCCCAACAGTGACCAGCCTGCGCCAAGGAGCAACCCATCTCGTTTGCTGTAGATAAAGGTGCCAACAATTAGTCCCAGGATGGCGCCTGCTAGGCTGGTGGGGTGGAGAATCAAGCGATGCTCCAGATCAATAACGGTGATAATGCCGAAATAGGTCAACACGATCATTCCTAAGGGAATCCCAAGCGCTTTGGAGGGAAACAGCCAAAAGTATGAAAAAGAGACGACCGCGAAAATCTGGACGAGCCACGTCCGCAGACTACGTGGCTCTCTACAGGCACGGCAGGAATGTAGAGTCAGATAATCTGCCCATGAGAAAGGCACCTGGCAGTATTGGCAGATGGGCTGGCTGAAGCGGCGGGTTTGTGGGAGAACGTCTGATGCGTAATTCACAAACAGCCCGCTCACCCAACCAAGCAAAATTGGGATGAGTAAGGTGACGTCCATTCCCATTATTATATTCCAAACCTGCCCCAAAATTGACATGTAACGGCATGTAAGTCAACTGTAATGTGCTTGCCGTACCGTATAATCTGCCTTACAATCCCGCTCTCTTCATTCCCCCTTTGAGCAGAGAGGGATAACCTCGGCGATATTCCCCCGGAGCTAAACATGGAAAAATTTGTCATTGAAGGCGGTGCCCCATTGAACGGAGAAGTGACCCCCGCAGGGAACAAAAATGCTGCGCTTCCACTTCTGGCCGCCTGTCTGCTTACAGACCAACCAATCGTATTGAGAAACGTACCACAGATCAAGGATGTAAGCATCATGCGCGAGTTGATCGAAAGCCTGGGCGCACAGGTTGAAGAGTTGGATCCCACTTCGTGGCGAATCACCGCGCGTGACCTTCAGCCTGCGGATCTGAACCCAGACCTTTGCCGCCAGATTCGAGCCTCTATTCTCATTGCGGGGCCCATGACAGCTCGTTTTGACGAGTTCAAACTGCCCTCCCCCGGCGGAGATGTGATCGGTCGTCGGCGTCTTGACACACATATCCTTGCCCTGCGCGCGCTTGGTGTAGATGTGCAATATGAGCGTGGTTTTACATTTCAATCCAATGGATTGCGCGGCGCAGATTTCCTCATGGATGAAGCCAGTGTCACTGCAACAGAGAATGCCATCATGGCGGCAGTGACAGCCAAAGGTGATACGGTAATTCATAACGCGGCTTCCGAACCTCATATCCAGGAGTTGTGTCATTTTCTAAATATCCTTGGCGCGCAAATTGAA
>Ga0079216_10000324_pt1 | contig 10838 bp, 5 predicted proteins | sample NCAS100_FD_77008 | JGI IMG/M metagenome (GOLD analysis project Ga0079216, IMG submission 77008) | Agricultural soil microbial communities from Utah to study Nitrogen management - NC AS100 | ecosystem: Environmental > Terrestrial > Soil > Agricultural land | place: USA: North Logan, Utah...
GGCACACAGGTGCTGGATATTTTCTCGGAATGGAAGTCTATTTATGTGGACTACAGCGGAAAGCTGCAGCGTGCGCAAATTGACACGGCAGATATTTGAGACCTGTAGAACTTGGCTGCTTTAGAGCTTGGTGTAATGTGCTTTGTTCTTTGTACTTCGTACTTTGATCTGGTACCGCGCGTTGAATAGTTCACATAGTCTCCACGACCTCTAACTTCAAAGTACAAAGTTCCAAGCACAAAGATCAAAGCAAAACAATTTACGTCAGTGAGGCGACTTGAATGATTATCGGCTTGCCTAAAGAGATCAAAGACAACGAATACCGTGTCGGGTTAACGCCAGCCGGCGTGCGCGCCCTAACCGACGCAGCCCACAGCGTGATTGTGGAGCAGGCCGCCGGTGAAGGCTCGGGTTTCGATGACGCGCTTTACCAGAAAGCCGGCGCGCAGATTATTGCCTCCGCCGATGATGTCTGGGCGCAGGCCGAAATGATCGTCAAGGTAAAGGAGCCGATCGAGCCAGAGTACAAACGCATGCGCGAAGGCCAACTGCTCTTTACCTATCTCCACCTGGCGCCCGACACCAAGCTCACCGCCGAACTGCTCGAAAGAAAAGTCACGGGCGTAGCCTATGAGACGATTACTGACCGCCGGGGTACTTTGCCGCTGCTGACTCCAATGTCGGAGGTTGCCGGCCGCATGGCTATCCAGGTAGGCGCTCATTATCTCGAGAAAATGAGCGGCGGCCGCGGCATCCTGCTCGGCGGCGTTCCCGGCGTACCCGCCGCGCGCGTGGTGATCATCGGCGGCGGCGTAGTCGGGACGAATGCCGCCAAGATTGCCGTAGGTATGGGTGCGCACGTTACTATCATTGACAACAATCTCGATCGCCTGCGTGAGCTCGACGACATTTTTCTTTCGAAGATCTCGACGCTCGCATCCAGCGCCTACATGATCCACGACGCAATCTCCACAGCCGATCTGATTGTGGGCGCGGTGTTGGTTCCGGGAGCTGCCGCTCCGCGCTTAGTTACGCGCAACATGCTAAAGGATGTTCCGAACGGCGCGGTGATAGTTGATGTGGCCGTCGACCAGGGCGGTTGCATTGAGACGACGCATCCCACAACGCACTCCGATCCGACTTACTACGTTGAGGGCGTGCTGCATTACTGCGTCGCAAACATGCCGGGCGCCGTGCCGCGCACTTCCACGTTTGCTTTAACCAACGCCACGCTGCCTTATGCATTAAAGCTGGCGAACCGGGGATTTCTCGATGCGATCACGAGCGATGCGGGATTGAAGGAAGGGGTGAATACTTACGCGGGGCATTGCACGTATGAGGCAGTAGCAACGGCGCAGGGACTTCAGTACACACCACTCGACAGATTGTTGGAGAGCACGAGTTCCACAACAGCGTAAAAGTCACAAGTCTCAAGTCTCAAGACTTGAGGAACAGTTACCGTAACTGGCACTTGTATCCTGAGACTAGAGACTTTCTTATTCCTGAGACTTGAGACTTGAGACTTGAGACTTTCCTATTAATCCAGCAACACACTCCGTCAATTTCTCCGCTGCGACCGGCTTAGCGAGAAAGGCATTCGCCAGTCCTGCCTCTGAATCGGCATCCTTTTTCTCCATCCCACTCAACAGCACAATTGGAATATGAGACAGCTGGGGGCTGTTGCGCAGGAAACGGCAGAGTTCATGCCCACTCAAATTCGGCATCATCGCGTCTGTGATTACCAGATCGAGGGGCGTGGACAAAGCAGTCTTCATCGCTTCCAGACCATCACTCGCTGACAGCACTTCATACCCGGCGCGCCCGAGCGTGACTTCGAGATAACGCCGCAAAGCCTTGTCGTCTTCGACGAGCAAAATACGTGCTTTATCTCTTGCGACTTGTGGCTGCTTGTTTTGAGATTCCGGCAATTTCGTGTCTTGGGAGTTGTGCCTAAAAAGTTCGATCGAGGTAGGCGAATCAGGAGCTAACGCCTACTGCCTCCTGCCTCCTGCCGCTACGGCCCGAAGCGGAAGCGGTACTCGAGGGAGTTCATGAATCCATTCACCATGCCGCGGAAGTCGCCCGTCGTATCCAGCACCTGAATCCAATCCAGATAGAAAGCATCCGGATCACGCCGCAGGTAACCAAAGTACTGCATCACCACGAACGCCTGATTGAAGTACTTGTTGTAAACCTCGGGGCTTTCCGTTATGTCGCGCAACACCGTCGCCCGCGTCCTGGTGCCATTCCCGAGCGCCGCGATCCAAAAGTCGCGATGCGGAGAAGTAACATCCGCTGTCGCCAGTAGAGTGTCTACGTACTGCGTGTCATTCAATCCGTTGTATTTCGTCACGAATGCCGGCCGGCTCATGAATTCGGTAATGAAGGCCACCTTCGCTGCTTCCAATTCCGTGTCGCTCAGGAAGCCACTCACCTTCGCCAAGTCGGGAATAAACTCGACGTAATCGGGTTTTCGTCCAAAAGCCACCGGATAGAAACGGTAGATAGAATAACCACGTCCCTGAAACTCCGCCGAACGGAAGAAGGCTGATGAGACATGGATCCGATCGCAAGTCGTGTCGCCCGCCGGACAGTTACTTATTACTGCCTCCCAACCAGCAGCGCCGCCCGGGTCCGGTTCGCGTCCCAGAAAGTCGATGTAGTGTTGCCGCACGAAGAAAGCAGTCTGATCGATCGGGTTTGGGCCATTAACAGTTTCGTTATCGGTAATTGTTATGGTGGCGGTAGCTCGTACTCACACGATTGCGCCGCTCGAATTGCTCAAACTGATGGTGAACGCTTCAGTTCCTTCTGCATAGGCATCGTCAACGACGGGAATCGAAATTGTCTTAACCATTTCACCGGCGGCGAAGCGAACCGTGCCCACCGAAGTTGCATAGTCGCACCGCGCCGAGGCAATTCCATTTACAACATTACAGTTCGTCAAACCTGCCGTATCACTCGTCGCGTAGTTCACCGTGGATTCAAAAGAAGTGGCCCCTACGCGCGTTACGAACAGATCGGTCCTGCTCCCGTTCTCGATTACATTGGCTGTCAAGGAAGTGAACTGAACCGACGCGTCATCATTCAGAATTGTGGCGACTCCTTGCCCGTCCCCAATGGTGCACTGTGAGGGCTGAGAAAGGTTAACGAAGAAAGTTTCGTCCGGCTCCACGGCAGAGTCTCCAAAAACGACCACGTTGAAAGTTGCCGTAGTCGAGCCGGCAGGAATCGAAACAAGTGTGCTGACCTGCCGATAATCAAAGGGGATAGTAGTACCGCCACTGGCGGTTCCATTCGCTGTCGTGACGCGCACCCCGACGTTCTGAGGGCTGGCGGCTGACAGGCTGAGCGTAAAGGTTGCGTCCGTGTTGCCGCTCTGGCCCTCCGCTACACTGACATCGTTGATTGAAATCGCCGGACCGTCGTCGTCAAAAACCACCCCGTCCGCTTTTGCTCCGGAGCCAGAAGCATTCTGCACGTTGCTGATGCTGAGAAAGAACCTTTCGGTAGTTTCGTCAACGGTGTCACCAATGACTGAAACAGAGATCGTCTTCTGCACCTCATCCGGGTTGAAGGTAAGCATTCCGGACGTTGCAACATAGTCGCTCGGAGCTACTGCCGTGTCGTCTGAAGTCGCGAAATCCATCGTTACCGTCTGGTAAGTAGGATTCGACAGCCTGACATTGAACACCGCACTCTGAGTACCGACGTTTCCTTCTAAGACCGAGGTAAAGTCTACCGTGACTGTAGGAACAGGATCATCATTAGGAATAGTCGCCTGCCCTTGTCCATCAACTATGGAAGCGTTAGTAGGATTACTTAGGTTAAGGAAGAAGGTTTCATCAGGCTCGAACCTGCTATCGCCAACAACGATAACGCCGAGCGTTCCCGATGCCTGACCTGCAGTTATCGTTAAGGTTCCCATAACAGAGTCATAGTCGCCGACGACATTGAACAAGCTGGCAGTTGCCGTACCATCCGCGGTGGCGAATTGAACGGTCACTGCCCTGCCGCTCACTGCCGACAACGATACGGTAAAGTTCCAGACGAAAAAGGGACCGCCTTCAATAACTGTAATATCGTTTATGGTCAGTGTCGGCGTGGCATCGTCATCGAGGATCGTCCCCAGACCTTCGCCGTCGCTGATGGCCGCATTCGAGGGACTGGCCAAAATAATCCTGAAGGTTTCATCAGCCTCGTCTAATAGATCGCCGCTGATTTGCACCGAGATCGTTTTCGTCACCTCTCCAGGGGCGAACGCGAGCCTGCCAGAGACTGGCGCGAAATCGGCCCCAGCGGTAGCAGAGGTGTCGCTGATCGAGTAGTTCACTCGCACAGTCTGCGCTGAGGCGGCCGAGAGGCTGATTGTGAACTCCGCATTGCTGGTTCCTCCGTCGCCCTCAGTGAGAGTAACGTCGTTTACGGAAAGACAAGGTAGTGACTGGAACGTGTTAAGGAGTACTGAGATCGAACGCGCATAAGCGTTGGCTACAGCAATGTCTGGTTTAAGGTCGGCGTTGAAATCTCCTATCGCATGGGAATTAGGCGAGCCGCCCGAAGTGTACGACTGGCCCCGTGTCAGAGATCCCGAACCATCTCCGAAGAAGATGGAGACAGCGCCCGCTTCGAAAAGATCTTCATTGTCGGAAACAGCGACGTCTGGATTGTTATCGCCATCGAAGTCGGCTACGGCGAGATCTACCAACTCCGGAAATGTGAATAGAGGTACTTCGGGGTCGAAGTTTGTACCGGCACTTAACCCACCCATCCCATTGCCAAGAAAGACAGTCAGATTCCGCGCCAGAAGATTGGCCGATACAAGGTCCGTCTTCCCGTCGTGATTGAGATCAGGGGCGGCGAGACGCATTTCGGAAAAATTGCTGACGGGCACTGGAGTGGTGGATGCAACTGTTAAAGACCCTGTCCCATTGTTCAGAAGAATCGAAACGGAGTTCTCAGTAATCTTGCCGATAGCAATATCAGACCGCGCATCGCCGTTGTAGTCCCCGGCAACAATCATGCGCGCACCCGCGTTGAAGGGTGACCCGGGGCCGAAATCAAATCCTCCGGTGTTGTTGCTCAACAAGATGGTGACATTGCCCGACCCGTGTCTAACCGCCAAATCACTGCGGCTGTCACCGTTGAAGTTTCCGCTCACGACAACGTCAGGCCCTGCTCCGACGGTGACGTTAATGGGGAATGCAAAGCCGCCACTACCGTTTCCCAGAAAAACTGAGACGGTGTTACTGGTCTCGTTCGCGGATGCCAAATCGAGGTTGCCATCTGCGTTAAAATCGCCTACTGCCAGTGAGACCGGACTGCTCTGAGCCTGAACCGTTACTGGCGGCAGTAAGCCCCCAGTACCGTCATCAAGCCTAATTCCGATTGACGATGAAAAGGCCACCGTAGCAGCGACGTCGCTTCTGCCATTGTTATTAAAATCGCCGACAGCAATCGCTACTGGTTGATCACTCGGCGTCCAGTAACTGCGCGCGCTCGCAAAAGCTCCCGTACCATCACCAAGCAGGACGGAAACGCTGCCGCGCTGCTGTTCAGTCAAACTGCGTGCGTTGGCGGATACCAGGTCCAGTTTTCCGTCAGAATCAAGATCACTGACGATGATCTGCTGAGGCGATTTGCCTGTCAGGAACCTGACAAACCCGCTCGTAAAACCACCCACTCCGTTCCCTAGAAAAATCTGGACGCCCCCGCTCGAGACAATCAATAAGGCGAGGTCACCTTTCCCGTCGCCGTTGAAATCTCCCGACACCACGCTCTCAGGATCGTAATTAACGACAAAGTAGGAGGTGGTGAAGCCGCCTAAACCGGTACTCATAAAGATCATCAGACGGGGTTCGAAATGTTCTACCGCTACGGCCAGGTCAGCGTGTCCGTCACCATTGAAGTCTCGCGCCGTGATCGCTTGAGGCGACTGATCAAGTGGTATAACGCCCCACGGAGCAAATGTGCCGCTGTTGTTGCCGAGGAAGATGGTCACCTTGGACGGAATGCTGTCCGTTGTGAAAGCCAGATCGGTGATGCTGTCACCGTTGACATCGCCGACCGCGACGTCAGTAGAGTCGTTGCCCACGGTGATCTGCTGGACGGAAAAACTGCCCGCTCCATTGCCGAGCATGATGCTTGGGTTCCGCTGGAGCGCGGCCACTGCTACGTCTGGATTGGAATCGTTGTTGAAATCGCCAACGGCCACAGACTTATGATGGCCGGAGATGTTGATTACGAGGGGTGCCGAGAATAGGCCGGTGCCATCGCCAAACAAAACTGATACGGGTCCGATGCTATCAAAATGACCTACAACTAGATCGGCTTTGCCGTCTTTATTGAAATCGCCCTGGGCAATGCCAAGCGGATGATCCGGCACGGAAACATTAGTTGGAGGCCCGAAGCCTCCTACTCCATCGCCGAGCAGGATTGAAACGTTGCCTCCCGTGAGGTTCGATACAGCCAAGTCTGGAATGTTGTCACTATTGAAATCGGCGGAGGTTAGCGCATTCGATTGGACGCCTGTGACAAAGTCAGTTGCCGAAGAGAAGAGTGGCGCTCGGCACTGAGCGACGGCGTTTTTAGTGCCCGCCAGGCAAAAAATGAAAAGTGAAATCGTCGCCACCCGAACGAGTGCTCCTACGCCCCCCAGCCATTGCTTGCGAAGGCCGGGTTGGACGGAAGTTACTAACGTGCTGGTAGTCTGCATTTCCAAGATCATCTTACGGGGCCGCGACTTCCGTGTTGTGAGGCCCTGAGTCGAAGCGCTGCGTGACGATGTTTCGAGCGCCGCCAAAGCGCTGCCCTTGCGAATCAAAAATTCTGGACGATGGACTTCGCAGCGGCGCGAGGAGCAGTGAAACGATTAGGGTGGCCCAAGCCATTAGGAATAGAGTGGCGAACCTGCGAGAGAGGCGAGCCGAGCGAGGTTTCTGGAGCATATCCTGATACCCGATAGGTTAATGAATAGGAACTGGAACTCTTCACTTCGGCGGAGAGAAGGCACAACGGAGTCGAAACGGACTGTAAATGAAGCCCAAGAAATTGGCAAGCTGGTTAGCAAAGAAACTTGCTTTAAACCTGAGGAAACGCGCTGGCAATCAATCCATAAACCGGCGCTGCCAGAGTTCGAGATTCAGCAGTTGGAAAACCTGTAGGTTGAAGTCTTCGCGGCCGGAGAGGTTGGCGTTGATGATGCGCTGCACTTCCACCGGGCGAAACAGGCCGCGCTTTCGCACTGTCTCTGCGGAGAGCAGCTCATCCACGAGCGGCCGCAAAGGTCCGCGCAACCATGAGCGAATCGGCGCCCCAAACCCTGCTTTCTTGCGCCAGACCACATCGTGCGGCAGGACCCTTTCGAGTGCGCGCTTGAGAATGTACTTCCGTTTGAACCCTCGCAGTTTCAAGTCAACCGGCATCCGGGCTGCAAATTCGATCATCTCGCGATTAAGAAATGGGACACGCACTTCGAGATTGGCCGCCATTGAAGTCTTGTCTGTAGTGATCAAATTCAAACAGGGAAGAAAGGTTTTCAGATCGACGTAGAGCAAACGATTGAGCGGCTCGGAATTCCCGACCCGCGCAAAGTAACGACGATGCGCCGCATAAGCATCAAGCCCTCGGGTCGCTTCTCGCATTTCATCCGTATAGAGTTCTTGTTTCGCGTCAGCGGTGAAGTACGTGCCGTAACCGAGATAGCGCTCCTCGAAATCTAAGCCGGCGCTGCGCGCAAACTTCTTCGCATTACGCAGCGGCGCTGTAAGTTTGCCTGGCATTCCTCCCGGCAGGGTGCGGGCGAGAGTACGCAACAGCGGTCGCCGTAATAATGTGGGCACCGGATCGAAAGCACTCGCGAGCTTCATCGCGAGCTGGCGCGGGTACCCGGCAAAGACCTCGTCGCCGCCCATTCCGGAAAGCATTACCGTCAGCGTCTCGCGTGCGGAGCGCGAAACGAGGTAACTGGGAATTGCCATGTCGATGGGTGGCTCGTCCATGTGATAAACGAGCTTAGGCAACAGCTCGGCGACTGCGGGCTTGAGCATGATCTCGTGATAGTCAGTATCGAGGTGCTGATTAACTCGCCGCGCCCACTTAACGTCGTCGGGAATAATGTCGTACCGCAAATCTTCGCTTTCGATCCCAACCGTGTATGTACTTATCCGGCGGCCGGCTTCGTGTCGTTTCATCATCGCGACGATTCCGGATGAATCGATGCCGCCGGACAGAAACGAACCTAGCGGTACATCCGCAACCATCTCCATGGAAACGACACGGTCTAGTGTCTCGAGCAAGCGTTCCTGCCACCACTCTTCGCTGCGCCCGGTTTCAATTTCCTCAAACGAAACATCCCACCACTCACGCAGCGAAATCTCCCCATGGCGAAATGTCACGACGTGGGCCGGCGGTACTGTCTTGATTCCTGCAAACAGTGTGTTTGGATCGGGCGCCCAGAGGAAAGTAAGAAACTGGTGCAGAGCTTCCGGATTTATTGCCTTTGGGATAAGACCAGTTGCCAGGATGGCTTTAATTTCAGAAGCAAAAACGAGCACTCCCTGTTCGCCATCTGTTGCCGGCAGCTGCGAATAATAAAGCGGTTTGATGCCGACGTGATCTCGCGCGAGCGTCAACGTTTGTTCCTGGTTGTCCCAAACGCCGAAAGCAAACATGCCATTGAGTCGCGGCAAACAATCCGTACCCCATTCGGCAAAAGCAGCTAACAATACTTCGGTGTCAGTCTCGGTTGTGAATTTGTGGCCCTTTGTTTTTAGTTGCTGGCGCAGCTCGCGGTAGTTGTAGATTTCGCCGTTAAAAGTGATCGCGTAGCGACCGTCGGCGGAAAACATTGGTTGATGTCCGGCGGCAGAAGTATCAATGATCGAGAGCCGGCGATGGCCGAGGCAAATTTTCTGACCGGAACTTGCGGGTTGAGAAGACCAGACGCCGTCGTCGTCGCGGCCGCGATGCTCAATGGTCCCGAGCATCGCCGCCACGTGAGGTTCAGGGTCGCGACTAACTATTCCGGCGATGCCGCACATTGATTAGTTTCGAGTTTCGGATTTCGGGTTCCGAGTTCCGAGTTCCGAGTTCCGAGTTCTGAGTTCCGAGCCAGTCAACCGTCAAGACGCCAAGGAACGCCAAGTCCGCCAAGCAAGAATTTGGCTGTAAGAAGCTTGATGATCACAGTAGCAGCCAACGGTTGCGACCGATTGGCAATGGGATCGTCGCTACCACTCACGTACTGTACTGCGGGATTCTTAACTGCCCGATCTTCCTTGGCGAACTTGGCAATCCCTTGGCGTCTTGGCGGTGAAACTACTTTTAAAAGACCGCCTCCCGCTGTCCTGATAGCAGCGAGTCAACAATTCTGAATGTAGCTCGACTTGTGGCTGCCAATTCCTCAAGCGGTATCGGCGAAGGGCCGCCTCCCAAAACCATCGCGCACACAGCCTTCACTTCGTCTGCCTGACCTTTGTCCTGACTGCGCAAGACGAACCGCTCCTCTTTGCCCTTTTGATAAAGACTTGCTCGGCGATAGTCATCGAGCACAAAAGTCTTTTGCTCGCCGAAAATTTCCACTCTCTCTTTACCGAGCGCGGCGTCGCCTTCAGCCAAATAAGCAATCGCTCCATTCGAACCGTCCGCAAAGCGCAGGGTAATAAAAACTGAATCATGGTTGACCGCGGCGGCGTTATTTCCGGACACAGCTTCCGCAAACACCGAGATCGGCGGGGCACCCACGAGATATTGCAGCACATCAACAAAGTGGCAAACCTCGCCGATGATGCGACCTCCACCTGTTTCAGGATCCTGAACCCAGTGTTCGCGAGGGATACGGCCCGCGTTCACGCGATAAAGCAGCGATAGCGGCCCTACGCGTCTGGCAAAACTTTCGGTGGCTTTCTGCACGAGCGGCGAGAATCGCCGGTTAAATCCCACCATCAGGCGGCCTTTGGAGTTTTGCGCCGCGGCTAACACCGCTTCAAGATCATCGTCACAAAGCGCGAGAGGCTTTTCCACAAACACGTCGCGGTTAGCTGCCAATGCCTGGCACGTAAGCGCCGCATGAAGGTCATGTGGTGTTCCGATCAACACGAGGTTTACATCGGGGTCGCTGATTACCTCCTCCGCTGTTGATACGGCCCGGGCAAAACTGAATTTCTTACCGACGTTGTTGGCCGAAACCCCAGAGGCCGTTTGAATGGAACGAAAATCGACGCGCTGGGTTTTGAAGTGGGGCAACAGCATCTGGGTCACGTAGCTGCCGGCACCAATCAAACCGACACGCACGGAATTCTCCGCCGGCGCTGTTCGCTGACTGAATTGAATCGTCCGCTCTAGTTCTCGCTCGGTTTCGTAGCTGAGCACCACGCCCAGGTACGGCTCACGGATTTCACCGGCGATCAACTGATATGCGTGCGGAGCTTCGTCAATCGAAAAGCGGTGCGTCACCAGAGCTTCGACGTTGACGCGTTGCGAGGCCAGCAGATCCAGAAATGCTTCAATGTTCCGATTCTCAGTCCAACGGACATAACCAAGCGGATAATCGTGGCCGCGTTCTTCATACTCCGGATCGTAACGGCCTGGGCCATACGACATGGAGACCTGCAATGAGAGCTCGCGCATGTAGAAAGGCTGCCGCGGAACTTCCATGCCCGTGGATCCAACAATCACCACTCGGCCCTTCGAACGCGAAATCTCTCCGGCAAGACGCAGCGGCTCGCTCGATTCCGTCGCGGCCGTCAGCAACACCGCATCAGCGCCGCGTCCACGCGTCCAGTCCTGCACAGCTCGCTTAACTTCGTCACCCGAAACATAGGCTGCTTCAGCGCCCA